>Ga0065705_10104810_pt1 | contig 10974 bp, 13 predicted proteins | sample SwibulcommuniRL2_FD_59092 | JGI IMG/M metagenome (GOLD analysis project Ga0065705, IMG submission 59092) | Bulk soil microbial communities from switchgrass field near Rose Lake, East Lansing, Michigan, USA - RL2 Bulk Soil v2 (version 2) | ecosystem: Environmental > Terrestrial > Soil >... | reverse complement strand
CGCTCCAGAACAACCACTTTCTTACCCGCGCGAGCAAGATATGCGCCAGCCACAAGTCCGTTGTGCCCGCCACCAATGATGATTGCGTCGTATTGATTAGAAGTCATAGTCGGGTCCTGATCGAACACATGTAAACAGGTGCATTTATCTACCATATCTGTTGCGAACTATTAACCCCATAATTGCAAAAAGGATTAGCCCAATTATGTTGGCCCAGAGAAGGTTGTATTCCAAGGTTGTCCAACTTCCAGAATATAGTATTTTTGTTCGGAACACGAAGACGCCAATGAATACAAAGATGGGACCAAAAAGTATGATCGAGCGCCCACTATTAAAAATCAGATCTGACAGGTTCGTAAGTAGGTTATTCACTCTGCTTGACGTGATATATTGCTCCCACTCCAAAACATTTAGAGCATCTTTAGAAACGCCAAACTCATTAAGTTCTTGATCTGGAAGCAGATCGTTAATTTTGGGCACAAGATTGGTCTTTAAATAATACGCTAAATGGGAAATCATATTATCCATCGACATTGCATACCAGGTTATACCGAAGAAAGGCAATGTAGAAATCAAAAGGATGTAATCTCCGACGCTGGTAATAAGATCAGGAATGATCGTCAACATTCCTGCCAAGGCTAAAAAGGAAAAATTGACGGCTGTTGCCTTTTGTGATTGATAAAATAATCTCTCTTCCCTCAGACGCGAAAACTCTATAAGGTGGACCTCCAAAAAGGGTTTTTTAGATTCGAGAAGTTGATTGGTATTGGTTTTTTTCTGGTTCATGGGTTTAGAGTTTGTCCTAGGCATGATTAAGATCCTTCCTTATTTCTTCTTCCACTCCGGCTCATAGAATGGAAGTTTCACCACCTTCGCTGGCGCGTGCTGACGGTGATGCTCCACAGTGATCTCCATTCTTACATCCGTGCCGACTTCGAAATACGGTGTTTGCAGATGTGCGAGTGCAATGTACTTCTTCAACAATGGTGACCAACTCGAAGTAGAAGCATATCCAATCTGCACATTACCAATCACGATTGGCAGACTTCCACGCATCGCCATGCCTGGAATCTGTGGTGGTAAGCCGACAGATTTATAGATTCTTTCCATACCTTCCCAATTGACTTCGAGACCCATCATTTTCCACGCCGACCCTTCGCGTTTCTCGCGTTCCAGGGCGCGGCGTCCAACGAAATAACCGGGCTTATCGAGCGCCACTGTCCAGTCGAGCCCCAGTTCAAATGGCGACGATTTTTGCGGCTCGATCCATGCATGCGTTGTAGATGTGTAATCCACATCGAGCATGAACAGACCCGCTTCGACACGCGCAATATCCATCGCCAGGATGCCCACAGGCATGATTCCATAGTCCGCGCCTGCATCCATGAGCGCGTCCCAAATGGCAAGCGCATCTTTGTTATCCATCCAGATCTCATAACCCAAGTCGCCTGTATAGCCGGTACGCGAGATGGTGACATCTTTTCCGCAGACCTTATTTTTCATCAAGCGGAAATACTTCAACTCATCGACAGGTTTCTCAGCCACCTTATTCAACACTTTACGCGTGTTGGGACCCTGGAAACTGAGCGCTGCCACATCGTCCGTGACTTCGGTGATCGACACTTCCATGCCAACCGCGTTCATCGTCAGCCAGCGCAGATTTGGTTCCGCGGCAGTCAGGCGGAAGATATCCTCTTCGAGGCGCGAGACCGTGCCATCGTCGATCATCTTGCCTTCTTCATCGCACCAGCCTGTGTATGCCACCTGCCCAACTTTCATCTTGTAAATGTCGCGGGTAGTGACACGATGCAGCAGCGCCGCGGCATCCCTGCCTTTGATGATGTACTTGATCAAAGGTGAGACATCGATCAACGCCGCGGCATTGCGGATCGCCCAATACTCACGATCGAGCGTGTGCTCGTAAGAGCCTGCCGCGAAATATCCCGCCCACTTGCGCCAATTTTGCGGCTGGCACAACGCGGACGTCCGTTCGTGGAAGGGAGTGGTTTTGAGATTGAGCATAAATTCCTTTCGGTGCCTACATATCATATAATTGCTCTATCAAGATAAAGCCATTCATTTCACAATTAATTTGCTATACTTTTCAGTGACATTTCCCTCGCAGGGAATATTTCCAATTATAAGGCTTGTAAATTGTCAGGTTCATTCCTTGATGATTCACTCAAAATTCGTGAGTCTATTGTGCGAATTCCATTTATGACATTTCACTCTGCGCCTCTTCGCCAGCCAATTATCGACAATGAGCTTGCCCGAGCTCAGGAGATTGTTGAGAAGTATGCTTGTACATCTCTGGCGCCTTTTACTTTATTCGCAGATAAGTCCTATTTTTTCAGCCCAAACGGATCGGTCATCGCGTTCGTTCTTAAAGGGCGAATCGCCCTCGTGTTAGGTGATCCTATTGGTTTAGCGGATGATGCTGAGGCATCCATACTTGCTTTTAGGGATTTTTGCGCTCGTAACCGCTGGCAGGCGTGTTTTTATCAGGTTCGGCAGGATTATCTTGATGTGTATCACTCTCTTGGGTTTAATACAATCAGCATTGGTCAGGAAGCAGTTATCGATTTGGCTGTGATCACACTGCACGGGAGGACAGGTAAAAAATTTCGCAATGCGGTGAATCGCCTGATGCGGCTGGAGCATTATGTGGAGATATATGAACCTCCGTTGAGCGATAAATTGTTGAGTGAGTTGAAAACTGTCAGCGATGAATGGTTATCCAAACGAATAGGCAGCGAAGTCCGCTTCTCAATAGGCTGGTTCAATGAAGAGTATATTCGTCATAGCACAGTCGCAGCGGTCCGCACACCCGAAGGCACCATCACCGCCTTTGCAAACATCGTATTGGATCTTCAACGCAGGCGGGTTATAGTTGACCTGATGCGTCATCGTTATGGCATAGAAAACTGTACGATGGATTTTCTTTTTGTATCTCTTTTGGATTGGGCAAAGAAGAATGGTTATGCAACTTTGAGTTTGGGGTTTAGTCCGCTTTCAGGTGTTGGAGAGAAACCCCAAGACTCTTTCATAGAAAAGACTTTGTGCTTCCTCTATGAAAATATGAGTAAATTTCCTAATCTCAAAGGTTTACATGCCTTTAAAAATAAGTTCCATCCGCAGTGGGAATCGCGCCACATGGTTTATCCGGGGGCTGCCCAATTGCCCGCCATCGTAATGGCGCTTGTCCGCGCTCACTATGGTCGTTAGGCGCCTTCCCTTTGGTGTGCTAGACGACAGTACCAATTCTGCAGTTGGCAAAACGCCGAGGTCTGTTCATGGAAAGGGGGTAGTTTTGAGTTGGAACATGGAGAATCCTTATTTGGTTTCAATAGAACCCTTTATATCTTGAGTGGGTTGTCATTTAGAAGCCAGTTGTTCACTCAAAAAGGGAGAAGCCATAATTTACTTACTCATTTCACTGGTAGCAGGCTTGATATATCTTATTTCTGGAAAAGTAAAGTACAACAAAACCGTTTACCTGGAGGGAACCAAAGCGAGGATAGCAGGGCTTATCTTCCTTGCACCTGTGGGATTGATGTTGGCTACTCTTGGGATAATACTTATTCTCACAATTTTCGGAATTAGCATATCTGAATCTTCCAATAAGCTGATCGACACCTATGCATCAACTTCAGTGCGTGACGGGTTTATGATTGGATTAGCATACATCAACTATTATTCAGTATCACGAGAAACAAAAGAACGAGGCGGTTGTTTGACCTACGGGCTTGCATACATGACTTTAATTGCAATTACTCTCATTTACTTCTTGCCGCAAACGATCTCGGCTTTTCCAGGATTTAAGATTGTGATAATTAGCTTTGTAGTGTTTCAAATAATCTCGATTATTGGTATCTGGCTTTGGAAGAAGTGGGGTGTTTGGGGTTTTGCCGTTGTTACTTTGATTTCGCCAGTAACCAACTGTCTAAATACCGCATCAGTTTTGCAAGCCTTTCTTAGCCTCATCTTTAGTTTAAGCACCATTCTTCTCCTTTATCTCTTCGTGAAACCAAAGTGGCAGTTCTTTGAATAAGAACTGTTCTTAACGGATTAGCTCTTTATTTTTCTTTCTCCTCGAGCAGCTTTGTCAGCAAGCGGATTTGTTCCTGCTGCATCTCGACCAATTCAGCCCATTTTTGTTCACGGAGTTCATCCAGTTTCTGGTGGAGAGCCTCGATCTCCATTTCGGCTTTCAGGTTCACTTCATAATCGTGGGCGGCGTCCAGCCTATCCTTGGCCGCCTGCCGGTTCTGGGACATCATGATAACGGGAGCCTGGATCGACGCCAGCATGGAGAGAAAAAGATTCAGCAATATGTAAGGATAGGGATCAAACGTTCTCTGATACCTTGCCAGGATCACGGAATTGAGAACGACCCAGGCCAGCAAAATAAGAGCAAATATGGATATGAACGTCCAGGAACCACCGAACTTTGCAACGTTATCCGCCAGTCGCTGACCGATCGTAAGGTGCTCATCAAATTCGGCGTTCGTGTTATGAGCGACATGTCTGTGTTCCATGATGCGGTGAATGAACGCTCGCTCCTGTTTAGTGAAGGTCTCCATCCTTTCCAATAAAAGCTTCTTGAATTGTTCCTGAGAATGATTATTCATGGTCAACGCCCTTTCCCTGTCTCGTGCGCGTAATGTCGATACAACCAAATGACAATACCAGTGAGGATGATCCCTGCCACAATCAAAGGTTCATGTTCTTTGACATCTTCAAAGATCAAACTCATCAGATGCCCAATAAACTTGCCTGCCAAACCAAACGTTAATGCCCAAAGCAATGCTCCGATAAAATCCAGGAGTGCAAATCGTCTGGGGCTGAACCCTGATATGCCAATTGCAAATGGCAGGACGGTCCTTAAACCATACATGAATCGGACGCCTAGAAAAAGCAGATCTGTATTCCGTCCAAGCAACGACCTTGCTTTGTCTACACGCGGTCCCCATGCAGGCCTGTTTTCAAGAAATTGACTGCCTTTCGTGCGTCCCAGCCAAAAGAAAAACTGATCGGAGGTGAACGCAACCAAACACCCGATCAGGATCACCAGTGGCAAATCCAAATAACCGCGGTGAGCCATGAATGCCGCCAGTACAAGGACAGTCTCACCTTCGAGCAGCAATCCAGCTACGAGAGCAGGATAACCAAACTGTGCGATGATCGTTTCGAAAGACATGATTCAGGAATGAAGTTCGCCCATTGTCCACAGTTTATGATTTGTTTGAATACTCCGCCGGTGCAAAGAACACCAGCACTGTGAGCTCTTCCTCAATTGAATGGAATCGATGGGCAACATTCTTTGTCACATAGACAATCGAACCTGCCCTCACGTCCCGATTTTCCTCCGCCACCAGGATCTGTGCCCTTCCGCTCACCACGTAATAGACCTCATCCTCTGTGTGCGGTGACTGAGGGTCAGTTCCACCTGCAGGGAGGACGTACAGCCCCATGCTCAGGTCGGGAACCTTCAGGAATTCAAGATAGAGTTTATTGCTTGCTTCTCGTTGAGAAATGAGCTGGGCGAGTTCGAAAGCTTGCATGGGGTTCTCCTGACCATGGACGGTGGACGATTGACCATCGTCCAAAATTATATATAATTTTACCCGCCTTCTCCAAATCCAAACAGCAGGAACTTAAAATCAAAACGACTTATGAAGTAGATCGTATAATCTACTTCATAAGTCGCCATTTTTGAACTTGTGTATAGGAATTTATCTACCCCACCCTGTATTTTCAGGCATGGGCATCGGCTCTGCATTCTCCCAGCCATTCCTGCGGAGATATTGTTCGAGCGTGAGCAAGCCCGGATGGAGTTTACGAAGTGCTGGAATGTCTGCATCGTAGGCTTTGCCGTTGAAGAAGTTGAACATTGCTTTCATCTCTTCCTCTGACCTGCGTCCCCCAGCACCCGTTCGCAGGGTGAGTTTCACCGGTCTTCCTATTACTTTCGCAAATGTGTCCGCGATCTGCGATTCGGTCAACGCATCGCCAGCCAATTCGATAGTTTTACCAAGAAATTGTTCAGGGTTGGCAAGCGCCAGCTCTACAAAGGCGGCGATATCCTCGACCGCGATCAGTTGACGGTTCTTCTCGGCTCGCAATCCCAGCGCATTGAATGTGCCGTTCGTGATTGCCGGGCGCTCCCAATTGAAGTTCTCAAAAAACGCCGCGGGACGCAGAATTGTGTAGGGAATCTTCAGCGATTGAATGTACTGCTCGACGATCCATTTGCTTTCGAAGTGCTTCTGCCCCATGCCGCGGTGCGCCGCGCCCACCGATGAATACACCAAATGCTGGGTTCCCGAGGCTTTCGCGGCATCTGCGACATTCTTTCCCTGGCGGATTTCCCCATCAAAGCCGACATTCGGAAGCCAGAAGTTCTGTACGCTGAAGACCCCGTGGGTGCCCTGGAACGCGGCATCCAAATCGGACCGGGAGTCCATGTCACTTGCGACGAGCTCAGCGCCCGCTGAAGCTAAAGCCTGGGCGGCGGGCTTGCTCACGTCCCGCGTCAGCGCACGTACTTTCCATCCATCTGCCAAAAGTCTTCTGGTAACCGCTCCACCCTGTTGACCGGTCGCGCCGGTCACCGAAATTATTCTATTGTTCATGTGTATCTTCCTTTCAACCTTTAAGTTTACTTACTTGTTTCCCTTTACCCAGCTTTTTACAAATCTCGCCCAGAGTCTGCTGCTCACTTGCGGATAGAACGTTGAACTCATCCACCAGCGCTGCGACGTGACTGGGAAGCACTGCCTCGATCTTCTGATTGCCGGCTTCCGTCAAATGTACATGGATCACTCTGCGATCGTTCTCGTCACGTTCTCTGCGGACAAGTCCATCGCGTTCGAGATTGTCGATCACCATGGTCATGTTGCTTCCACTTTTGAGAACCTTAGCGCTGATCTCGCCCTGAGTCATGTGGCCCAGATGGTAAAGTGCCTCCATCACAGCAAATTGCGAGAACGTGAGGTCACCGATGCTGTTACGCTCTGCCAGCCGTGCCAAAAGGGAATTGGTACAGCGGGTGAGTTTGATAAAAGTATCCAGAGTGCGCATCTCGGTGCGCGTGCCGGAATAATGAGTGGGCATATCTGAACTTCCTTTGACGTCGAATAGTTTGATGTCGAAATATTATGACAAACAACACGGAATGTCAAGCATTCTCCTCCTAGACGTATGGCTGGTCTGCCAATTCTCACTGTAAATACATTGTCAGGAATTCCAGGATGATCTGGTTGATCTCCCACAAGGAAGGTGAAGCGTCCATATCTGCTTCGAGGAAGGAATGCCCGAGGTTTTTTACAATGACCAGTTGCGCCGGGACATTCATTTGTGTCAACCGGTCATACATGAGTTGCGATTGTTCATGCGGAACGAGTTCATCCTGATCGCCGTGAAGCAGCAAAAATGGCGGGCTGTCGGAGGCTACATGGGTGATTGGACTAGCCTGCGCCACATTGTATTGTCCGAATCCGACGCGTTTCACCGCTTCGATATCGGCATTTGGAAAGTTCTGCCTCAGGTCCATGACTCCTGCCAGGGAAATGACCGCCTGCACTCTGCTGGTTTGGTCAAGGTACTCACCCACATCCCAGCCATCGCTCGGATGGGTTGTTCCAAGCAGGGAAACGAGGTGCCCGCCTGCGCTGGGGCCCATCGCGGCTATTCGATCCGGGTCGAGGTTGTATTCATCCGCATGCGCCCGCAAGGAACGGATCGCATACTTTACATCCTCGATCATGGCAGGAAACGTTGCCGGGGGATATAAACGATAATTGATCGCAACCAGGAGATAGCCCAGGGAGGTAATTCCGCCCGCAAACATGGCGGCTTCCAGTTTGTCGCCATGCATCCAACTGCCGCCGTGGACATATACCAGCGTTCGCCAGGGACCGCCTGAATCCGGAAAGTAAATATCCATTTTCTGGGCAGGGTCGCTGGCGCAGTAGGCAACTTCGCTCAGCGTGGCGCCGTAACGCTCAAATACAACAGGCGTGGACATGGCTGTTGGCTCGAGTGAGACCCGGGACGTAGATGTGGAATTGGGCGTGGAAGTCTGTTCTGCTGAACATGATAAGAGGGAAAACACAACCGTCAGGATCAACAAAAGATTTTGGATATGGCTAAGAAGATGCTGGATCACTCATTCCTTGGGATGAGTTTTCATCAGGCACCTTTACATGATGTCGTTACTGTCTTCGTAGGGAATAACGAGTAATTGCCCCGGCTGTTCTAAACTCTAATCATTTTCTAAAAAAGTAGGGATGAGCAGCCGCTCATCTCTACTTTTTTATTCAATCGCCTGCCGTAGTTTTCTGGCAAGTTTGCCGAAATGAGGAGTGTAGCGGATATCGTCCTTGCGCGGGCGGGGAAGATCGACAGACACATCTATTTTTATTTTGCCGGGGCGCTGCGTCAAAACGAGAACACGGTCTGCGAGGAACAAGGACTCGTTGATTGAGTGAGTCACCATGATGACGGTCTTTTGGCGCATGTGCCAGATGCGAGATAACTCCGTCCACATGCGTTCGCGGGTTAAAGCGTCGAGCGAGCCGAACGGCTCGTCGAGCAGGAGAAGGTCCGGGTCATGGATGAGGGCACGCGCAATTGCGACGCGTTGCGCCATCCCGCCGGAGAGATCGCGCGGTAGTGATTCCTCAAATCCAGTTAATCCGACAAGCTCGATCATCTCCCGCGCTTTGGCATCCGCCGTTTCCGGGTCAACATTTTTCACTTCCAGCGGGAGTCGGATGTTTTCGATCACCGTCCGCCACGGCATGAGGTTCGCCTGTTGAAACACCATGCCAATATTAGGCTGTTCCCCATGACCGAACAGGAACGAGCCGGACGTCGGCGGGATCAGCCCAGCAAGGATTCGCAGCAGGGTGGTTTTCCCCGAACCGGATGGACCCAGCACACAGACGAATTCGCGCGGGTGCACGTCGAACGAGACATCGGTCAAGGCGCGTAGGCCGCCGTTGTTATCGGGGAATACGGCGCTAAGGTTGTGGATGGTGAGAATGGGAGTATGGGTCATAATTTTTTAGCCACAGAGCACACAGAGACTCTGAGAAAAGCTCAAAGAACTCTGCTCTCTGTGGCAGATTTTTATGGGATGAACTCGTTCGTGTACGCCTTACTCAAATCCATCTTCTCGGTGATCAAACCCATTTCGAGCAGAACATCCTGCATGTTCTCCCATGCCTGGGGATCAGAATAACCCAGTCGTTGCGCCTTCCACTGCTCGATGGATGTCTCGAGGATCTGCTTCTGCACATCTGCATCAAGATCGGAGAAGTTTGGAATATAAGACGCGCTCATTTGAAATGCTTCGTCCGGGTTCGCGATCGTGTCCGCAAGCCCTTTCAGGAACGCGCCGACAAAGGCACGCACCAATTCAGGGTTCTCGTTGATCACTTTCTCGCTTGCCAAAATCCCATTCGAAGCAAGCTGCACATAATCTGCCACGCGGATTTCCGTCACAGGGATGCCGCGGGCGCGCAGCTGGATCGGTTCATTAGCGGTATATCCCACGATGATATCCTGCTGTCCTGCAGCAAGCAGGTCCACCTGGTTGAAGCCGATCGAATCAAGCGTCACATCGCTTTCGCTCATCTTTGCTTCGAACAGTAATGCCTGCAAACCAACGTAATTCGCACCATACAAGCCAGGCAAACCGATCTTCCTCCCTTTCAGATCCTGAGGGACGACAATCCCCAGTTCGCTCTTTGCCACGACCGAAACTGGATATTGCTGGTACCACGCAGCAACATACGTGACCGGCAACCCCTGAGCGCGGGCAAGCAAAACCTGTTCGCCTGAAACTGCTGCGAATGGCAGTTCGCCTGCACCTACCAGGGAGACACCCTCGGTCTCGAATTTGTAATCAAACTCGAGCTCAATACCCGCGTCGCGGAAATATCCTTTTTGGACGGCAACATAGAATGGGGCAAATTGGATATTGGGGATATACCCCATCGGCAGGCGGATCTTGGTCAGGGTGCCCGCTTCATCTGTGGACCCTGGGCTTGCGCACGCCGACAAAGCGAACGCCACCCCAAGGGTGAGCAAAAGAATTTTCTTTAACATGATCTCTCCTCGTAAGAACCTCAAATCTTTTCCTGCCACTTCAAGAATCGCTTTTCCAATAGTGTTACGATTCCGTAGAGCATCAACGCCAGCGCCACCAGTGTGAACACAGCCACAAAGACCATCGGCGTGTCGTATTGAAAATCTCCCAACTGCAAAAGGAATCCGAGTCCGTTCTCGGCATCGACAAGCTCACCAACGATCGCCCCAATCACGGAAAGGGTCGCACCGATGCGTAAGCCACCAAGGAAGACCGGCAGAGAAGCAGGAACTTCGACCTTCCATAGAATCTGGGCACGGGTCGCGTGCAGGGAGTTCATCAGATCATAGAGCGACGTCGGAACCGCGCGCACGCCAACGATCGTGTTCACCAGTACGGGGAAAAACACGATCAATGCGCAGATCACCACTTTGGATAGAATCCCATCACCAAGCCAGAGGACCAGCAAGGGAGCGATCGCAACAATGGGTATCGCCTGGCTTGCAACAAGATAGGGAGATAATATTTTTTCCAACGAGCGCGATTTCGCAAGAACATAACCGACAATGGTTGCAAAAATGACACCGATCAACAAGCCAATCAATATTTCGATGAGTGTGACGGCAGTGTGATAGGGCAGGCTGCCATCCCTGACTGCTTTGAGAAAACGCGTCCATACACTGAGCGGGGACGGCAAAATGAAATTGGGAAGGGCGCCATAACGCGTGATCAGGTACCACAGCAGGAGACCGACCAGCAGGGAAGCAAATCCCAGCCAGTTGCGGTTGTTATCTTTGGAAAGCGTGCGGATGATATCCGGTTTCATATCAGGTCAATATGCTCAAGGCAGCTGCCTCGCCGCGGACGGCGATGGAAGC
>Ga0065705_10104809_pt1 | contig 10975 bp, 10 predicted proteins | sample SwibulcommuniRL2_FD_59092 | JGI IMG/M metagenome (GOLD analysis project Ga0065705, IMG submission 59092) | Bulk soil microbial communities from switchgrass field near Rose Lake, East Lansing, Michigan, USA - RL2 Bulk Soil v2 (version 2) | ecosystem: Environmental > Terrestrial > Soil >... | reverse complement strand
GCTATGTTGATCGCCCCGTCCGTGACGATGAGTACCTTGTGATAGGTCGGAACGTCCATGACAAACACATGGCTGATGCGGCGGCTCGTGCGCAGGCCCCCCTCGCGCGAGACGACCGCCGCCATGAGCTCATCCGTGTGTAAGCTTCCCTTCATCAAGATTTCTGCCTGCCCTTGCCTGATCAGCTCTACAGCCTTCGCTGCTGCCGCATGGCTGTGCGGCACGTCGACGATCTCGAGTTGTTCGAGGGCGATTCCCTCTGACGCCGCGGTTGCTTTGATCCGCTCACCAGGACCGACCAAGATGGGCACGATCAAGCCGCGCTTCCAAGCCTCGATGGCGCCGGCCAGAGAGGTGGCGTCGCATGGATGAGCGACGGCCGCTTTCACCGGCGCGAGACTTTCGCACCGCGCCAGCAGCCGCTCGTATTTTCCGGTTCCCGTTTCGCGGTTCATCGGGTGTTCTCCTTGCTCGCCTTCACCGAAACGCGGCGCTGCCGTTTGCGCACTGAACGCGGCAAAGTTTCAGGCAGCGGGCGCGCTATTACTCGCGGCCTGCTGTCAACGTCGCGAGCAGTTGCGATAAGCGGGTGCGAACCGATTCGACCGTGTACGGATCGTCTTGGTGGGGCGAACATCCCTCTTTTTCGAAATACGGCCGCTCGCCAAATACGCGTCCCCACTCGACGTCGGACTCGCGGACCAGTTCTTGCAAGAGGTACTCGGAGTCGAGAATCCGCTTCACGTAGCTTACCAGTGCGACCAGCGGCTGCTCGAAGTGCTCGTCCAATAGCTCGCTTTCCGTAACCTGGCGGAGCAAAACCGCGCGCATCGCACCGACAGCGTCGGTAAGCTCGTGATCGAGGTAGCTCTCGATTTGCGATCCGGCCTGCTGCTTCTGCGTGATCGGGGACACGCCTTTCATGATTCCCGGGCCGGCCAGCCGCCCAATCGCTTCCGCCAGGGAAAACTTGCGCCCATCGCGGATCTCACGCTCGAGATCGGCGTCCGCCTGGGAACGTTCCTTGGGCTGCTGTTCAGCCATCTGCTTTCCCCTTCGATCGCGGCGACAATTTCGGCTGGCCCGCTGGAAAGCCGTTCGGAAGCGCATTGTAGCACGGGCGGTCAAAGGCAGATGAATCGAGACCTACCGCACTGGCCCACGTCAAGCCAGTGAGCCGAAGGGAGGCCCAACGGCTTGAATTTAAGACAACTTGTCTTATACTGGGCGGCACGTGGAGGAAGCCCATGCGCCCCATATCGGTTTGGATCACCGCGTGCTGTTTGCTAGCCCCGCTCGTGGTGCAAAGCATCGCCACCTCCGAGGAGCCTGCCGGGCCGGAGGATGCCAAGGCAGCCCATCGCGCCAGGATGCAGAAGCTGGCGTCAACGTTTCAAGTTTTCGCCGTGCCAGGCAAGCCGGAGTCGAAAGTCGATCTGGTTGCGGAGCCCATACTTCGCTATTCCGATAGCACGAGGCAAACGAACGAATCGGGACTGTGGATTTGGGGCGCCAAGGGTCGCCCTAGCGCCGTGCTGTGCATTGAGTACTATCCCAATCGAAAGCGCGGTCCGAGTTGGCTCTACGAGATTGCCTCGCTCTCGACCGAGCGGATCGCCGCTCAGCGCGGGGAAGAGCTAGAGTGGACCGCCAAGCAGCCGGGCCTCGACCTGAAGAGCCTCGCCGATGCCGATCCGCCGGCCGCGCGGGCCGTGCAGCGGCTGGCGCAGATGAAATCATTGCGGGCCCGCTTCACGGCTTACGAGCACGCGGTGATCGAGGGGCGGGTCGAGCTACGACCGTTGACGAGCCCACTGCATCGTTACGCGGACCCCGAGCACGGCATCACCGACGGCGCAATCTTCTCGTTTGCCAACGGCACCAACCCTGAGGTGTTGCTCGTGCTGGAGGCGCACGAAGCCGACGGCAAAGCGGCGTGGCACTATGCGATCGTGCAATTGACCGGCGGCGCGATTGTCGTGCAACTCGACGGCAAGGACGTCTTCCAGCGCGGCGAAGCCGATCCCCCCGCTGTGCGCGACAGCTACGTCAACGGCTGGATTGCGGCGGAGAAGTGAGGGCGAAAGCTGTGGGCTACCGCAGCGCACCCGTGCCAGCAAAGGGAGAGACGGGACGTTCTATTGGAGGCATATCAGTACTGAACAATTGGAACGATAGTTGCAGCACTACTTCTGACTTCGCGCGGCCTGCCAAACTGGCAGCGCGGCGGACGACGGGAGTGCCGGGCTATGGCGAACCACAAGCGACCAATGCAAGTCAAGGTTACGGTGCCGATAGCTGACGGCATGATGGAGGTACTCTCGCTCACGAGCGAAGCGCGAGCACCCTGTTCAGCCGCCCCACAGGCAAAGGGTCATACCACCGTAAATGGTTGCGTTTTTGCTTGCCCCGAAACGCTAAGGAATGAAAAGCGACTCACGGCGTGCCAAAAGTTGCAAGTCATTATAGCGCCATCAGTTGCGAGCGCTAATTGGACAGATTTCAGCGCAAAACCGGGCAAAATATTAGCGATTTGGAAGTCGCTGCCGGCCGGCTGCCGGTGGTGCTGATTTGGAAATCGATCCCTCGGTCAGGGCCTGTTCAGTACCAGCGTCACTGGGCCGCGCGAAAGGCGACTTTCGGCCAGGCCAGCCGGGCATTGTCGATCGCCGGCATATTGTCGAAGCTGGGGAGCCCAATCCAAAATCCAAACTCAGCCGGACAGCCATGCCCAAGATTCTGATTCTCGACCCGATCGCCCAGGAGGGGCTCGATTTGCTGGCCAAAGCGCCTGGCATTACGCATGAAGTGCGGACCGGCCTCAAGGGGGATGCCCTGAAGAAGGCCCTCGCTGAGTTCGACGGCGCCATCTGCCGCAGCGGCGTGACCATTACGGCCGAGGCCCTGGAAGGGAACAAGCGGCTGCGGGCCATCGCCCGGGCCGGCGTGGGGACCGACAACATCGACAAGGAGGCGGCGACGCGCCTGGGCATCGTGGTGATGAATACGCCCACTGGCAACACGCTCAGCACGGCCGAACACACCTTCACGCTGATGCTCGCCCTGTCGCGGCGCGTGGCCGAGGCGTATCAGACGCTGCTAGCTGGTAAGTGGGACCGCAAGACGTTCATGGGGACGCAGCTTGCTGACAAAACGCTCGGCATCGTGGGACTCGGGCGGATCGGGCAGGAAGTCGCCAAGCGGGCCCTCGCGTTTCAAATGCGCGTGCTGGGGTACGATCCGTTTCTGTCGGCTGAAGGGGCGGCCAAGCTCGGCATCACACGGGTCGAAAAGGTGCGCGACATGCTGCCGCAAATCGACTACCTTACTGTCCACACGCCGCTCACGCCCGAGACCACGAACCTGATCGACCGCGAGGCGATCGCCCTGATGAAGCCGGGCGTGCGGCTCGTGAATTGTGCTCGCGGCGGGATCTACAACGAGGAAGCTCTCGCGGAGGGACTCAAGAGCGGCAAACTCGGCGGCGTAGCCCTTGACGTGTTCCGAGACGAGCCGTGCACGAAGAGCCCGCTATTCGGCTTGCCGAACGTGCTCTGTACGCCGCACCTGGGAGCGAGCACCGAAGAGGCCCAGACGCAGGTCGCCGTCGAAGCGGTCGAGCTTTTGATCAATTACTTCACAAAGGGGGAGGTCCGCCACGCGGTCAACATGGCAGCGATCGATCCCAAGACGCTGGAGGCGATTCGCGGCTATCTCGACCTGGCGTATCGGCTGGGCCTTTTGATGGCCCAGTGGCATCCGGCCGGTGCGGCGGCGTGCCACCTGGTTTATCGGGGCGAGTTGACCAAGAAGAACACAAAGCTGGTGACGGCCGCGTTTTGTGCGGGGCTCTTGGAGCGGGCGCTCGAAGAGGACGTCAACATCGTCAACAGCGAGCTGCTGTTGCGCGAACGGGGGATCAAGCTGACCGAAGAATCGCGCAGCGAGCCGGGGGCGTTCAGCTCATCGCTCTCGGTCGTGGTCGAGAGCGGTGGTCAAAAGTTCGAAGCGGCAGGCACTTTGTTTGGCAACAACATGCCGCGGCTGATTCGCCTCGGCGACTCGCGGCTGGAAGCCTATCTCGACGGCAACCTGCTCGTGTTCACGCACAACGATGTGCCGGGGATCATCGGCGCCGTAGGCACGATTTTCGGCAATCACCGCGTGAACATTGCTCAGATGGCAGTGGGTCGCACAGCGCCGGGCGGCAGTGCGATTGGCGTATTGAACCTCGACAGCGTTCCGCCGGCCGCGGCGTTGGCCGAAGTGTCGAGTCACAAGGATATCCAGAGCGTGCGGGTGATCGAGCTGCCGCCGGCCGGGCAATTGCCAACGTGGCTTCGGGGGTGAGTGGTAGTGGGCGGCTCCAATTCAGATGGTGTTCGGATTCGTCCCCATGAAACCGACCTTGATCCCGCGCTCCTGCAAGTAGGCCGTGGCCTTGCCATTGACCACGAGCAGTGTGATAAGCGAGATGCATGGCACGATCATCAGGATGGCGCACAAAACCGCGATGCCGACATTGTACAGTTCCCTGGTCAGCTGGAAGATCGCCGCCATCGAAAACACCCAGATCGCCAGGTAGGCCAAGGCAATTGGACCCCGCACGGCGAGCGGACCTCGCTGTGTGGCTAGCAAGGCGATGTACAGCACAATCATCGCCAACAACGCATAGATGACCCACTGCTGGAATTTGGCAACGCGCCGCAGCTTTTCCCGATCCAGACCAGGGGCAAAAGGCGAAGTTGGAGCGGCAAACTGGGGCGACTGATAGGGATTGCTCATGCTGCCTCGCGCAGTAGAATCCCGGCAAGGCAGGGTGAGAAGATTCGCGCTGCCCCGCCGGACGGGCGGATTCTAAAACGGGCCGGCGCGATATGTCAAATCACGGAAGCAGAGGCGAAGTGATTGCAATCAGCGGGCCGACCGGAACTCGCCGGCGCGGATGATTCGCCTATCGCGTCCATGTCCACACGGCATAAGCCACAGATAGCGCGAGCGCCACATAGAGGACCCAGCGAACAACCGGCGTCCGCTGCGGCGCCGGTCCCGGCGGCACTTCGCTCTTTTTCTCAGGCATCACTACGGTTGGATGGCTGGTGAATGGCGAGGGGCGGTATTGGCTCATAGGTCGGTCTCTCGGTCTTGAGTCTTCGACAATTCCTGATTGGCTGTTGAAATCCGCGGACGACACGTGCCGCGGCAACTACGATTGAGCTCCTTGCGGCCTGGGCATGAGCCCCAGTCGCTTCATCTTCTTGTACAGCGTCGTGCGGTTGATGCCCAAGGCATCAGCCGTGGCATTGCGATTCCAATGATTCATTTCCAGGACTTCGAGGATGATCGCCCGCTCGGGGGCTTCCATTGCGTCCTTGAGGGCCTTGCCCGAAAGGGGCTCGGCCGCGGCGGACTGCCCGAACGTGATCTGGCTGGGAAGATCTTCGAGCGCGACTTTCGGTCCGCGGCCCAGGAGCACGGCGCGCTCGACGATGTTTTGCAGCTCGCGCACGTTGCCGGGCCAGTGGTAGCGCTGCATCGCCGCAATTGCGTCGTCAGCGATGCCTTGCGACTTTTTGCCCGCCTCGTCACAGGTTCGCGTGAGAAAGTGCCGGGCCAGCAGCGGAATGTCGGCGAGTCGTTCCCGCAGCGGCGGCAACTCGATGTTGATGACATTGACGCGATAGAACAGGTCCTGGCGGAAGCGCCCTTGCGCCACGGCCTTTTCGAGATCTTCGTTGGTCGCCAGGATGACTCGCGTATCGATTTTCTGCGTCTTGGTGCTGCCGACCGGCTCGTAGCTGAATTCCTGGAGTACGCGAAGAAGCTTGACTTGCAGGCCTGGCGAGCTCGTGCCGATTTCGTCGAGGAAGATGGTCCCTTTGTCGGCCTGGGTGAATTTGCCGATCTTGTCGCCGGTCGCCCCTGTGAAAGCACCGGCTGTATGGCCAAAGAGCTCACTTTCCAGCAGCGTCTCGGGCATGGCGCCGCAGGCAACTTCGACGAACGACTGATCGCGGCGCGAGCTGCGGCGATGAATGGCCCGGGCCAAGAGCGATTTGCCCGTGCCGCTTTCGCCGGTGACCAGAACGGTCGCCTTGGTGTCGGCGATCCGATCGACCATGTCGAACACCCGCTGCATTCGGTGATCGTGGCCGACGATGTTTTCCAGCCCGAATCGCAGATCAAGTTGAGCCTTGAGCTGCTTGTTTTCTTCCACGACTTTCCGCTGCGAGAGGGCCCGGTCGATCGCCATCTCAAGTTCTTCGTCGATCAGCGGCTTGGTCAGAAGGTCAAACGCACCGGCGCGAAGGGCGTCGATCGCCGTTTCCACGGTGCCATAACCGGTGATCAGGATGACGGCGACGTGCGGGTAATGCTCGCGGCACCAGCCGAGAATTTGAAATCCGTCGCCGTCGGCGAGGCGAATATCGGCCAGGACCAGATCGACCGGCCGTTCTTTGATTTGCCGTAGGGCCTCGTCGCGCGAGGTCGCGGCATGCACGTGGTATCCCTGCTCGCGCAGCCAGCCGGCCATCGAGTCCAGAACGTGACGGTCGTCGTCAACGAGCAGCAGGTGGCCGGACTTCATGGAGGATTGACTCAGACGGTGACGCGGCAGCACAGCGAATTGCTGGCATGTAGGTGATTTACGTCACGGTTGCCGGAGGTCAACGTGATCCCCCTCTACAGAGTTATGTCACAGATTGTCCTAGGGCGTCGCTTACCTCAAATGGAGCGGAAAACGAAGCGGATGAGCGCTGCAACTGGTACAAACGTCAACGAGCAAAAGCGAATCATAACATTTTCGTTACCAACGACTTGCGAGCCGCTGGGTGCTTGAAGTTTGATGGCGGTCCAGCGCAAAATGACCAGAAGAAGGGAACAGCATGCTGGTCAACTCCCCTCTAAAGACTAGCATGTAGCAACTATGCCACCGTTGGTGTGGTCAACATCTCCTTCCCCCGCAAGACTCTTTTCCGTGACTTTCCTGAGGGGGATAGAGAAATCCAATCCGCCGTCGTCTGCGGGATCAGACGAGACGAAGCATGGGCCCGGCATTCCCGGGAGAATTCGAGGAGCAATATGAAGATTAACTTATTGGTGGCCGACGACCATGAAGTCGTTCGCGAAGGGGTCCGATCGATGGTACAGGGCTCCGATATCCACGTAGTCGCGGAAGCGGCCACGGGGAACCAAGCCATCGAGCAGGCAATGAAATTGCATCCTGACGTGGTGCTGCTCGATGTTCGTATGCCGGATACCGATGGTCTGGAAGCCTTGGAACGGATCACCGACCGCTCACCGCGGACCAAGGTGGTGATCTTCACGAGCTACGACAATCCGACCTATGTCGCGCGGGCCGTGGCGCTAGGCGCGGCGGGATTTATCCTCAAGGGGGCTCCCAAGGAAGAAGTGCTCAGTGCGATCAACCGAGCCCATACCGGTCTGCCGCCCGAGAACGACAGCATCATGGGGAAGGTCCGTAATACGATGGCCCGCCGCCGTCCGACCTACGACGAAGACATCCCGCTCACCAACCGCGAGGTGCAGGTGCTGCGGCATGTGGCCCTGGGCCTGTCGAACCGCGAAATCGGCCGCTCGCTCGACATCAGCATCGAAACGGTGAAAGAGCACGTGCAGAACATCCTGCGCAAGCTCGAAGCCGGAGATCGGACCGAAGCGGCCGTGTGGGCGGTGAAGAAGGGATTGGTTTAACGGGAAGCTGTTTCAAAACCGCTTCTTGCCGTAGCCGAATTCGTGAGAATTCGGGCATTCCGCAAGTTTTGAAACAGGTTCGGGTTATTGCGAACGTCCGCTGAGCCGTCCCATGCTGGCGAGGGCTCTAGCCTGCCGCGCAAACGAGCGCGGCAGGTCTCAGCGTGCCAGAACTTTGGGTCTGGGCGAGCTAGCAACTGGCATTGTCGATCCGGGCGGCGAGTCTGACGCAACTCTCGTCGCTTGATCGCCGGCTACAGGACAAGTTGGCCAGCGTAGTGCACCGGGATTTCTTGTGTCACGCGACATTTGGTTCGCGGACCAAGTATCTCCTCTCAATTGCATGATTTGGCTTTGCCTTCGTCCCGCTCGTTACATGACCGTTACGGGCCTCTGAAGGCTGGGGACTACAATCGCTCGAAGCATTCGTCCCAGGAATTCCCAATTCGAGGCCCAATTATGAACCTGATCTATTTTCGCGCCGTGGCCTTACTCGTCGGTCTGGCGTTTTCGGCGTGCATCGTGCAAACAGCGGCTGGCCAATGGGTCAATCCAGCGGAACCCAAGGCCGCGATCAACGTGTCCGGAACGGCGGAGATTCGAGTTGCGCCGGATGAAGTCAATTTGCGATTGGGCATTGAGACGCGCAGTCCCCAGCTCGATCCTGCGGTCAAGCAAAACGAAACGAATACGGCAGCGGTGCTGAAATTCCTCAAGGACAGCGGAATTGCAGCCAAAGATATCCAGACCGACTACCTCGAAATCCATCCGAACCACGATCGGCAAGAGCATCAGGTGATTCCGGAGTACTATGTCGTTCGCCGCAATTTGGGAGTTCGGCTGCGCAAGGTGTCGCAATTCGACGAGGTGCTGGCTGGCGCGCTTCGCAGCGGGGTCAACTATGTGCTCGGCATCGAGTTCCGGACCACCGAGCTGCGCAAGCATCGCGATGCCGCCCGTCAGCAGGCGGTCCGCGCCGCCAAGGAGAAGGCGGAAGCTCTGTCCAAGGAACTCGGCGTCAAGCTCGGCAAGGCGACCAGCATCAACGAGCAGACGGGCGGCGGATATTGGGGGTGGGCGGGAGGCAGCTACCCCTATGGCGCCAATGTGATGAGCCAGGTCGTCTCGCAAGCGGCTCCCCCCAGCGGCGGCGAATCAAGCGATGGCAACCTGGCCGTGGGCATGATTAGCGTGACGGCTACGATCAATGTGAGCTTTGCGCTGGAGTAGCGCGGGCAAAAGCCGTGACCAATGGTCACGGCCTTGATTTCGCTCGGGGATGGGCCCGTTCGTAGGCGGCGCGGAGGCCGGCGGTGCTGACGTGCGTGTAGATCTGCGTGGTCACGAGGCTTTTGTGACCGAGCAGCTCCTGGACGCTGCGGATGTCGGCGCCGCGGTCGAGCAGATGCGTCGCAAACGAATGCCGGAGTGTGTGCGGTGTGGTCCGCAAGTCGAGGCCGGTCAGTTTCAGATACTTCAGCAGCAGGCGGGCGACGCTGCGGGTGGTGAGGCGGCGGCCGAAGCGGTTGGTGAAGACAGGGGTGGGTGCGGTACCCGGCGCGCGGCTCGCCTGACGGATGATTCGCACTCGAAGCCAGCGGGTGAGGGCCTTAGCCGCGAAGCTGCCGATCGGCGCGAGTCGTTCGCGCCGGCCTTTGCCGCGGATGCGGACCAATCCTTCTGCCAAGTCGAGGTCGTTATCGTTGACGCCGACTGCTTCGCTCACGCGCAGGCCAGCGGAATACATCGTTTCGAGGATGGCCCGGTCGCGCAGGCCCATTGGCTTTGTGGCGGGAGGAGCGTCAAGCAACTTGCCGATTTCGTCGGACGAAAGGAAATGCGGCAGCTTGAGGTCGCGGCGCGGATTTCGCAGCGGCTTGGCGGGATTGCTGTCGGCCAGGCCTTCGCGCTGGGCAAACTTGTAGAACGTGCGCAGCGAGGCCAGCCGCCGCGCAACCGAGGTTTTGGCATAGCCCGCTTCATGCAGGGCTGAGACGTAGCCCCGCAGGTCAAGTGGCGTAATCTCAGCCGGCGCCGGTTCGCGGCCGTAAGCCTGGTTCAAGTAGTCGGCAAGCGACGTGAGGTCTTCACGGTAGGACTTGATGGTGAGCGCGGCCGCATTGCGCTCGACCGACAGGAAGCGGAGAAACTGGGTGATGGCGGAATGCATCACTCATCCGTCGGCAGCGGCAGCTTGAAGCGCGGGTGGCCTGGTGGGGCGGGAGCTTCGGCCTGGTTTTCGGCCGCTTCCTGGGCCGATTGGCGGACCCGCTGGCTGAGGACAGCCGCGTCGTACCAACTGAACGATAGCTCGGGATTGCTGGCAAAGCGGCCAAGCATGCGGAGAGCATCCGACCGATGATCGTCGTCGTAGAGAAAGATGTAGCGCTCTTCGCCTTTGACCAGGGCCAGCACGTTGATGTCTTGCGTCACGGGGTAGCGTCTCCTAGTGCCGATAGCGGGCATCCCTGCCGGTGGCGTGCCGTGGGGTGGCAGCGCATCTTTCCCTTAGCCGTCATATCGGCCAGCCAGCCAGTGATCCACTACTTGCCCTTGGCCCACGCGGCGCATTGCCGCGAGGGACCCGCTCGCGCCAAAGGTTCGGCAATTGCAACCGTCATGGTCGGGACGCTGCCCGCGATCGGGACAACCGCCGCATCGCGCATCGTCGCAATCGTTGGCAGAGTCTTCGAGCGGCTCGGAAAGCTGGGCGCTGGGACGGCGGGCACTCGGCGGACGTGTCAGAGGCCGATCGTGCCGGGGGCGCGGCCTGGGTTGAATGGTGGTGTGAGGCGAGCGCAGGCAATTGAGAGGCTCAGAACGGCGCCGCGCGGAAGATGTGTTGTCAACGCCTGCGCTGGCATTGCCAGCGAGGCGAAGCGATCTCGTTGGACCCTCGCTGTTGCCGGTAATTCGTCGCCAGCACGAGGGCGTGCGATCGATGTTTGGCTCGAAGAACTGGGTGTCCGATGGCGAACTCTCGCCGCGCAGAATTGGCGGGCAACGGTTGTGCGGGTGGCGCGCGCCGACGCCACCGTCGCAGCAGGTCAACCTGTGCGCCGACTTGAAGGCATGGCCGAACTGACCACCAGCAATGCACGGAGGATGAATGCAACGAACTGCTAGCATTGCGACCTGCCGATGCGCGGGCGGAGTAGCGACCCGCAGCGTCTGGTTTATCGGCAATGTCGGCGCAGGTTCTTCGGGCTTACAAGCTCGTGGGGTAGGTTTTCGACCTGTCGAATCGAGGCAGACTGAA
>Ga0065705_10002896_pt1 | contig 10981 bp, 19 predicted proteins | sample SwibulcommuniRL2_FD_59092 | JGI IMG/M metagenome (GOLD analysis project Ga0065705, IMG submission 59092) | Bulk soil microbial communities from switchgrass field near Rose Lake, East Lansing, Michigan, USA - RL2 Bulk Soil v2 (version 2) | ecosystem: Environmental > Terrestrial > Soil >... | reverse complement strand
GGCTGCCTGCCTGTACACGGCGGGCCGTGGTGCATTCAACTCGGTACAGGCGGCCCGTATTGCCAAGACTAAGCGCTTCAAGGCTGACCGTGCGGGATTCATGGCCGAGCTAGTCAAGGACATTGCCGCGCTCGTCCGCAAGGCGCGGCGGGCCGGTCTCGTCCCCGTGGTCCGTCTCAATGGCACGTCGGATCTGCCGTGGGAAAACCTGCACGTGGACGGATTCACTCTCATGGCCACATTTCCCGACGCGCAATTCTACGATTACACGAAGTCCGCGCGGCGCATGTTCCTGTTCTGCACGGGCCAATTCCCGCCCAACTATCACCTTACGTTTTCGCACTCTGAGTGCAACGGGGTAGAAGCGCTCAGGGTATTGAATAGCGGTGGAAACGTCGCGGTAGTGTTCTCCACGCGTAAGGGCGATGCGCTGCCCACGCGCTGGAATGGTTTCACTGTCACGAATGGCGACGATTCCGACCTACGCTTTCTTGACTCGCCCTTCGTGCGCCCCGTGTACCACGGCAACAAGCGCCCCTACTACGGTCAGGTGATCGGCCTGTACGCGAAGGGCCGTGCGCGTCGCGACCGTAGCGGTTTCGTGGTGACCGTCTAATGTGCCCGATGTGCGGATGCACCACGGTCATTCTACTCGGGGTACTCGGCCGAGTGAATCATCTGCGATGCCGCGCGTGCGGATGGACGTGGACTGATACGGACACGACGCTATTCCAGGACCAGCAAGAAGCGCCGTATTGGGCGGAACAGGACTAGGCCATGACCAAGACATTCCCTCGCGACATTGTGTGCTGGCATTGCGTCAAGGGCCGGCATGACCAGTGTTTCTCGCGGCGCGCGTGCGCCTGCAAGTGCAACACACCAGCACCCATCCCAGCGACCACGGAGGACTCTTCGCGATGCCAAGCATGAAGTGCCACCAGTGCGGAAAAGTGAGGCGATGCAGGATGCATACAGATCGAGTCGAAGAGCAAACCATCATCGTCTACCTCTGCGCGCCCTGCGCGCGAAGCTTGGGCCGGTAAGGCGCAACGGAGAAGGCGCCAACCATGACCCAAGACTCGTCGCGACACAAAACCGCAAAACAGCAGCTAGCATTCCTGGCTGCGCTGTTCGAAGGGCTACAGAAGGAAGGCTATACCGGAGTCATCAAGATCCACATGCACTCGGGCGGGATCCGCTCCGCCCGACAGGAGCAGGCAATTGACCTGGATTGGCATGCATAGAACAAACCTCGACGTAGCACCGACCCTCAACAAGTGGCTCGCGGCCCTAGGACTCGCGCTGTGGCTGCTGGCGCCCGCCGCGCTGGAGAGCGGGCGCATTGACCCACCACTAGCCGACACTCTATTCACCACGGAGGACTCTTCGCGATGAGGAACTACAGACTCGAAGCCCGACTCACAAGCCGCACGACCGACAACCGCAACCCGCAGGACATGGCCGGCTGGAAGGCTACCGTGGTCCTGCCGAAGCGGGAGCAGCCTACACGCAAGTAACGACTCTTCGCACGGACTGGCCGTAACCCGGCCCCCGCCTAACAACTTCACCGGACTGTAGGGTTCTGACCCCACCCCGGCGTTAACAGCGCCGGGGTTTTTCTTTTGACTCTTGGCGCCCTGAAAGGGCGACCCGTGACGGTACTCGAGTTCGAAGCGTGGGTGTCTGACAACTACGGAGAGTTGACGAAGCGGGCCAGGATCGCAACAAAACACTCTGACGAGCATGCAGTGCCTGTGCTGCATCAGGTGGTGGAGTACGTCCTAGAGCAGCCAGAGAAGCGCATCCCGAAGCGTGGCGACTTGTTCGCCTGGTTCTACTCGGCCATGGCAATGACCCACAAGGCCAACCTGCGCGGCCAGTACATCAGGGCCGGCCTTGACAAGGGGATCCTGGCCGACATTGAGACCCTAGGCGAGGGCGAGGCCTTTGCTGATACCAGGCGTGCCGCCGAAGCCAACCGGCACATCCGCAAGCAAAGCAATGTCAGGGTGGAGGGGTTGGAGACGCTGGAATGGGGCGGCCCGATGCCAGGGGTAGCCCGGTGGCGTTTCCAGACTCTCCGCGACAACCGCCTGTTCGATGAGCGCGCAATTCGTTCACTCGCGGGGAGCATGCACAGGGCCTCGCAGGCCTACCGGCATTTCGGGGAGCACGGCTTCGCGTTCTCCGAATTCGGTCAGGAGGCCTCCCGGTGAGCCCCGCCCGACTCGCGAAGTTGACTCGTCGCAATAGGCCAGGCGTAGAGACCGAGCACGGCATGTACGTGACGGTCGAGTACCTGATGTGGCGCGACGAGCGGCGGCACTGGAAGTGGATCCAGACAGATCACGGGACGTACGTGCAGGTGGAGGACAAGTAAATCTAGTTGAGGAGGGAGCTTGAGAGGCTTGGAGGATTGCTGCGGGGAGCCGGGGGGCTCCTCGCAGCGCAGTTCTCTGACTCTCCACCATCATGAACGACCTCGACCCATTCACGGGACTCATCGTCGGCGCCGCCCTCGGAGCTTGGATCTGGGCCGGCATCGCGTACCTCATCTACCTCGCATAGTGAACCAAGAACTGTGGCACGCGTTCGACCGTATCAAGGATGGCCTAGACAAGCAGGAGCGAATGCGCTCCACGCCTACCTTCCGAGAATGGTACGTGAAGGCGCTGCCGCAGTTCTCGAAGTACCTCGACATCGTAGACAAGGCCGATGACGACTCGCCTGGCGGTCTGCTCTGCGAGTGGATGGATTGGCTAGACGCAAGGGGCCTCGCGTTCAGGGGCCAACGCAAGTGGAAGATCCCGGAGAAGGGCCCCTTGAACTTCTACCCGCCGACGATGGAGGGGGTGATGAAGACAGCGGCCGAGCTCACCGAAAGCCTCGGGCTCAGAGATTCAATGCGACGTTCGGCAGCATTACGCGAGGCCCTTACGACAAAGACCCCTGGGGCCAGTGGCGCAAAGAAGGCAAGGAAGTCTCCGAAGAAGAAGTAGCGCAGTGGTACGCGGAGCTCGCATCACGGAGCCTCCCGCTCACAACGGACAACCTCAACAAAGCATGGGAGGAAGAAGAACGCATGGCTGAGTACGGGCAGCGACAGGCCGCCAAGACTGGCGGCGCTGAGATCTGGGACTTCAAGGAAGTGGGCGACAAGCACGAGGGCGTGTACAAGGGCGAGAAGACTCTCGACCCTCAGTACAAGCCGCTGTTCGTGATCGGCGACAAGCTGGTCAAGAACGTGAAGCAGACGGCCGATGCCATCGAGCCGCTCCCGCTCGGGGCCTACGTGTGGCTCGAGTTCCGGGGCAAGGTCGCCATCAAGGGCGGCAAGACGGTCAACAACTTCAACATCGAGTTCGCGCTGCCGGCCAATGAGGGTGCGCCGTCGAAGGGCGACGAGGAGCCCTTCTAGTGAAGGCCTCCGAGCGCTGGCTCATGGCCGAGGTCAACACCCACGTGCCACAGCTAACCAAGGAAGGCCGGGACACGCTGGTCGAGTGGCTCCGCAGCACCGCCAACAGGATCGAGATGCTCAAGTGCGACAGTCGTTGGTCACAGCCGCTTCGCAAGTACAGCCTGCGGGTCGGCGAATGATCAAGACCCCGAAGGCCCTGTTCCACCCCGACGGCGCGCTGTTCGTGGTGTGGCACAAGGACAATACGTGCTACTGCCCGGTGATTAGCGACGACGATTACCCGACACCGGCCAAAGGCCTCGACCTCGATCATGGGTCGGTCACCGATGTCGAGACCTTGGTGTGGCGCCCGATCCGTATGACGGCCGAGCGCCAGGTCATAGAGTCCGAAGTCGTGCTCTTTCCCTACGACTCCGACACTGGCGACGAAGTCTAACCCCTAACCAGAAAGGTGGACATGAAGAAGATTCTCTCGGCAACGGTCGCGGTGCTCCTGTTGTCTCCGATGCTGGCGTTGGCCGCTCCGGGCAACAGCGGCAACGGCGGCAACAACGGCGGCAACGGCGTAGGTAGCGGTGGACAGGGCGGAGGCCAGGGCGTCGGCAACGGCGGCGCTGGCAACGGAGGGCAGGGCGGTGGCAACGGCGGGAACGGTGGTGGCAACGGTGGGAATGGCGGCGGGGGCAATGGCGGCAATGGCGGTGGCGGGAGTTCTTCGGGCGGCGGCTCGACTTCTGGATCGTCTGCGGGCGCGTCGGCTCCGTCGGCGGGTGGCGCGAGCTCGGGCACGTACGACGGTGGTGCCTCGGGGCGCGGGGCGTCGTACACGGTAACGGAACGAGAGCAGGTCCACGCGGACGCCCGTGCCTGTGACCCGATGGGCGACATCACGTTCCGCACGAATGGCGTGCGGCGCACGTTCACCTACGGCGGCCTCGAGTTCCACCTCCCCACGTTCGTGCAGTGCATGAAGGACAAGGGCTACGAGCTCTCGTCTGCTGGGCGCAACGAGCTCACGAACTTCGGCACGCGGTAACAACTCGGCTCACTCAGGACGCGAGCGGTCGCGACGGCTCGACTGAGGACAAGGGCAGCAGGGGCGAGCGAAAGCAAAGACCCCCTGCTGCTCCTGCCGCAACCCTCAACAAGGAGACCAGAATGACAAAGGCTGATTCATATCCCTGGAAGCGCGGCGGGCAGACCGACCGCCTGTTCATGCACCTCTGCACCGGCAAGACGCTGACGCGGTATGAAGCCGCCTTCATCTTCCACGTGCAGAACGTCACGGCCCGCATCAGCGAGATCCGCAAGGAGGTGGGCGACGCGCTCAAGGTGACCACCAAGCTCGACCCCAACGGCCAGCGCTACGCCGAGTACCGGCTGCTGGTGGGCTAGATGAGGCGCCTACTGGCCCTGCTGTTCCCGATGTTCCTACTGACCGGATGCATGAGCGATGCGGACATCGCGTCGCACAACACGTCGAAGGCTGCCGACATGTTCGAGGTCGAGCGCCGCGTCGTGTTCTACAACGGCATCACCGGCGAGTACATGCTCACCATCGAAGGCCGGTGCTCGCTCGGCAACAATGACAAGGAAGGCCGCCTGTCGGTCACGTGCAAGGTCGGCGACGGCGCGTACAAGAAGCACTTCCTCGGCCTGTCCGACAACGTGACCTTCTTCGTGGAGCAGGTCGAGCCCAAGAAGGCGAGCGCCTACCACTACCGCGTCATCTTCAAGCCTCAGACCATCATCCCAGACATCGACGTGCGGATCGGCAAGTGACCGAGCCCAAGCGGGACAACTTCGGCCGGCCGCTGATCATCCCGCCCGGAGGTGGTGAGCCTGTGGCCTACCGCCGATGCACGACGTTCATCGACGTGCTCGCGGACCGCAGCGCGCTGGAGCGCTGGAAGCAACGCAAGACGGCCATCGGCCTGGCTGCGCGGAAGGATCTCCTCCTCCGAGTGCAGACCTCGAAGAACGACAACAAGACCCTCGACAAGGTCTGCGAATGGGCGTTGCAGGCCGCCGGCTCCGACTCGTCGGCAAACATCGGCACCGCGATCCACGAGTTGACCGAGCAGATAGACAGGGGTGAAACGCCTGAGATTCCAGAGGCTTTCGCCCCAGATATCAAGGCGTACCTTCAGGCCATGAAGGCCTTTGAAGTTCGAGATATCGAGGTGTTCGTGGTCAATGACGACCTCAGAGTGGCCGGCACGTTCGACCGGATCGTCCTTGAGCTCGAGCCTCTCGTCGCCGACCTCAAGACCGGCAGCATCACCTTCGACGCTGGCAAGATCGCCATGCAGTTGGCGGTGTACGCGAACAGCCAGGTCTACAACATCGAGACCGGCGAGCGCGCTCCGCTTGACGCGAGTAAGGCGCGCGGCCTCGTGATCCACCTCCCGCAAGGGGAGGGCAAGTGCAAGGTCTACGAGGCCGACCTCGTCGAAGGCTGGAAGGGCGCGCAGCTTGCGGCCGACGTGTGGGCCTGGCGCGCGAAGAAGGGGTTCTTGAAGTGAACGCTGTGCGCGAGGTCGTGTTCCTGCTTATCGCTATCGCTATTGCATATCAGATCGGCTATCGGGATGCGAGCGACTCATGGCGGGCGTGGTGTCGCACCGGGACGTGCCAGTCCACACAGGCGCCGCCCCGATGACCGACGATAAGAAGCTCGCAGCCCGCGCTCGCCGCTACGGGCTGACGCCGTTCCAGCTTGAGGCCCTGCTCGCGATCAAGCCCGGCTGCTGGATCTGCGGCCGGCTGCCGCCGCCTCCGCTCAAGCGTCGCTACATCGACCACGACCACAAGACTCATCGCGTACGCGGCGTGCTCTGCCATCGGTGCAACTACAGGCTGCTCGGCAAGGGGCTCGAGAATCCCGCTCTACATGAGGCGGCTGCGTCATATCTAGGCTGCCCGTTCGACGCGAGAAAGGATCTATGACCGAACAGTTCCAGCGGCTCCTCAGTAAGCTCAGTGCTCACGGCAGCATGCTCACCATGCAGCGTGGTGGGAAGGCTGCTGTGGCCCACTGCCCGGCGCATGAGGACAACAAGCAGTCGCTCTCCCTCAAGCTCGGAGACGACGGCAAGGTGCTGGTGCATTGCTTCGCCGGGTGCGAGACCGAGGCGGTGGTTGAACGCCTGGGGCTGACGATGAACGACCTCTTCGCCGACAGCCCCGCGAGGCAAGCGCAAGCGTCCGAAGTCAAGATCGTCGCCACGTACGACTATCGCGACGAGAAGGGTGAGCTCCTCAACCAGGTCGTGCGTCTCGAGCCGAAGTCCTTCCGCCAGCGCAGGCCCGACGGGAAGGGCGGCTGGGTCTGGACTCTGGGCGACGTGCGCCGGGTCCTGTACCGCCTACCTGAGATGAACCGCGACCGCAAGCAGCCATTGTGGATCGTAGAGGGAGAGAAAGATGCTGATGCTCTCGCGGCCCTTGGCTTCCGCGTCACGACTACTCTCGGTGGCGCGTCAGCTTGGAAGCCGGAGTACGTGGATTCGATCAAGCGCTGCAAGGTCGAAGGCGTCTACGTCGTCCCCGACAACGACGCCCCCGGCCGCAAGTACGCCCACGCCATCGCGACTAGCCTCCACGAGGCGGGGATCCAGGTCAAGATCGTCAACCTCCCGGGCGTCCCGGAGAAGGGCGACGTAAGCGACTGGCTCAAGACCGCGCAGTACCCGGCCGGTGACTTGCGCCGCCTGGCACAGGCTGCGCCACTGTTCACGGGCCAAGAGGCCCCACCCGTGGACCCTACGAAGGCCTCGCGCCCACGGGCTGCGAGGCTGAGAAGGCCGGCTGACTTGGACCCCACGAAGACCTCGTTCCTGATTGATGGCCTGATCCCGCTCGGCTGGTTTGGAGAGATCGCTGGGCGCGACGGGCGCGGTAAGACCCTGCTCGCGATGAACATCGCCAAGTCTGTTCTGACAGGCGAGAAGCTGTTCAACACCTTCGCCGTGAACAAGACCGGGCCGGTCGTGATGTACATGCTCGACGACCCGGAGAACCTGGTGCGCGAGCGCATTGAGCAGCTTGGCCTGATCAGCCACCCAGATCTGCACGTCGGGACCGAGAACGACCTCGACAAGAACGACCCTCATCTCTTCGAGGATCTGACCGAGCTATGCCTCGAGGTAAAGCCGGTGCTCGTGATCGTGGACGCGCTGTACCTCTTCACGCCCGAGAACAAGAAGGGCAACGACAGCGACCAGGCCAACTCGAGCGGGGCGATGGGGCCTATCGTGGCGGCCTTCAATAGGATCTGCTCTGAGACGGGTGCCACCATCGCGCTCGTGGCCCACGACAACAAGGCCGGTAGCGACGTGGCTGGGTCTCAGGTCATCCGCAACATGGCCAAGTGGATCCTGCGTATGGCCTTGCCGAAGCAGTACGAGAAGGACAAGCAGGGCGGGCGCACCACGAACGACCGGATCCTCGAGCTCGACAAGCTCAAGGTGTCGAGCTCGAAGGTCTGGGGTATGACGATCACCACGTCGGAGAAGCATGGCGGGGCCGAGTTCGAGATCGTTCCGCTGGACCACGTCGAGAAGAAGAGCAAGGCCGGCAAGACGGTAGAGGAGATGGCCGAGAGGCGCACGCACGTGGTCGATTGGCTGCGCTTCTTCCTCGAGCCTGGGGCGCGCACCACCACCGAAGTGATGGAGGCGGCGCTCGAGGCCAAGATCAAGAAGAAGGAACTAGAGGACAAGGGGATGCTCGAGCTTGCGGGCGTCGAGAAGTCGCACCCGCACCCCGACGGGCCTTGGGTCTGGAAGTTGAAGTCTAGCTAGGCCAACTGGCACATGACGAACGACAGCGGGAGTTCTGCGCCTGAGGCTGTGACAGATGGCAACGGAGAATATGTCAAGACGAGAAGCAATGGTGAGCCGTGGATATACAAGAACAAGGACTACGCCAGGGTCCCACGGCGCCCAGGTATTTACTTCATGGGGTCAGCACAGGAGCCGGATGTTTTCAAGTTGGGCATCTCTCTGCACACTCCGCTAGCTAATAGGATGCAAGTAACTCAAGTTCACTACCCGCATAGGTTGAGCGTTGCGCTGTTCGTTCCGGTAGATGATATGCGATTCCTGAGATCCCTTGAATCGCGGCTTCAAAGGGAGCCGTGGTTCAAGGCCTGCCTCACGCGTCCTAGATGCAGTTGGTACCGGCTAGATAAATCAACCAGAACGCGAGTCAAGGAATGGCTCGCCAAAGAATTGGAGACAGAGAATGGGCGACGCCCGTAAACGCAGACTAGCCCTGATCAAGGGCGGCAAGGCCGACGTGGCACGCGGTGCCTACGTCGCGCCTGAGCGCTTGACGAATGTCACGATTCAGATCGCCGCGATCCAGGCCCTGGCCGCGAACGCGATCTACGACCAGAAGGTTGATAAGAAGACCTGCCCCACGCGGAACGACTTCTTCAAGGCCGTGTTCGAGGCCGGCATGATCGAGTTCGAGAAGTACTACCAGGCCGAGAACGCGCCGAAGCTGCCGGACATCGCGCTCGATCAGCCCGAGGAAGGCGGCGAAGCATGAGGCACCCGCTGTCGGCAGAGCTTCAGGCGCTGCTGGCCGAGTACCGTGACGCCGCCGCTCAAGTCAAGTACCGGGACCAGCTGATCGAGGAGGCGCAGCGTGACCTCCGCAACAAGAACGAGGATTATCAGATCGCGAAGTACAAGATGGAAGAGGCGCTCAAGGCCCTGATCGAGGAGTGCGACGAGTGATCTACCTCATCGGCTCGCTCCGCCACCCGCGCGTGCGCGAGGTCGCCGCGACCCTCCGCGCCAACCGCATCGAGGTCTTCGATGACTGGCACGCGGCCGGGCCAGAGGCCGACGATATATGGCAGCGCTACGAGCAGGAGCGGGGCCGCACGTTCCGCGAGGCGCTGCTCGGCAAAGCGGCTCAGAACACGTGGGCGTACGACCGCCGCAACCTTGACGCCTCCCGCGCTGGCATCCTCGTGATGCCGGCCGGCAAGAGCGGGCACCTCGAGCTCGGGTACCTCATAGGGCAGGGCAAGCCCGGGTACATCCTGCTCGAGCAGGAGCCAGAGCGGTGGGATGTGATGTACGCCTTCGCCACCAGTATCCACTACCAGACCGAGGGTCTGATCAAGGAGCTCGAAAGGTGATTTCAAAGGAAGAAGCGCGGGAGTGGCAGTCAGCCGACCAGCCCAAACACGCGCAGGGCAATCTCGTGCCCACCCGCCACCCCAGCAGCCAGAAGTTCCACGACCTCTGCGACGCCATGAAGGCGATGCACGACAAGAAGCAGCAGGACTACGGTCGAGCCAACGACCCCTTCGCGAACGTCCGCGCCTCCGAGGACTTCGGAGTGGCGGGCTGGGCCGGCTGCATGATCCGCGCGAACGACAAGATGCGCCGGATTCAGAAGGCGGCGCAGGGCGGGACGCTCTCGAACGAGGGGGTGGAGGACAGCCTGATGGACCTGGCCGTCTACTCCATCATCGCGCTCGTGTTGTACCGAGAGCAGTTCGCGGAGAACGTTCACGTCACGGTGGAGAGCCGGGCTGTGCGGATGCAGGATGTGGGCGTGGTCACAGTAACGGACGCGCAGGACTGCCACTGCGGGGCCTGCGAAGACAAGAGGAGAGGCTATTGACATCTGGCACACAGGCTGGTAAGCTCGGTCGTGTTATGATTCCGATTCTCAGGGAGGACACGATGCAGCTATCAGCCCTCAGCCGGCAGTACCTCCGCTTCTTCATGGCCCGTGGCGCCAGCCCGCGAAGCGCGGACTGCTACGATCTGACGCACCGTCAGTTCATCGGGTTCCTACAAGCGCAGGGCCTGACCGACGACATCAGGCACTTCACTGCGGAGAATGTCCAGGCATTCGCCGCGTACCTTGCGGAGAATGGGCGGAAGGCGAGCTCCGTCAACGTCAAGCTGGCTGGGCTGCACTCACTGGGGGAATACGGTGTTAAGACGAAAGACTCGAAGGGCCGCTACATCCTCTCCGAGAACCCGCTCCTCCGGGTCTACCGCCCGAAGAGGCAGCGGCCGGCAGAGAAGTACCTCAGCAAAGCCGAAATCCAAAGCCTTATTCTTGAGCCATGTCCGGCGCCCGTCAGACTCGTGGTGGACCTGCTCGTGGATACCGCGCTCCGGGCATCCGAACTCGCCAACGCCTGCGTGGCTGCTCTTCGTATGGACGGCGAGCGCGTGATCCTCTCGGTCAAGGTCAAGGGCGGCCGGCACCAGGAGATCGTCCTCGGGGCCGAGGTCGCCGGCCGGCTGCTCGAGTCGCTGCGCTTCCGTGAGGCGAAGCCCACAGACCCGCTGCTCGTGAACGAGAAGGGCGACCGCTACACTCGCACGACCCTGAGCGAGGCGGTGCTGCGGTTAGCGAAGCGTGCCGGCATCACCAGGATCCTAGTGCGCGCCCACGTCCTGCGGCACTCGGTCGCGACCATGGCCTCGAGCCTCAAGGTGGATGTGCCCACGATTGCGGCCATGCTCAACCACTCCGACATCCACACGGCCCAGCGTTACGTCCACCGGCACGATGCTG
>Ga0065705_10003345_pt1 | contig 10983 bp, 7 predicted proteins | sample SwibulcommuniRL2_FD_59092 | JGI IMG/M metagenome (GOLD analysis project Ga0065705, IMG submission 59092) | Bulk soil microbial communities from switchgrass field near Rose Lake, East Lansing, Michigan, USA - RL2 Bulk Soil v2 (version 2) | ecosystem: Environmental > Terrestrial > Soil >... | reverse complement strand
CGCGCCGCAAGAGCTTGCCCGGACCGAGAATATGACGTTGGCCGACAACTTCGTCCAACGTCCGAGGGCGCATGCGTGTGGCGAGCGGCGCGTCCGGGCCAGCCGCCTTCTCGAGTTCTTCTGGAAAGAGGTCCTGCATGGCCAAGTATCGTTCCAATCCTCAGCCTGCCGCAAGCGACCAAATGCCAGGCATGGCGTCGCCCTTAGAGTAGTCGCCTTCCGAAACGAGATGGGATCTTCACCTATAAGATCTTTTCTTGATGGCTGTTTGAGTATTGTGATGCGCGTATTAGATTGTCGCTTCGATGGCCATGAAAACTCTTCTTGTTCCCGTCGACCTGAGTGATGCTGCGCAACCTGTGCTTCAGAAGGCTGCCGAACTCGCGCCGCAGTTATCGGCCAGGATCGTCCTTCTGCACATTGTTGAGCCGGTCGCCACTTACGTGCCCGTCGGGGCGACAATGGATGTGATCGCTGCAGCTCCGCCACCTGCGGAAACCACCGAGAGCCTTTCCGCTCCCGATTCGCGCCTCAAGGCGCTTGCTGAACCACTCATCGCGGCCGGCATCAACGTCGAGCCGGTGACCCTTATCGGGCTGGCAGTCGACGACATTCTCGAACAGGCCGCCAAATATCGCGCGGATTTCATCATGCTCGGATCACATGGACACGGTGCGCTCTACCATCTCTTTAGCGGCAGCGTGGTTACCGGGATTTTAAAGCGGGCGACTTGTCCGGTGATCGTCGTTCCCTCGAGATCCCAGACCTGAGCTAGGAGACGGGTTCATGCTCAACGATGCGCACTGCGTGTGTCTTATCGAGCTTTAAGACACCGCGCGAGCCTTCCGGCAGGCGAACTTTCGGGTCGGTGACCTTTTCGCCTCCCCACTGAATGCTCCCTCCTTCAATCAGACGACGAGCGTCGCTTCGAGATTTCGGAATGCGGAAGCAGCGTGCGTAGGCCTCGACAACGAGGCTCACGAAATCGCGCGCTTCGCTAGTCGGCGCAAAGACCGGCAGATCTGCATGCTCCAAATCTCTCTTGCTAAAGCGCTGTTCAAAATCGAGAAGCGAATGCTCCGCCTCGGCGGTGGAATGAAAACGCGCCACCAAGCGACGCGCTAGTTCCTTTTTGGCTTCCATGGGATGGCGACCTCTGCCCAGTTCCTCATGGAGCAGACCTTCATAGTAACGTCCCATCAGCTCATCACTAATGCTCATGAGCTTGCCGAACATGTCCGTCGGACTCTCATTGAGCGCGACGTAGTTGCCAAGGCTCTTGCTCATCTTCTGCTTTCCGTCGAGTCCTTCGAGAATGGGCATGACCATCGCGACCTGCTGTGGCATTCCTTCCTCCCGCTGCAAGTCCCGCCCGACCATAATATTGAAAAGCTGGTCCGTTCCCCCGAGCTCGACGTCGGCCTTGATCTGGACGGAATCCCATCCCTGCATGATCGGGTATTGAATCTCGTGCGCACGAATAGCCAGCCCTCGATCGATCCGGTCGCGGAAGTCCTCGCGGACCAGCATCTGCTGAAGTGTCACGCGGCTGTTCAGTTTGATGACTTCCTGAAAGCTCATGCTTTCGAACCACTCGCCATTGAAAACGATTCTGGAGCGATCCCGGCTCAAGATCTTGAAGGCCTGATCCTGATAGCTCCGCGCGTTTTCCAAGACCTGTTCGTGTGTCAATTGGGGACGCGTAACGGATCTGCCGCTGGGATCGCCAATCATGGCAGTGAAGTCGCCGATAATTAATATCGCGTAGTGACCCAGGTCTTGAAAATCTCTGAGTTTGTCAAGCACGACGCTGTGCCCGAGATGGATGTCGGGTGCCGTCGGGTCAACCCCAAGTTTGACATTGAGGGGCCGCCCCTCGGCGAGTTTGGCCAGGAGCTCGTCGCGGCTAAAAACGCTCTCGCACCCTCGGCAAAGACGCGTGAGCTGATCGGCAGGCGAGAGCATCATCCTTAGCGATTTTTGTTCAAAATCTCACGGACCTGCTCGATCGTCATGTTCTTGTCAATCTGCTCGCTGAGTTGGTCGAGGCGCCCTTGCGCACTACCTTGCGCGAGATACGGCGACGTCCTGAATGGCTGCTCTCGTCGAGAGGCTCGGCGTTCCGCCTCATGGAATTTTCCCGCACTGACCGATTCAACGGGATAGGAGGCGTCTTTGTTCCGAATCAAGGTTTTCGACCAAGTGTTTGCCTGGCCTGCTTCATAAACTTTCCTTCCAATCCACGGATTCTTGATTCCAAGGAACGAGCGAACATTCTCGTACTTTTCCGTCGAGGCCTTTTGCCTGTAGAGAAATGAAGAAGAGCCTGCCGGCGCCTTCTTCACGAGAAATCCTCCGCTGTCGAATTTCTTCCCATTCATCGGATTGATCTGCGACATGTCCGGCTTCGCCAGGACGCGCTCCAAGAGCTTTTTCTCGTCCTGCTGCGCGAAGCAGCAAGCGCCACAAAGACACCAGGCAAGAATCCAGCCTAACGTACGCACGATCGCAGACTATATAGTTCATTCCTCTTTCGGCAAGGCAGGGGACAAGGGACCGGAAGTCAACATCTCGTGGGCCGCACGGCGGTCGGCTGGCGCTGCATAAGCCTCAATCACATCCTGCAAGACCTTGCGCGCTTCCGGGTCCTCCCCCGATTGGAGAAGTTGTTCGACGTATGCTTTCGCTATCGGAAACGACCCGGGATGCAATTCGTGGGCGCGGGCCAAGTCCCGCAGCGCGCTCGCCTCAGATGCGTTTGCCTCGGCACGGCGCATAAAAAACTCGGCCTTCGCGCACCGTACCTCCCAGAGCGGACTTTCGCAGGCTTCCCAGAGCGCAGTTGCACGGTCCCAGTTCGAGCTTTCCAAGCTCAGTAGCAAGGTCCGGCCTGGCAAGTCATCGAGAAGTGAGTCGATGCCCTCGATCCACGGCCATGCGCGCTCGTAGTCGTGGGTTGCGAGCAGCCTTTGGGTAACCTCAATTTGGAAAGCGCGAAATTGTCTCGGAGCAAGTCCGAATTCGTTGACGCGTGGATCGTGTCGCAGCAGTTCGCCGGTTTTCGAGTAGTAATCCGCCAGGGCGCGAACTGGCACTACCTGAGGAGTATCCATCGCGCGGCGTATGCTGTCACGCGCAGCAGCAAAGTCGCCCTGCTCGAGGAACAGCTTCATGGCCTCGATCCAAGCCACACCGGAGCGCGCGTCCACAGGCGCGGCAAGGAGATATGGTCTCGCTTCATTGGAACGACCCGTCGCCAGGTAGAATTCGATGAGATCGAAATTCCTTTGCGGCTCGAAAGCCGCGATGCGCTTGATGGGCGTCACGATCGCTTCGGCGGCATCGCGTTTTCCTGTTTGGAACAACGCCTGCGCTAACAGCAGGGCGCGTGTGGCGTTGCCGGGCATCCGTTTGGCGAGTTCGGAGAACGTGCGAGCCGAGAATTCGTAGCGCTGCGCATCCAAGAGGCGATGGCCAATCTGATCCCACACCCGCTCGTTGAAATGCGTGTCGGTGAGATAGGAATCCAGGACGGCCCCGATTTCCTCATAGCGTCCGTGCTGCAGTAGAATCTGTACAAGGACCTCACCCGCCTGGTAGGTTCCACGGCCTTGGTCCCATTCTGCCGAGAGCTCGTTGAGCAGCTCGCCGATCGAGCCAAACCGCTCGGCGAGTTCTTTGCGTAAGGCGTAGTATTCTGGAAGCAGAGTGGGGATGCGAAGAGCGATCCGTTTCAGACGTTGCACCTGCTCACTTCGGGCAGCGCTGGGCAAGTCTTGCTGGACGAGTAAGAAGCTCCGGACTGCACGGAAACGTTCCTCATCGGAGGCAGTGGGATTGTCAAGGTCGACGAGCATCTTCTTCCAATCACGCGAAGGCGTTGTCGTCGCTCCTGCCGGCGATGATTCATCCCCCGATCCGATCGCGGCGGCACTGCTGAGCGATTCGCGTCGACCAGTTCCAGCGATTTCCCGAAGTTTGGCGGCTGCCACCTTGTTGCGCGGCGGCCCACTGCGGATATCCCGCTCAAGCAATGCCACTGCGTCTTGTTCGCGACCGAGTCCGAGATAGAGTTCCACCATGGGGGCCGTAAACTCGGCCGAGGCCGCAAGGAGGGGGCTAGCTTCCAGTTCCGCGAGAGCCTCACGGTGTCGTCCCACCTTCGTGAGAGTTTGGACATGTCGGAGAAGTAGTGCTCTGTTTAACGGTCCCTCTCGACCCAGACGTTCAAGGATGGCGAGCGAACGTTCATATTTACCTTCTTCATCGAGAATTGCGGCCAGTCGCAGCCCCGCGGTTTGGACGATAGCCCGCCCCAAGCCTGGGTATTCCTCGGCAAGCAGCCGTTCAAAGAACTCCGCGCCCGGTTCCTGAAGCAGGCGAGCTTGAATAAGGTTCAGAATTCCGGAGCGAATCCCTTCATTGCGAGGATTTCGGTCGCACAACCTTTTGTAAACGATCGCGGCCGCCTCGACCCGTCCCGAGTGCTGAAGCCGGATCACGGCGTCCAAGAGTTCACGATCGGAAGCCCCGCGTGCGACCCATTCATTAAGGAGATAGGGGACTTCGTGTGTTTCGGCGGAAACAAGCTGATTGAGGACGAAGCGGCCGATGGTCGCGTCGCGAAAGTTTTCGCCTCTAAGGCTGAGCAGTGCGGAGTCCCGGGCGAGGTCGTTTCGATAGAGATCGCGGGCGAGGCGATGGAGGTTCCATTCTTCGAGTTGGTTGCCGCCTTGCTGCACGAGTTGCGACCAGCTTTCGTCATCCGAGCTGCCGAAGCTCGGAAACATTTCCGCGAGTTTTTCCGCGGCGGCGGCATCATCTCCTTTCAGGCTGCTCATCAAGGCGGCCGCTGCGCTCTCACAACGCGGATGCTTGGACGCTTTCAGCCGAAGGGCCACGTTTTCTTCGAAGGCTCGTTTATTATGGTCGGGAGTGAGCATCCACCGTGCTCGAAGCGCCAGAAAGAGCGGTTCCCCGAAGGAGATCGCCGAGGGCGCCGAGGCGATCGCTTTGTCGAAGCGGCCGATCGCCTCGTCTGGCTCGCACAATGCGATCCACCATCGCGCGAGCTGGATCCATGCTGAGCAGGCTTGGGAAGCGGGCAGAGCGTCAGGCACGCTTTCGCCCAAAGTGCAGGCCGCTCGGAATAGATTCTTGCTTGCCAATGCCTCGGAAGCCTGCCAGCGCGTGAGTGCGGGGGCTTGCGCGAAGAGCCGCGAGAGGAACTCGCCGGAGGGGCGCCAATTCGCCTCCAGCATTCGGATCATTGCCGCGAGTATGCTGTCCCACTTGGCCTGAGGTTGCTCTGAATTGGCAATCCAACGCCTGAGTGCGTCGTCGGCCTCCACGTCCATGGCAAGCGCGGCGAAGCTCTGCTCGAGCCCCGCGTTGGAGTATTCGGAAAATGTCAGACGCTCAATTTCAAGGAAGGCGAAGGTTCGTTCCCCTGAATGATAGGATGCCCAAATCCTTTCGATAGGTTCGGAGAGTTCCTCGATCCATTGCTTCATTTGCGAGGTGTTGGCGGCGAGTCGTCCGATCTCGCGGATCGCCAGCAGCCGACAGCCTTCCGCATCCGCCTCCGCCGGGACTTTCCACGGCGTAGCCCGCGGCGGACTCGCGCGGACGGATGGGGCCGGAACGCGCAAGATCCTCTCAGGCAGAGGGATGCAATCCCGGTACGATTCTGGCTGTGGTCGCGTTTCGCGCAGAACTGCTTCGAAGTCCTTTAAAGCCTGCGCACGGTCGCCGCGCTCGGAGGCAAACCGTCCCAGCCGCAAAAGCACCTGGGGAGCGCAGCCGCTGAAGCGCGCGGCGGCGCGATAGGAGTTTTCAGCGCGTTCGCTGTTTCCGCCGCGCTCAAAAAAATTCCCGGCCGCGGAAAGCACCTGTGGATTACGGGCGTGTCGGGCGGCCAAAGCTCGCCAGACGTTCTCGGCCTCCTCACGTCGTCCGGCGCGCTCGAGAAAATCCGCATACCGAATCGAGGGTTGCGCGTCCTGGGCGCCGGCAAGAAAGATGATACGGCGAGCGAGGCGCGCTGCTTCATCCCAATCTGCCGCCTTCTCCGCTAGTTTTATCAATTTCTCGAGTTCCTCAATTGAATCATCGCTCTCCTTGGTTGTGGAAGCTTTCAGCGCGCCCAGAGCCTCCTCGTCCTTGCCTTCCGCGGTTAGCAGAGAAGCCAAACACTCCTGCCACAAGCGTTCGTCAGAGGAGCTTCGGGCCCGCCGCTCGATTCGAGAGCGCCAGTCATCTGTAATCCCATGCTCGACAGCATAAGAGCCGGCCTCGTCGAGCAACTCCTTGCGCGCTGGACTGCTGCCCTCAGTGGCACAGGCATTTTCCAGAAAGTCCAGTGCGCGGGGAAAGAGTTGGAGACGGGTTGCGGCATTGAGAATCGGCGTCCGGAGAGAGCGCCTGGCATCGGGTGGAGCAAGAGTGTAGGCGCGCTGCCAAGTCTCAAATGCCTCGAACCAGTTTCCGCTCATCTGCTGCGCGAGGGCGAGATCAGCAATAGTTTGCCAGTCCTTCGACTCGTCGGCCAGGGCTTGGAAGATGCGCAGACTCTCATCTGTATTTCCCCGATCGAGTTCGAGATGACCGATGCGCCGCCGGATCTCGAAGTGCCGCTCCGGAGCGATGTCGGCCAGGCGAGCAAACGCTGCAATTGCGGCGACCGAGTCGCCCGAGTCGGCGAGTTGCACCGCCAGAGCTTCCTGCAAGGTTTTGGACTGCGGGAGGGCATCGAGCCCGCGCCGGAGCGCACTGATCGGATTTGGACGACCGTCGGCCCAACGCAACCATCGAGACAATCTTAACCAGGATGCCTCGTTGCCGCTCTGTTGAGCTTGCGTCTCGAGCAGTTCGAGCATCTCGCGAATTGCGGGCTGCAGTGACTGATCCTGTTCCTCCGGAGGTGATTGCCGGCTAGATTGCAAGGCGAGAAAGAGCCGGCGATCCAGATCCTCACGGGGCAACGCAGGTTCGGAGGCCTCGCCAGCCTTTCGCAAGACCTCGATCATGGCCTCCGTTTGGCCGTCATTCTGTAGCAAGTCGGCCAGATGAAGTGCGTATTCCGGTTTGGAGGGATCCTTCTCAAAGGCCTTGCGCGCCCATCGGATCTCTTCGTCCCTCGTTCCGGCGGCGCTCAGGAGTTCGCTAAATCTAAACGCGACCTCGGCGGCCTCCCGGGCGTCCAGCCGCGAAGCTTCAAAGCGCGCGAGACAACTAATCGCTTCCTGGTCCCGACGTTGGTCGAGGTAGAAACGCGCCAAGTCGGAAACCGCCTGCAGGTCACCAGGGTGGGCGAGGAAGGCCGCCGAGAGCTTGCGTTCCAGAGGCGCGCTAAGCTGCATGCGTTTATAGAAATCGGTCGCCCTGGCGGCCGCCGTGTCGTCGTCGGCATGAGCACGCAGGTAGCTCTCGATGCGCTCCTCGGCGTCGGCCTCTTGTTCCATGAGTGCGCTTGCTTCGGCCCGCAAAAAGATGATGTCGCGATCATCGGGCCTGGAGGCGAGCACCTTGTCGTAGCGGCTCGCCGCAGCCTGAGGATCTCCCAAGGCAAGGTCCAGAGCGGCGAGGTCGCAGGTGAGGCGAACATCGCTTGGAAGAAGCGTCGCTGCCCGGCTTAGCCACTCGTGGCGCTGCAAGTCGTCGCCTTGAAATTCATAGAGCTTTGCCAGGCGCAAGGCAGACTGCGGATCACGCGGGTCGCCTTCGGCTTCGGCGCGCCATTGTTTCTCGAGCACGTCGAGCGAGTGATTCGTGTCGTGCAGACTGAGCAATCGGCGGCGCGCAGAGTCGAGCTGCCAATGTCCCGGTCCCATTAAGCGAAGCATGGCCTCTTGCGCATCGATCGCTTCGGCGATCTTCCCCGCTGACTCAAGGCGCAGTGAGATTTCCCCGAGAGCATCGAAGCGCTCGCTCGGCGTGCCGTGCTTCGCAATCACTTGCAAGTGGGCGACCGCCTCGTTCCAGTCGGCAGCGCGAACGCTCGCTGCGGCGAGTCGTTTGCGGAGCGCGAGGTCGCCGGGATCGAGGGCCACGGCACGGTTCCAAGCAGAGCGCGATTTGTCGAGCTCGCCAGTCTTGAGCAACAGTTCGCCCAAACGGACAAGCACGGCCGGATTCTGTTGAGCGCCGGGTGCTTCCTCGAGCAATTTCGCCGCCGCCGCAAGGTCACCCTCTTCCTCGAGGAGGCCGGAGAGCATCTCGGCTGCCTGAATGATGCCGGACCCCGCTGCCTCAGCTAGGACTTTCTTGACCTCGACTGTGCGCCCGGCACGTTGCAAGACCCTTGCGTAGAGCACCGGCGCCTCCGCAGCCCTCCGCTGGCACACCGCAATTAGCGCATCAACTTCACCTGCTTCGGAATGGATTTTCCACAACCGATCGAAGGCGGTTTGCTGCATCGGATTTGCAGTCAGAATCGCGAGATAGCGGTCGGCCAGCTTTTGGGATTGGGCGTCGAGGCCCAAGGCAACCCCAGAAAGGCAAAGCCAAAGCCCAAGCGGAAGAAAACGCCCTCTCATCGGGCAAAAAGCTAGCGGAATTGGCGTTTCCGGCAACTGGGAGACGCCCCGATCGGTGATCGGCAGTTCTCAATTTCCGCAGGAACTCCGGATGGGACGCGGAGTTCGCCGACTCGCGACGCGCTTACCGCGAGAGATCCGCCTGCCTCAGAATCTTGAAGCCGCCGCCCCGCAACACAGAACTCGAACATTCACTGTCATCGACGTGCATGACAAGAACGGCGCGGCCGCGCGGACGCACCAGCAAAGGGTAGCTGAATATAATGTTCACCTCTGCCATCAGCAGAGCTGAGAGCACTTTGGTGAGATCTGACGCGCCGCCAGGAAGCTCGATCACAAGCACTTCGCACTCACTGAAGGGAATATCGTGTTTGTGAAAGAGGTCCGTCACGCGCTCGGGATCACTAACGATCATTCGACCGATGGAGGATTCGGAGGAATCCTGAATACTCAGGGCGAGCGCCACGATGTTGTGTTCGTTCAGCAGCTTTACCACCTCAAGCAACGCTCCGACCTTATTTTGAAGAAAGACGGAAAACTGTCGCACTTGCGGGCTTTCAAGTCGTTCGGTGGTTCGCGTCGCCGGCATCTTGGTAGGACGTTCCTGATAAGTTGCCACTATTTATAAGAATACAAAAGACAGAACTGCGCCTTCTCCCCTTCAAGCAGGGTCAGCTTCAAATAGTAGCGACCGCTGACTTCCGGAACAAAGCCGGCGGCGGCAACCTGGCCGTCTTCGTAGGTTTGAAAGTCCATTGGCTTGCCTGTCTCGTTGAACACGCCTACGGCGATCTTCCGTCCGGGAGGGTTTACGGCCGCGGAGAACCAGTATTCATTGCCTGAAAAGAGGTTTACCTCGAGAAACTGCGGGCGATTCGGTTCGATCTCTCCGGGCCAATAGCCGTCACGAATCTTGTACCCGTCGTTGCTAAAGGCGCCGGCGAGTTCCAGTGCCTTGCTCCGGGCGCTGACGTCGGTGTCAGGAGCCGCCGGAGTTGGAGAGGGACCTACCTGGGCGAACAGGCCAGAAAAAAACACCACCAGGAGCCAGACAGGCCAAAGCCACAGAACGAGTGGACGAGGAGGCATTGGCTTCCTATAGGCCGGTGGCGATTGCCTTTTCCATCGAGGCCATGGCAGCGCGAAGTTGCGTGACATTCTCCTCGGAAGGCGTCTCCGCTTTGACGTAGTCAAGGCACTTCTCAAGAGTCGCGCGGAGCATTGCGACCAGCGGATCTTCTTTCATCCCTTGAGGCAGCGAGCCGATTTGCTCCAGAAGGTACTCAATGATGGCAGGCTGCCGCAAGAGCCGCGCCGCCTCGGGTGTATAGGCGCGCTCGATCAGATCGCTGGCGAGTTCGGTTCCCCGGACCCATGCTCCCAAGCTTACCAGGGTCACCAGGTTGCTGTCCTTTTGCTCGAACATGTCCAGCTTGACTTCGTTTTGGGTTGCTTCGAGCTCCTCTCGGAGTGCGTTCCAATCGTTATTCTCGGCGAAATCGTTGATGCTGTTGCCGCGGCCGAGCACGCTTTGGCTGACGTTCAGCTTCTTGGCCAAATTAATAATCTCCTTGCCGATGTTTTTGACGCCCTGGCCGTCCTGTGCCTCCACGGCGATATAGCCGTCGGCAACAAGAGTGCCCAAGACGAGAGCAATTTGGGCGCGATTAGCGGTTGCTTCCGGGGTTCCCACGCGAACCAATTGTTTCCAGTTTGGTCGGTCGATTTTATTAATGGCGGCAAAAAACTCGCCCGGCATCGGGATGGTCAGTGATTCCACGCGAACGGCTTGATCGATCTGGCCTGAGGTCATGGCGCTTTCTGCGGCTCTCGACCCGAATGCGGGCAGAGCGGCAGTGGCCAGCAAAAGGTGCCACCGAATCCAATTCATCGGAGCAGATAATACAACGGGGCAGAATTTGGCGAGTGCGTTTCTGAGGCAAAGTTTGGCTACTATGATTCGCATCTGAGCTTCGTAAAGCTACTCTGATGTTTTCGCGTTCACCACCACGGTCCCGATAAAGATGAAGGAAAGCAAACTCGATCAGGGCAAGCCGCTGCCGATCTATGACCTCGACGAGGAAATCGTTCGAGCGGTGCAAAGCAATGGACGGCTGATCTTGCAAGCACCGACAGGTTCCGGAAAGTCGACTCAGGTGCCACAGATCCTCTTGGCTGGCGGCGCTCTCGACATCGGCCGCTGCATCATTCTGCAGCCACGACGGCTGGCCACTCGGATGCTGGCCAAGCGCGTCGCGGAAGAACGCGGCTGCGCGCTCGGGACAGAGGTAGGTTATCAAATACGGCTCGATAATGTTTACTCACCGGAGACCCGGATCCTTTTCGTGACCGAAGGTATTCTGCTTCGGCAGATGCTGGTCAATCCGCGCCTAGATGAAATTGCGGCGCTCATTTTCGACGAGTTTCATGAGCGTCACCTCTTCAG
>Ga0065705_10104807_pt1 | contig 10984 bp, 6 predicted proteins | sample SwibulcommuniRL2_FD_59092 | JGI IMG/M metagenome (GOLD analysis project Ga0065705, IMG submission 59092) | Bulk soil microbial communities from switchgrass field near Rose Lake, East Lansing, Michigan, USA - RL2 Bulk Soil v2 (version 2) | ecosystem: Environmental > Terrestrial > Soil >... | reverse complement strand
GTGGATGCCGTAGCGGAGTCCGCATCTTCGGCCAAGAGCGAGGCGGAGCTTGCGGCCGAGGCTATGTCGGCGCTTGGGTTCGCAACCCAAGAAGAGGAGGCAGCGTCACGCGCTGCCGCTGATGCTCTAGACGCCCTCGCGGGGAATGTCGGCCAAGTTGCTTCCGCATCCAAGGAGGCCGCCTCCGGTATCGGCGGACTCAGCGCAAAGTTCGGCAACCTGGGGATTGTAGCCAAGGCTGCGATCGGTGGATTCGCTGGCCTCGCCGCACTCCGCGGAGCCGAGGAGATTGGGCGCGCCATCTCCGGTTCTCTGCGCACGGCGGTCAATGAGTTCATAGAGGCGGAGAGAGCTTCAGTCGCTCTGGCGCAAGCCCTCGGGAGCATGCAGCAGTTCTCGGCTAGCGCCATGACCGCTATAAGGAACTACGCGAACGAGGTGCAGAGGACCACAATATTCGAAGACGATGCGGTCATCTCCGCGGCCGCGCTGATCGCCCAAGTGGGGCAACTCTCAGGGCCGAAACTGTTACAGGCAACTCAGGCCGCGGTGGAGCTGTCGGCCGTTCTGGGCCGGGACCTCAATCAAGCCGCGCTGCTCGTCGCCCGCGGCGCGGCCGGGGCCACTGAGGGCTTCTCCCGTTTCGGCGTCGTGGTCAAAGGCGCGGGGACGGACGCGGAGAAGTTCGACCAGGTTCTAAACAAGATCGGCCAGAACATGCAGGGACGCGCCGCCGCGGACGCGCAGACGTTCGGCGGCGCGATCGCCCAGCTACGCAACGAATGGCGCAACTTCCTAGAAGTTGTCGGCGGTAGCGTCGCCGAGTTTGAGCCGGTGCTCCGCAAGCTGACCGAAATGCTCCGGCGTGCACAGGAGCTAGCTGCACTTAAGACTGGATTCAAGATCGAGGGCGCGCAGGATCTAGAGGGCTTTATCAAGCTCTTCGACCAAGCGGTAGCAGCCCGCGACAAGTTCACTGGCGACCCATCCAAGTTCGACATCCGCGCGCAGACTCTCTCCGGATTCAAACAAGCTATAGATGAAATGGAAAAGAGCCGCGTCACGGTCCTGCTGCAGGTCAAAGAAGCGGTGCGAACGGGAACGCCGGAGGAGGTCGGGAGAACCGCCCAACTGATCGCGCAGCTTCGAGTGGACGCGGAGCGCGCAGGGAACGCCCAACTGAAGGCGCTGGTTCATGATCTCGAATTCGTTCTGGCTGCGGGGAAACAGGCGAAGATCGAGCTTCAGGGTGGGGACAAGGTAATACAGGGCCTACAGCAGATCACCAGCCTAGTTACTCGGTTGCAGAGTCTCGGCGGCGCTAAGGACATCCAGATCCTCGACACCGCCTCGCTCCTCAAGGGAGCCACGGACGTCGGCCAGGTGGCGAATCAGGTCGAGTCCGCAGCCGATGCCATCGTGGACTCGATGGACAAGGTCTCCACCGCAGGCGGCAAGGTGGACGGATCCGCCCTCGTGCAGGGATTCCAGGCTATCGAGGATGCGCGGCAGTCCATCGTCGAGAAATTCGGCAAGCTGGCGCCTGAGCTAGAGGCCGCCTTCTCGGATGCCCAGGACAAGCTGCGGGCAAGGGCACGTTCGCTTGATATTCAGATAGATCTCAACCTGGTGGGCGGATTCGGGCAGACAGCGCTGGACGCGCTCGTGTCCGGCTTCGATCAGGCAGAGGCCGAGATCGAGCAATTCAAGAACTTCGTCCGCTCGGCGAACGCCGCGGCAGGAGCGGACACTGCAGAGCTGATCCAGACGGAATCTCTACTCGCTCAGGTGAAGAATCTGCAGGACGTGCTACCGCTGGTCGAGGCGGCAATGGCACGGCTGCGCCAGGCCGTAGCGTTGCGCGCTGTGGTCGGCGGACCGGAGGCCGCAGAGGGCATAGCTCCTCTATTCGCTGCGGCGCTCCAAGGCTCTGCGGCCTTAGAGAAGCAATTCGGCAGTATGAGCGTGGAGGCACAGAAGGCCAACAAGGACATCCTTGACGGTTTGCGGCAGATCGCCATTCTCTATCCGGCGCTGCAGGGTCCGGTTGACGAATTCGCCAAGAAGAATCAGGAGGCCGCGACGGCGATAGGCGATGCCTTCGGCTCCGCCCTGGGCACGCTGATCTCGAACGCCGAGGACTCCTCCAAGGTCATCCTGAGGATCTTCACCGAGCTTGTGGTCGGGGTCATCAAGGAACTCAACAAGATCAATGCCTTCAAGTTTCTCGGGAGCTTCGCGGGGCCACTCGGCGGCATCCTGGGTGGCATCCTCGGCAGCATCCTGAAGGCAGACATTCCGCCTATCGAGATTCCTGTGTCGCCGATCCCGACGCCCGTCATCCCGCCGCCGGAGATACCGAAGGTCACGCTGCCCCCGGTGGAGATCCCGGTGGAGGCGCTGCCGCCGACGATACCGGCGCCAGTGCTTCCTGACGTCGAGCCGCTAGTTATCGCCGTCTCGCTGTCCATGCCAGACGTGCCGGCAGTCGAGATCTCCGCCGCCTTCGGCGCCGTGGCTCCCATCGTCCTGCCGGACATCGAGGCCGTAGAGATCCCGGTCTCCGTCCAGCCGACTCCCGCGGTCGAGCCTCCAGCTCTCCCAGAGATCGCGCCGCTTATCGTCGGCGTCTCGGTGGAGCTGCCGGATATAGCGGCGATCAACATCCCCGCATCCGTGGACATCGCGGCGCCGGAACTGCCGACCATAGAGCCCATCGAGATTCCGGTCGTCGTCGGCAGCGTCCCCGCGATCGACGTTCCCGAAGTGGAAGCGATCCAGGTCGCAGTGACCGTTCAGGACGTCCAGGACATCGTTACGCCCGAAGTAGACGCCATCCGGATCCCGGTAGAGATGGACAGCATCCCAGCGGTTGAAGCACCAGCCGTGGATGCAGTCCGAATCGCCGTCGAGATTGGAGACGACCCGGCGATCGAAACTCCCGAGGTTGCCGCAGTCGAGATCGCTGTGCAGGTGGAGGACATCCCTGCCATTCAACTGCCAGACGTCGAGGCGATACAGGTACAGGTCGAGATGGGTCGCGTGCCCGAGGTCGAGGTCCCCGAGGTCGACGCGGTTCGGATCCCGGTCGCGGTCGATTCGGTCCCAGCCATCGACGCGCCCGAGCTAGACGCGGTGACCATTGCGGTCGAGACCCAAGAGGTCCCGGACATAGAGCGGCCGGAAGTCGACGCGGTTCGGATACCAGTGCTGCTGGATGCGATCCCGGCTATTGAAGTCCCTGAAGTCGGGGCTGTACAGATCGCCGTGGAGGCGCCGACCGTTCCGGAGATCGTAGCGCCTGCAGTTGATCCGGCCAGGATCTCGGTCGAAGTAGAGATGGGCGCGATTCCCGCCGTCGAGGTTCCAGAGCTGGACGCCGCCCGCCTCGCGGTCGAAGTGGATGCTGTGCCCAACATCGAAACCCCAGAGGTCGAGGCCGTCCGAATCGCAGTCGAGATGGAAGCGATTCCAGAGATCCAGACACCGGAAGTCGATCCCGTTCAAATCGCGATCGAGGTCGACGACGTTCCCGAGATTGCGACCCCGACCGTGGACGCGGTGCAGATCCAGGTCGCGATGGATCAGATCCCGGCCGTGGAAGTGCCCGAGGCGGACGCGGTCACGATAGCGGTGGAGCTGCAGAAGGTCCCGACTGTCGAACTCGACGACGTGGAGATCGAGGCCTTCGTCAAGGCCCCGGAGATCCCCCGGCTTGATGCGATAGAGATCCCAGTCGAATTCCTCCGGCGGGACGTGCCCACCTTCGACTTCCCGAGCGTCTCCGTTCCGGTGGAGTTCGAGCGGCCGGAGTTCCCGCGCCTCGAATCCGTGCCGGCGTCCCTGGAGTTCGCGCGACGGCAGGCGGCGCCGCGGGAGGACACGGTGCCCGCCTCGCTGGAGTTCGCGCGGCTCATCCAGCAGCAGGCCACCGAGGAGACGCGGCTACGCCGCGAGCGGTTGCGGGTTGTCGAGCGGCAGCCGGCAGAGCCCGCAGGACCGCAGATCACGATCAACGCCACGGACGGGATCAGCGTGAGGCGGCAGCTTACGGCCGGCGCGCTTCGCCGCGAGATCGAGCGGAATTTCCGAAGGAGCGGCATGTAATGGCGGTGCAGACCTTCACCAAGATGGCGATCGCGAGGGGGCAGACCGTCACGCCGGCCTTGGTCAGCAGCGTCGCCACGACCAACATCAGCACGTTCCTCGCCGGATTCCCCGCGTCTAATCTGGAATACGGCGACGATGCCTGGACGATGATGAAGACGGGGAGCGTGAGCGGTCAGCCCATCATCACGCACACGTTCTTCGCTGCTCCTGAGGCGAAGGTTCTCGGCATCCTGAACCACAACATAGGATCTGCCGGCTACAACAGCGTAGCTGTCGAGTACTTCAACGGCAGTATATGGGTCGCGACGGCGAGCATGAGCGTCCCCGTAGGCGCCGGCGGGACGCCGGACAGTCCCATCTGGGTCGCCTGGCAGACGGCGGGGGAGACTGCGACGCAGTGGCGGTTCAAGTTGGGCTCTGGGGCCGCGGGGAATTTTTACATCGGCGGAGTCTTCTACGGGAACGCCGTCAACGAGTTCCAGAAAAACCCGCTCATAATGAATCAGACCATGACAGAGACCCTTATCGTCGAGACCGCGGCCGGCGGATCGAAACACGTTGCGTTCGGGGCTGACGTGCGGAACCAGATCATGGAGATCACCTTCTCCCGGCTCAGCGAAGTGGACGCCGACAAGCTCTGGCGGCTCAAGAAGCAGGAGCTGGTGGGCATCCTGACGCCGGAGCACAGCGACGCCACGACCTTGATCGCGGGCCAGGAGGTCTTCTGGGGTTACGTGCTCCGGCGCACTGTGACCCCACGCGGCCCGGGGAGTTCCATGAGCGCGCAGGGCTCCCACTACGACATAACGCTACAGTTGGAGGGCGCAGTATGAACCTGGTCATCACCTCTCGCGTCCACGTCCTCCTGCTGGATTCGCAGGGCCGCGTCGTAGATGAGCGCTGGACAACTAATTTTCTGACTGAGTTGGGAGAGGCGTACGTGGCGGATCGCCTCTCGGACCGGGACCACGCGGACGGGGCCATTGACTTCATGGGCATCGGCACCGGGAGCGGACAGTCCCGCACCTCGACAACACTGGCGACCGAGGTCGCGCGCGTCGGTTTAGACGGCGGATTTCCGGACCAGGGTACAGCCGGAGATGACAACGACGTCATCTGGCAGGCCACGTTCCCCGCATCCACGCCAGCGACAGATCAGACCATTTCCGAGGGCGCCCTGTTCTCCCTGACTAGCGGCGGTGTCATGGTGAACTATTTCGAGATACAGCCGGCACTCTTCAAGCCCACCAGCCTCTCGGTGATCGTACAGAATATCTGGACCGTGGGGGCGAGCTAAGATGCGCGCGGCCGAGAGAGCCGATGCGCAGCTCACCGATACCGGATGGGCCACGACTCCGCTCGAAGCCCGCTACGAGGGCAACGCGGCTGCCGAGACTACAACCAACACGGCCCAGTTGATCATCTATCAGTTCGACTTGGACGCGCTGCCCACGTACCCGATCACCATCACAGGCGTCGCCGTGCGGATCGACGCCAAGAAGACGGATAGCGGCGGAACCGCGTCGCTGCGGATAGGCGCCGAGTTGTCCTGGAATTCCGGCTCTGGCTGGACAACCCAGAAGAGCACAGCGCTGCTCACCTCGACCTATGCGACATATATCCTCGGGAGCCCCGACGATCTCTGGGGCCACGCCTTCACCCGGGGCGAGCTGGCCTCGGCCGGGACCTTCCGCATCCGCCTGACGGCGCTCACCTCCACCGCTGGCGGCTCTCCGACCTGGCACATTCAGTACGCCAGGCCCACGGCGTTCTATGACCGCACCAGCAGCTTCTCGCAGAAGATCCCGGGGGAGGTCGTCGCCATCTCCGAGCAGGTGCTGACCTCGCCCAGGGTGGTGATGGTGCGCGAGTTCCTGGACGTCTTCGACTCCGGCTCTTCGCGCACCGGCGCCAAGGTTCTAGGGCGTCAGCAGCAGCAGCTCAAGTTGACGGGGACCGCGGTCACTGCGCTGCAGAGTTCCGCCGGGTTCCCCGCCACGATCTTGCGCCCACGGCATCGCGAGGGCATCGGCGTCCGCATTCGGAGCGAGGCCATCGGGCTCGATATGTTCATCGGCGACTCCATGCTGCTGACCCAGGGATCCACCCTCGGCTACCCGGCGAACATCATGCAGCCTGGGATGCTCGACCTCGGCGAGGTGACTAGCGAGGGCAACTTCATGGGCGAGCAGCAGGCGACTAGCTGCGAAGTCCGCCTCATGAATCGGTACTTCGTGAACCAGAAGGCCGGCGCGTCAGCCGTGGGCCGCAAGCTCTCGGAGATCGTGAACAACCAGGCCATAGTCGGCGGCGGCCTCACGGTCTGGTCGTTCGCCGAGAGCGGCGACGGCTGGGTGCAGTATGTGATCTTTGACGGCGTGATAGAGGAGCTGGACTTCGAGAAGTCCTTCTTCACTATCCGCGGGATCGCGGCCGGAAGCGGCTCCATCCCGGTGCCGGACATCTTCGTGGATGAGGACCTCTTCAGCTACGAGCCGACCAGCTCGGCGCTCGACACGGGCGAGCAGGTAAAGGGCAGCAAGGGAAGGCCGGTGCCCATCGGCCTCGGCCGATTCGACTATGGCGCCGTGAAGTTGCCGACGGACTTCGCGGCCGGCCACCCGTTCCGCGTGACCTTCGATCCGTCCGCCGAGGACGACCGGAAGAACTACACGAGCATAGCGCTGTTCCCGAGCATGTTCGGGCTGAAGCACCCGATGATGCCGACGATCCATGTCGCCAGTCGGTATCGCCGCGTGCAGGCCAACGGCACGGGGGAGGACACCTTCACCAGCTTCCCCTACCAGAACGTTTTCCTCTACGGTTCCCGGAAGTCCTCGCCGAATCTCGGCGTCGCGACCGCGCCGATCGGGAATATCTACAGGTTCGACTCGCAGAAGTTCCCCGGCTCCGATTCCATCATGAGCACTGGGACGTTCAACCAGGCGGACTATTGCCTGCTCTGGACCTGGCACCAGGACGACGCGCGGAGCGTCGGGCTTCCTATGGTTCTCTTCCGCGACTACGGATTCAAGGAGGAGATCGTAAGCAACACCGTAGTGCCCAACTTTGTCCGCCGACACGTGGGCGCGAACTTCATGGAAAAACTAGGCTACCCGAACCAGTTGACTTCGCCAAACTGGACGGACGGGACGGCGCGGCAGGCCTTCGCCGTGTTCACCAATAACCTGACGCCGAATCTCGCGCAGTTCCCTGGCATCCAGCGGTGGCCTGGTGTGCTGCAGACCATAGCCATACCTATGGCCGGGCTCACGAAGCGGCAGGTGCCGACCAAGCTCTCGCTTGAGGACAACATCTTCTCGCCGACCTTCGCGACCTACGAGGGAGTGGGCCAGGGCCGCGTCGAAAACCCGCGGAACTGCATGGACATCGCCGACCCCGAGAACTTCACCAGGATCTACAACACGGGCTATATGAGCTTGCAGTGCCCGCTCTCCGGCCCTGCGCTCGGCAAGATCCGCGGCGTGCGAGTCTGTATCCTCTGGAACAACACGACGTCCACGGCTGTTAACGTCTACCTCTACGCCCGCTTCGGCCCTTCGGTGAACTACGCCTTCCAGCGATCGTCCGCGAACCCGCTGAATGCGGACTTTAACAGGGACTTCAACGCGCTCCATAACGAGGCGGACATCGTGGACACGATCTCGGGGCAGCCGGTGCCGGTCTACAAACTGTTCAACGTAGACGCGACGCCGTTCGCCAGCGTCTGGATGCTGCCGGACTTCGACGCCGCGGCGGGCCGGCCGTTCGTGCTCTTCGACGACAGCACCTTCGAGGCGCTCGTTGACCCCAGGAACAGATACCGCCCGAGGAAGGGCCGGCGGGAATGGCAGTTCACCTCGATGGACCTGGCGACGCGGGACTCGTTCACGTATCTGGAATGGCCCTGGGATTTCATGATCGACGTCCGCGACCTCAGTGGCGGAGTGCCGATTGCGGATCGATACTTCGATCTCATCGCGGTCTGGATGGAGGTAGTCTTCGAGTCGCCGTTGAACGGTACCGCTCCCGAGGCGCTGGTGGTCAACTTCGCCGGCGGGTGGGAACGGCACTACACCGGATATGCTGGGCCGTATAACGAGCAGTCCTACCAGTGGCGAGAGCAGCTACCCATCCATGTCAGCTACGAGAGAGAGGCCAGACGCACCGCCCCGTCGCCCATATACGTCACGGGCAAGGGCGCGGTCGACGACGCCAACGGGACGATCACAGGCACCGCCTACAACATCATCGAGAACCCCGCAGACATGGCGCTCGCCCTTATCCGGCACTACGGTGGCAACAGGGAATTCAGCAACGCCGCCGCCGGCACTTCCTTCGGCAGCTTCGCCACGGCGCGCACGCAACTCAACTCGCAGGGCTACAGGCTCACCCTCGTAGTGGACGAGGCCGAGACGCTGGGCCAGGTGCTCCGACGCATAGCGGCGCAGTCGCACTCGCTCATTCAGGAGCAGGTGACGGACCTCGGCGAGACCATCTGGCGCATGTTCGTGGACGTGAAACCGGCCGATGTTCCGACGGGCCGCCTCTACCGCCCCGACGGCACCGATCCCTTCTTCTTCACAGCCGACGAGATGGCAGAGGGAACATTCAAGGCGGAGCTGACCCGCTACGAAGACATCTCTAACCAGGTCTCTGTTCAGTTCGGACTTCATCGCCCCACGAGGACCTACAGTGATGAGAAGTATGTCAGCCCTACCGCCTCCAACTTCGCGAGCGGCGCCGACATCTACAAGGACGCGCTCGCCGAGGCGCAGCGCCAGTATGGAAGCACGCGCCGCATAACCATCACCGCCCCCGACGTCTGGGATCCCCTGGTCGCGGAGCGCCTCTGCAAGTGGCATGTGGACCAGGTGCGGCGGAAGCGTGTGGCGGTGGAGTTCGAGACCTTCGCGAACGCGATGGATCTCCGGCCCGGGCACGTGATCGGGATTCGGGAGCAGCTAGTCGCCTCCGACCCGGACCTGGGAATCCCTTACCCAGGCGACAGTGCTGCGTGGGAAGTGGTGCGGTTCACGGTGACGCAGGTCTCAATTCGCAAAGACGCCGGGCAGTTGGCGCGCATCTTCGTCCGGGCGGAGGAAATAGCCACGGAGGCGACATGACCCAGAGCGAGTTGATATGGGTGCTGCTGAGTATGATCCAGCTCGGCGTCATCAGTTTCGTGGGCTATTGGACCAGGAGGGTCCAGCGCATCGAGGAGGTGCTAACGACCACGATGGAGCAACGGACGAAGCTCTTGATCGAGTACCAGGGCCGAGTCAGCAAACTGGAGGGGCAGTTCGAGCAGATTTTAGACGCCCTCACCGATATCCGTCGCGAGATGCGCGACGCTCGGAGGGATAGAGAAGAGGAGTGATCATGGACCAGTTGAAGAACCTAGTGCCACTCTTGCCGATGCTCTTGCCCATAGTGGGTAAGCTGCTGCTTATGATCCCATTCGTCCCGAACAAGCTGATTCCGTTCATCAATGCTGCCATCGCAACGGCCGCAAAGTACTGGTTCTTGGCCGGTTTCGGGATGCTCGGAGAAGTTCCAACAACGCCTGGCGCTGATACGACTGGCAGCCTTGCCAACCATGTTCTGATGGCAGGGTTCTTCGGCGAGATCGGACGCGCCGGCCTCTCCATCGCGTGGGGAACTCTTGACAGTCTCGCAGCCCACTATTTCTACCACTCGAAACGCGCTGAGGCTAAACTTGAGGGCAGGACCAGTTGGCTGGAGAAGGGCAAGGCATCCATCTACGGTAAGGAGTGATGATATGCCATATCTGCCGCCTATGGCACGAATCCGATCGCGGCTAGTGCCAGAAGGCGACTGCATGGCGTATACCGGCCCTCTATCGAGGGCCGGTTATGGCCAGTTGAGCGTGGACGGCAAACTGCAGTACGCGCACCGCCTCTGGTGGTTAGGCCATGGCCGTGAGATTCCACCTGGTTATGAGCTTGACCATCTCTGTCGTAATACGAGTTGTGTTCGCCTGGATCACCTAGAAGCCGTTACTCACGGCGACAACATCAGGCGAGGCAAGGCCGCGATAAAAACATGGTGCAAGTATGGCCATGAATACACCGATGAGAACACCTGCAGAAAATACGGCAGCCGGGCGTGTATTCGGTGCAGGCAGATCAGGTATCAGCAACGCAACCTTGCACGCCGTCTGGCAAGAGATCGCAGCTAGATCGGGACCGGGGCGGGAAAGCTCCACGTTCGGAAAGAAGGACTGAGGCTCCGGGGGCACGGGTCCGGCCAGACGCGCGGCGGCTTCATCCCCTTTCCACGCCGTCCGTCGCGGACCCGTGTCCACGTTCTACCGCTCCGGGTTCCAGGGTTTCAGTAGGCCCAGACTTATCAGCGTCTCCTCTTCCTCTGCTGTAACGTCCTTGATAGAGATTCCCAGCAACGCTGACCACCGTAGGAAGACTTCGGTTCCATGAATGTCGCAGAGCCTAACGCAGTCTCTTGGAACGTCGGGACTCGTTGTGAACAAAGTTGCATCGCTACTCACGCGCCAGCAATGCACGTCGTGGTCCGGATAGGTAACAGTGACGACCGTCGTCATCGTCAAACCCCCGCCGATCTAGCCATCTCTAGATTCCGTGCCAGCACACGGTTAACCGCGGCGTCCACCGGATGGTCCGCTTGGAGCACCACGACCTGCACGACGCTCGTCTGCCCGATTCGGCAGAGCCGGTCCTCCGCCTGCAGGTTTTCCATCGGCGACCAGGACTGATCAACGAAGATCACGTCGGCCGCCTTGGTGAGCGTGATCGCCGTCCCCCCGGCGCCGATCGTAAGAGCCAGCCCGTCCAGCTTCCCCGCCTGGAATTCCTGCACCGCGGTAGCTCTGGCT
>Ga0065705_10006918_pt1 | contig 10985 bp, 9 predicted proteins | sample SwibulcommuniRL2_FD_59092 | JGI IMG/M metagenome (GOLD analysis project Ga0065705, IMG submission 59092) | Bulk soil microbial communities from switchgrass field near Rose Lake, East Lansing, Michigan, USA - RL2 Bulk Soil v2 (version 2) | ecosystem: Environmental > Terrestrial > Soil >... | reverse complement strand
CGTAAACGCCTTTCCATCGAGCCCCATCCGCTCCTGCGCATAGAAGACCGCTCCGCGCGAAGTCAGCTTCACCAGCGCAGCGATGATGGCGAGCGGCAGCGCAAGGACAAGCACCGCAGCGGCGGACAACGCGACGTCGATCGCGCGCTTGAGCCAGGAATTGAATCCCTGCAGCGGCACGTCGTTGACGTTGATGATTGGAAGCCCGTCGAGATCTTCGAGCCGGGCGCGGAGTGTGATGAACTGCAGAAGGTCTGGAACAACCTTCACGTCCAGGCATTCGCGGCTCGTGATCTCCACCAGATCCAGCAACTTCGTGTGCTCTTCGAGCGGCAACGCAACGTAGAGGTGGTCGACGCGCTCCCGCTGGGCGATTTCGCCGACCTCGGTCAGCGTGCCGAGCAGAGGAATGCCGCGGTAACCGATGTGATCGCCGCCCGCCCGATCGTCGACGAAGCCGACCACCTGGAAGCCGAACTCGCGGTGCTGCAGCACGCGATCGGCGACCATGCGTCCTAGGTCGCCGGCGCCGGCAATCAGGATTCGCTTGAGGCCAACACCCGCGCGCCATCGGCGTTCGAGGAGTTCTCGAACGGCTTCGCGCGAGAGGTAGGTGAACACGACGTTGAGGATCAGGAACAAGCCCCAGACGATCTGCGAGACCTCGTACGCGCCGCGCTCCTTATCCGCATCCGACGCGTAGTAGACGGAGATGTACAGCGTGGTGACGACACCGAAGACGACGGCGAGGATGCTGCCGATCAGGACGGCAAAAAAATCGTCGACGCGCGATCGTCCCCGCCGCAAGCGGTAGATGCCCTGAAGCTGGAAGGCAAGCGGCGTGAGCAAAGCCACCAGCGGCAGGAGATTGAGGTATTGCTCGATCGGCGGATAACCGCGGGTGACGGGAATCAACCCGCTTTCGAAACGGATGCCGTAGGCGAGGATGAACGCCCAGGTGGCAAGGAGCGCGTCCGTGAGGATGTAGAAGGCGACGAGGAGCCGGTTGTAGCGCCTTACCATCTGGTTCCGATCGGTGCGTCGAGTGTTTCGTCGATCACGGTCTGCATCCGCTCGACGTGGCGCTCGCGCGAAAAGCGCTGCGCATTGGCGCAAAGACGATCGGGATCGAATTGCGTGTCCGCGACCGCCTGCAGCGCGGCAGCCATGGAAACAGAGGTCAGCTCCTCGAAGAGCACTCCCGTTTCACCAGGGGTAATCGTTTCAAGCGCGCCGCCACGCGCCAGCGCCACAACGGGACGGCCGCAGGCTTGCGCTTCCACCGGTACGATGCCGAAGTCTTCTTCGCCAGGCAGAAGAACGGCCAGAGCGCTGCGGTACTCGTCGCGAATCTGTTCGTCGCTCAGGCGGCCGAGAAACTCGACGTGGCCATCGGCGGACAATTCGAGGCGGTCACGATCGGGACCGTCACCAGCGATCCGCAGCGTGGCGCCGACGCGGCGGCACGCCTCGATGGCGACATCGATTCGCTTGTAAGGAACCAGAGCGGACACGATCAGAAAATGCCGACCAGGAGGTGTGCCGTCAGAATGGTAAAAGATCGTGTCAACAGGTGGATACACGATCGTAGCCTCGCGATTATAGTATCGGCGGATCCGCCCAGCAACGTGCTGAGAGTTCGCGACAAAGCGTCCGACGCGCGATGCGGTCGCGGCATCCCACCTGGCCAGACGCTGCAGCATCGGTCGATAGAGCCACCGGCTCGCCACCGCACCAACCCGCTCGGGTCCGAAGTAGGCTTCGAACTGATCCCACGCGTAGCGCATCGGCGAATGGCAATAGCAGAGATGCCGCGCGCGCCCGGGCGCGATGATCGCCTTCGCCGCGCAATGGCTCGAGCTGATAACCAGGTCGTACGCGTCGAGGTTGAATTGTTCGATCGCCGTCGGATAGAGCGGCAAATAGCGGCGGTAGTGCGTGCGTGCGAACGGCAGTTTCTGCAGACTCGAGGCGATGATCCGGTGCCGCGCGATCGTGTCCGACACCGTACCCGGTTCGTAGAAGAGCGTGAAGACGTCGGCGTCAGGATAGCGCTCGCAGAGTGCGGCCAGGACCTTCTCGCCGCCGCGCATCCCATTAAGCCAGTCATGAACTAGCGCGACGCTCAATTCCATCCGCCCACCAGCCGGTAAATGTCGTGCGTGCGGGCAACCGAACGCTCCCACGAAAAGTCACGCGCCCGCGTGAGACCCTTTTTGCGAAGCTCGTTTGCCACCAGCGGATCGGTCAGCACGCGTTGCATCCCCTCGACAATCGAGCGGACGTCGTAGGGGTCCACAAGGATGGCCGCGTCACCAGCGACCTCAGGCAGTGACGACACATTGGACGTCACGACTGGTGTGCCGCTTGCCATCGCCTCGAGTGGTGGCAGGCCGAACCCTTCGTAGAGCGACGGGAACACGAAGACGGCCGCGAGCCGATAGAGCGCAGCGAGCGTTTCGTCCGGAAGAAAGCCGAGGAACCGGACGTGCTTGTGCAGCTTGTGGCTGTGCACCGCTCGTCGCAGCGCCGGCAGCTTCGAGATCTCATCACCGATGATCAGCAGCTTCAGCTCCTCGAAGTCGCCCTTGCGCAGCGTNGCGAACGCTTCGATGAGCCGCACCAGGTTCTTGTGCGGCTTGATCGTTCCNGCATAGAGGACGAACCCGTGATCAAGCTGGAAGCGCTCGCGGACGCGGGCNATCTCCTCGGNCGANGGCTGAATCCAGAAGCGCTCGTCGATGCCGTTATAGACAACGACAATCTTCTCCGGCGGCACGTTGAAGAAGTGGAGGATGTCCCGCTTCGACGCTTCCGAGACCGTGAGGATGCGGTCGGACCGTGTCGCCGCGCTCCACATCGCGCCGCGCGCGTAGGCGTAGGCCGCACGATTCGGTAGATATTGCGGAAACATCAGATGGATGCAGTCGTGAATCGTCACGACGGAGCGTGAGCGCACGGCAACCGGCAGGACATAGTGCGGCGCGTGAAACACGTCGGGCTTTTCGCGCATCAACACGAGAGGGATGTGGAACTGCTCCGACACCGAGTAGTTGGCCGCTGGTTCGAGCACGGTGCGGAAGTTCTCGCCAAGCGTTCCGGCGACCCCCATGTCTGAGTCGTGGCAGAGCAGGACGTACTCATTCTCTCGATCGATGCGCGAGAGATGCCTCAGGAGATTGCGGATGTAGGTGCCGATCCCGAAGTCGTGGAGTTTTCGGGCATCGATCGCAATTTTCACAAGTGGCTCATCTTACGGGATCCGGGATCCGGGGATCCGGGACCCGACATCCGGCACGCCCATGGTTAGGATTGGAGTTTGGGATTTGGGTTTTGGGATTTCCTAACGATCCCACCCGGCCCAGTCCATTCGGTACTTCTGCCGGATCTGTCGAATGGTGCCCGGATACACGCCGTCGCGCCGCGCGGATTCGGCGGCCATATCGAGCGTCGTTTTGATCTGGTTCGCGGCATTCTTCAGTTCGTCGATCCAGGCGAAGCAGTCGTAGGCGTTGCTGCGCGCCACCTTAATCCCGTCGGGCACATACACGGCGAACCACGAGCGATCGCCGCCGGTCGGCGTAGCACTGGCGACGCATAGTTTGGAGTTGCGCTGCCAGTTTGCGTCGATCTGATCGCTGTTGCGCGCGGCCCACTGCACGGCCTGCTCGTACTGCCCTTGGCCTCTGGCGCGCGCCGCCTCGCTCTCCGATGGTCCGCCGATCGCCTGGTTCAACCCTGCCAGCGGCGTTTGCGTGGCCACCACTGGCCGGCCGTTGACGAGCGCAATCGCGTGATCGATCGCGATGGCGAACGCGAGCCCTTCACCGACCTGCTTGGAGATTCCCATCGAGTTGATGCCGATCACGGTGCCGTCGCGGCCAATCAGCGGTCCGCCACTGTTGCCCGGATTGATGGCCGCGTCGGTCTGAATGAGCGTCACGCTGCCGCTCTGGCGAAGTGCGCTGACGATTCCACGCGTAACGGTATTCGACAGTGCGCCGAGGGCATACCCGATCGCTATGACCTCCTCACCGGGCCGCGCCGTCGCAGCCGTGCCGAGGCGCAGCGTCGCCTGCTGCGGATTCGGGTTGTACACCTGCAGCAGCGCGAGGTCTACCGCTGCCGACGTCGTCATGACACGAGCCGTATACTGCGCGCCGGCAACCCGCAGCGTGACGGAGTTCTGACCTTCCACTACGTGGTTGTTGGTGACGACGAGGTCGGGCCGAATGAAGAATCCGCTGCCACGGCCGCTTCCGGTATCGATGGATGCCACTGCCGGAAGCGAGGCGCTCACGACGTCCTCGATTGAACTGGCTGGCGCCGGTGCAGGGCTATTCGAAGCGGCGGGAGGGGGTCCGGTCAGCACGATGCTTCCTTTGACCGGCGCCACGAACGTGTCGGAGGTCTTCGCGATGGTTTGCTCTGCTGCAGTGGCTGTACGCGTCTCGGCCGCGGCCACTCGCGTTTGTGCCGCGATCGGGGCGGGCTCCTTCGTCTGCACGATGTAGACGGCCGCGCCGAGGCCGATCGCCGCGCCGAGAACGAGAAACAGCGAAGATGACGGTCCGCTGCGCGCGCTGGTCTCGGCGGGTTCGGTCAGTGGGGCAGCGTCGGATTCCTGCCGCTGAAATCCGCAGCGGCATTCCTGGACACGTGTGGGAACACGTCGGTCGCACGCAGGGCATTTCCAGGAAAATTGATCACTGCCAGGTTCACCCATCGCTCGTCGGGTTATCGGGCAGTTGCCCGCGCACCTTGAGGTACCACCGGAGCCACGAAACCCAGCCAGGATGGTGCTTTTGATAGAAGGCGAGCTGGCTGCGACGATAGGCGCGTTCCGTTGCGGCCGAAGCGGTCGCGCGCGACCGGCCGCGGAGATGAACGATTTCTGCCGTGGGACAGAACAGGACACCTCGTCCGCGCGCACGAATTGAGGCGCAGAAATCGACGTCCTCCGCGTACATGAAAAACCGCTCGTCGATCAGCCCGACGGCTTCGGCGTCCAAGCGCCGGACGAGCAGGCAGGCGCCGCTGACCCAATCCACTTCCTGCGACTTGTGTGCGATCGACTCGACGTACGCGGCGACTGGTCCGGCACGACGGCTGCCCGCGACCAGAAATTTCTGCCGCAGCTCCGCAATCGGCGACAGCATCCTTCCGAAGGAAAGCTCGACGCGTCCGTCGGCATCGACCAGACGTGGGCCCACGACCGCCACATCCGGTCTCGCATCGAGCGCCGCGACGAGCGTATCGAGTGCGCCCGTGGGAACGGATGTATCGGGATTGAGCAGGAGAATCAGGGAACCCGATGTCTGTTGAATGCCGACGTTGTTTGCACGGGCGAATCCAACATTCGCGGCCGCGTCAATCACACGGACGCCATGCCACCGCGCGCGAATAGCGGCCGCGGTACCGTCCGTTGACGCATTGTCGACGACGACGATCTCGTGATCGATTGAGGGAGGATGCTGCACGAGTGAACCGAGGCATGCATCAATCTCTGCGGTCGAGTTGTAGGTGACGATGATGATCGACAGCCGCGGCGGCAACGGGGTCGTCATCGTGCCTGCCGCCTCCCGGATCCCACGTCAATCAACGCGTCCAACACGTGCTCTGAAAACGTGGTCCACGAGTATCGACTCACGGCGAGCCTGCCAGCGCTCAGAATTCGTTCGCGTTCTTCAGCGTCGAACAGCACGGCGTGCAACGCGCCTGCGATGAGAGCAGGGTCGGGGCGAGGGACGTAGATCGCCGCATCACCGCAAACCTCCCGTGCAACTGGCGTGTCGAGCAGTACGACAGGGACTCCTGATGCCAGTGCCTCGAGTGGCGTCAGCCCGAATCCCTCATATTCAGACAGGAAGACGAACGCCGACGCCTCGGCATAAATCTGTCGCAGATCCTGGTCGGAGACATAGGACCGCAGGCGAATGCGGTCGCCTATTCCCGTCGTTTGAGCCATTGCGTCAGGGTTCATGCGTGGATTGGTCCGGTTGTCGCCGACGATTTCGAGCCGCATCTCTGGACGGCTGCGTGCGACGAGCGCAAATCCCTCGATCAGCGCAGGAACATGCCGGCGGTTGAAAATGGATCCCACGAACAGGACTGTGCACCCGTAGGACGAGCCTTTGGGGCTCGTGCTACGCGTGTCCAGGCTGGGAATGAACGCAGTGACGCCGGGGTAAGCGACGACGATCTTCGAAGCTTCGACACCGAGGTGCGCGACAATCTCGCGCTTCGAGAATTCGGAGATCGTGACGACACGTGCCGCGACGCGTGCAGCCAATCGCGTCGTTGCGCGCCGGCGCAGTCCTTCGCGCCACGGGAACCACTCAGGATGCGCGGCGAACGATACGTCGTGAATGGCCACGACCATCGGAACCGCCGAAAAGATCGGGCCGCTGTACGCCGGCGCGAAGAGGACATCGGCACGCGCGTGTCGAACCAACCGGGGTAGGACCAGCTGCTCCCAAAGTGTTCCGCCCCTCGGTCCTCCTGCCGCAGGTGCAAGCTGAATGAACTCGTGCGCCTGCGCCGCCGGCACGCGTGTCCATTCGTCGAGCAGTTTGCGGAGAAGACGGCCGACACCCGTGGGCTTGCCATGCAGTTCGCGGGCGTCGATCGCGATTTTCATGCGCGCTGACGTCCCATGGCTTCCGTGTAGGCGCGATGCAACGTGCGAGCGGATTCCGTCCACGTAAAGCTGCGTGCGCGGTCCAGACCCGCCTGCGCCGCGTCCACGGCCCAGCTCTGATCGAAAACCGCGCGCTCCATGGCTGCCATCAACGCATCGACGTCTGACGGATCCACCTGGGCCCCAGCATCCTGTACGACTTCCGGCAACGAACCACGCGAAGAAACTATTACCGGAACTCCGGCGGACATCGCTTCGAGGGCGGGCAGACCGAAGCCTTCGTCCAGTGACGGCATCACGAGCACACGGGCAGATCGATAAAGATCCTCTCGCGCTTGCTCGTCGATATAGCCGATATGCGCCACGTGACCGGAGAGCGGCGCGCTGTTAATCCGTGCGAGCCATTTCGAGGCCGCTGCCGTACCGCGACCTGCGAGCACCAGCCTCGGAAGATCTCGTCGCCGTTCGAGCAGCCGTTGGTACGCGTCGAGCAGCGCGCCGACGTTCTTCCGCGGCTCGAGGGTGCCCACAAACAGGATGCAGCCGTCGGAGGGAACGTTTGGCTGACGGCCCAGCGTTCGCCACACCGGCGCGCCAGGCGGACAGACATAGATGCGCTCGCCCGCGACCCCAAGCCGTTCGATGATTTGCGATCTCCCGTACTGCGTGGACGTGATCACCGCGTGCGCCCGCCTCGCGTGCGCGGCAGCGAGAAGAGGATAATCGCGCCGAATCTCCGCCCTCGTGTCCTGCGTGTGCGAAAGAAAAAACAAATCATGAATCGTGACGATCTGCGCAGCGTTGCGCGCCGGCATCAGGAGCGGATGTGCCGAGTGCGTAATATCGACCTTCCCGGCCAGCATTTCAGCAGGCGGCCACTCGAGCCGATGCCATAGGTAATTCAAAATGTGGACGGGGATGCGCCAATCGATCACTCGAGCGCCGGTTTGGTCGGCTGCATTACGTGAAGGTCGATCTTTCCAGGAACTCGTGAAGAGGAGGACCTCTTGCCCATAAGCCGCAGTGTAGGCGCGCGCCAATTGATGAATGTACTCGCCGANACCGGTACGCTCCCGCAAGGCGGGNCGGTAATCGACGAGGATGCGCANGACGGCAGGGTACAATCACAAGCCGCAGNGACACAAAACGGATGAAAATCGCGGTTATTGGAACCGGCTACGTAGGCCTTGTCGCGGGCGCCTGCTTCGCCGAGAGCGGCAACGACGTGATCTGCGTCGACAAGGACGGCGCAAAAATCCGGACGCTTCGGGCAGGCAGGATGCCGATCTACGAGCCCGGACTCGAGGAACTCGTGCGCCGCAATCGGCACGAGAACCGATTGACGTTCACGACGACGCTGCCGAAGGCAATCCGCGGTTCCACCATCGTCTTCGTCGCGGTCGGTACTCCGCAGGGGGAGGACGGGTCCGCGGATCTGCAGCACGTGCTCGAAGTCGCGCGCGAGGTTGCACGCGCCATGAACGGCTACAAAGTGATCGTCAACAAGAGCACGGTGCCGGTCGGCACCGCCGCACGCGTGCGTGAAGTGATCCGCCGCGAGACCACGCATCCGTTCAGCGTCGTCAGCAACCCCGAGTTTCTGAAACAAGGGGCGGCGATCGACGACTTCATGAAACCCGATCGTGTGGTGATCGGCGCGGAAGATCCTCGGGCGCGCGAGATCATGCAGGAGCTCTACGCCCCATTCACCCGGACGGGCGCGCCAATCATGATGATGGATTGCGCGAGCGCGGAGCTGACGAAATACGCGGCCAACGCCATGCTGGCGACTCGGATCTCATTCATGAACGAGGTCGCCAACGTATGCGAGGTGGTCGGCGCCGACGTCGATGAAGTCAGGCGCGCTATCGGGTCGGACAAACGCATCGGGACCTCGTTCCTTTTTCCGGGTGTCGGTTACGGCGGCAGCTGCTTTCCGAAAGACGTGAAGGCGATGATCCACTTCGCCTCGCAGAAGGATTACGACTTCAGAATTCTCAGGGCGGTGGAAGAAGTAAACAGTGCGCAGAAGACGCGGCTCGCGACAAAGATGCGCTCGCATTTCGGCACTCTCAAAGGACGGACGATTGCAGTCTGGGGGCTGGCGTTCAAACCGCGAACCGACGACATGCGCGAGGCGCCGTCAATTCCGTTGATCAAGATGCTGCTGGCGGAGGGCGCCGACGTGCAGGCCTACGACCCAGAGGCCACCAGGGTTGCGAAAGGGATTTTCGGCAACAAGGTCACGTTCGCGACCAAGAACTACGACGCGTTGAAGGGCGCCGACGGGCTGGCCATTGTGACGGAATGGGCCGAATTCCGCCGCCCTGACTTCGAGAAGATGCGCAAACTGATGCGGTCGCCCGTTATCTTCGATGGACGGAACCTGTTTGAACCGGAGCAGATGAAGCAGAGCGGGTTCACCTATTACTCCATTGGCCGCCACTAGCCCTTCTACCGTGCTTGTGACGGGCGGGGCCGGCTATATCGGCAGCCATGCCGCCAAGGCGCTGCGCCAGGCGGGCTACCGCGTCGTCATTTACGACAATTTGTCCGCCGGTCATCGAGAGGCGGCGCTTGACGCGCCGCTTATCGAAGGGGACGTGCGCGACGTGGACGCGGTTCGCCGGGCGCTGCGCGACAGCGGCGCGTCGGCCGTCATGCACTTTGCGGCGTGGCTGAATGTCTCCGATTCCGTTCGCGATCCGATTGGGTATTACCGGAACAACGTGACAGGCGCGCTGGCCACCCTCGAGGCGATGGCGGCGGAGCAGTGTCGTCGATTCATCTTTTCATCGACGTGCGCGGTGTACGGCGAGCCCGTCGAGGCACCGATTCGCGAAACACATGCGACCGCGCCGATCAACGCTTACGGGCAGACGAAGCTCGCGGTGGAGCATGCGCTTCCCCATTTTGAGCGTGCGTACGGCATCCGATCGATCTGCCTGCGTTACTTCAATGCCGCAGGCGCCGATCCTGAGGGCGAGTTGGGGGAAGATCACTCGCCGGAAATCCACGTCATTCCGCGCGCGTTCGAGGCTGCGTCGGGTGGTGCCCCGTTCGAGATTTTTGGCGAGGACTATCCGACGCCGGACGGCACGTGCCTTCGCGACTATATCCACGTGCTCGATCTGGCTGACGCCCATATTCGCGCGCTCCGTCGACTCGAGGGTGATGGCGCCTCTACGGCCTATAACGTCGGCACTGAGCGCCCCTCGTCCGTTCGTGATGTCCTGGCCTCCGTGGAACGGGTCACCGGCCGGACGGTCGTCCGCCGCTCGGCGGCGAGGCGCGCTGGCGACCCGGCGGTGCTCTTTGCATCGGCCGAGCGGATTCGAACGGAGCTGGGGTGGCGGGCTCAGCGCCCAGCTCTCGACACGATTGTCGGCGATGCGTGGCGGTGGCACTCCTCCCGTCCGCAAGGGTTTCGATCGGCATCGCTCATGAACGGACCGCGACCCTGATGTCTCGACTGCGTGGAATGCTGACCGATCCACTGTTGTCGGTCGTCATGCCGGTATACAACGAGGCGTCGACGATCGAGGAGATCATCCGGCGTGTGCTTGCCGTACCGATTCGCACGCAGCTGATCGTGGTCGACGACTGCTCGACCGACGGTACTCGCGACGTGCTTGCCGCGCTGCAGCGCGAGCTCGGATTCACCCTGCTGCTGCAGCCCGACAACCGGGGCAAAGGCGCCGCGCTGCGTACCGGTTTCGCGTCGGTTCGGGGCGATCTGGTGGTGATTCAGGATGCGGACCTGGAATATTCGCCCGAGGAGTTTCCCGACCTAATCGAGCTGATTTGCCAGGGGCGAGCGGATGTCGTCTACGGGTCGCGGTTTCTCGGGCGTCACCGCGTATTCCTGTTTACGCATTACCTCGGCAATCGGGTACTGACGTTGCTCACCAATGTGCTCTACAACACGATGCTCACCGACATGGAGACCTGCTACAAGGTGATGAGAACCGAGGTCCTCCGGTCGATGACGCTCCGGTCGGACGGGTTCGGCATCGAGCCTGAACTCACCGCCAAAATCTTCAAGCGCGGGTACCGGGTGTACGAAATTCCAATCACGTACGACGGGCGGGGATACGAGGAAGGGAAGAAGATTGGCTGGCGCGACGGCGTGGTCGCCCTGTGGGTGCTGCTGCGATACCGGTTCACTGAGTGAATGCGTTTCTCCGACTAATCGCCTACGCCCGGCCATATCGCGGCCGGCTGGCCGCCGCCGCGGCGGCGATGGTCGTGTACGGCGCCGCGTCGGCAGGCGTCGCCGCGCTGATTCAGCCGATTCTCGATCGTGTCCTCCCCAGGCATGAGGAACTTGGGCAGATCATCACCG
>Ga0065705_10104806_pt1 | contig 10988 bp, 11 predicted proteins | sample SwibulcommuniRL2_FD_59092 | JGI IMG/M metagenome (GOLD analysis project Ga0065705, IMG submission 59092) | Bulk soil microbial communities from switchgrass field near Rose Lake, East Lansing, Michigan, USA - RL2 Bulk Soil v2 (version 2) | ecosystem: Environmental > Terrestrial > Soil >... | reverse complement strand
GTGATCGCCTTGAACGTCTTCGGGCCCTGCCACGCCATCAGCCCGAGGAAGACCGGCACGAGCAGGAACAGGACCTTCTTCTGCTTGGCCTCCTTCTGCTTGAGGAGAGCAGCCTGAACCTTCTTGGATGCCATTAGCCAAGACCTCCTGCGGATGCGTCGGCGGGCGGGGGCGGGGGCGCCTCGGTGGTCGGCGGCGGAACGACCGCTGCCGTCGGGTCGGGCGCACCGTAGACGTACGCGGAGACCGTCAGTCCCGCGTTGATGCTCGGGAACCCGTCCTTCCCCTCTTTCATGCTCATGGTGTCGAGGGTGAAGAGCCGGCCCGCCGAGGCCAGGTGTCCGTCGCGCACCGCGACGAGGTTCCGGAGACGGAAGAGGAAATCGGTGAGGTCGAAATAGTTGCCCTCGAAGGTGAGGGTGATCGCGATCGCGCTGTACCCCGTCTTGGGCGTCGGAGCGCTCGGCTGGATCGAGAGGAACTTGATCCCCGTCGCCTCGGCGACCGAGTTCAGGTCGAGAATGATCCCCGGCATGTCGTCGGTGTCGGGCATCGCCTTCGAGACCTCGAAGACGTCGGCGACCTTGATCGTCGTCGCCTGCTGCTGAGGACGGGAAGCGAGCTGCGCGGCGCTCACCTTCATCTGCATCTCGGCGATCTGCTCGTCGAGCCGCCCGGACTCCGCGCGCTTCGGCCGGATGACGACCATGTACGCGACCGCGGCGGCCATCAGGATCGCAAGGCCGATCACGGGCCAGATGGGGATCTGCTTCTTCACGAGACGGCTCCCTGGCGCACGGACGCGGTGATGGCGAAGTTGACGCCCGGCACGGCCGGGTCCTCGGACGCGGTCGCGAACTCGAGCTGAACGTTCTGGAGCTCGGGGATGACCTGGAGGCGCGACAGGAGCCGCGCGACGCTCGCCTGGCTCACCGAGGTTCCGGTCACCCTGAACGAGCTCACTGCCCCGCTCGTCGCGGCACCCGCGGAACCCGGTGAAGGCGCGGTCGCGTCGAGCGTTGCCAGCCTGACGTCGGCCGGAAGAACGAGCGCGAGCTCGCGCAGGACGCGGTCCCAGGCGAGTCGGTCGGCCAGCGCGGTGGACAGAGCAGCCGTCCGCGCTGAGCGCTCGGAATCGATGTTGGCCCCCTCGGTCGGCGCCTGCGGCTGCTTCTCGGGCACCTGCAGGCTCGCGAGGTCTCCGCGGAGGTCGTCGAGCTCGCCGGACTTCTTCGTGACCGCCGCGCTCGAGGAGAGGTAGAACGCGGCGAGCGCCGCGAAGACGAGCACGCCGGCCAGCGCGACGATGACGTGCGGGATCGCGCTCTGCTTCGACTCTTTCTCGGCCCGCACCTCCTCCTTCGGGAGGAGGTTGAAGGCGCGCATGAGCGGGATGTCGCGTACGGGCGGCCCGCTCTTCGCCTCGATGGCCGCGACCTTCTCCGTGTTCCCGCGGCCGAGGCGGCGCTCCTTCTTCTCCTTGGGCGGCTTCGGTTCCTTGGCCTTCTTCGGCTCTTTCGGCGGCTTTTCCGCCTTGGGCTCCTTCGGCCCGCGCTTCCAGAGATCGGAGACCTTGATCTCCTTTTTCATGTCGATGCCCATCGCGTCTCCTAGAGCGCCATTCCGAGGCCGATGGGGACAGCGAGCGACGGGTCGGGCATGCCGCCCTTGACCTTCTTCCCGACCGAGATTCCGACGAGCGGATCCCCGACGCGGACGTTCACGCCGACAAGTCGCTGGAGGGCCGGGGCGAGGCCGGCAAGACGCGCGGTGCCGCCTGCGAGGACGACCTCGCGGATGCCGAGCGAGTCGGACTGGCTCTGGTAGAACTGAAGCGAGGACACGAGCTCGCGGGAGAAGCCCTGGAGTGCACCGTTGAGCGCCTCCCGGGCGAGGGCTGCCTGCTCGGGCGTGAGCCCCTCAGGCACCTCGGCGCCGTCGAGCGAGACGCTCGCCTTGAGGATCTCGGCAGCTTCGATGTCCATGTCGAGCGCCCGCGAGAGGGCGATCGTCAGCGACATCCCGCCCCACTCGATCACCCGGGCGAACTCGCAGGACTGGCCGTCCGAGACACCGAGCGTGCTGCGCTCGGATCCCACAGAGACGGCGACGAGCGCGCTCTTCTCTCCCGCCGGCTCCTCCGGAGGCATGAGAGCGCGGAGCAGCGCGAACGCCTCGAGATCGACGCCGGCGAGCTTGATGCCCGCGGCTCGGCAGGCCGTGGCGTAGGAATCCACCAGCTCGCGGTAGGCAACCACGAGAAGAACGCGCTTCTTGGACTGGCCTTCCTCGACGGTCTCGCCGAGCACCTGGAAGTCGAGAAGTGCCTGGTCGACCGGGATCGGCAACGCCTCCTGGGCGCGGAAGCGCACGGCGTTGGCTACCTGCTTCGGGTCGTCGATCCCCATGAGCTCGATCGTCCGGACACCGATGCGGTTGTTCGCGATGCCGATCCGGACGTTGCGCTTCGACAGGCCGTGCCGCTTGAAGAAGAACTTGAGCGCGTCGGTGAGCGCGGCGACGTCCTTGACCTCGCCGCCGGCGACGATCCCGCGCGGAATCGGCTCACGGGCGATCTGAACGAGGCGCGCGGAACCGTTCACCTCGATGGCGGCCGCCGAGAGGTACGAGGCTCCGATCTTGAGGCCGACAGTTTCCTTGGACATCAGCTACCAGCCACTCTCAGGCCGGGGGCCTCCCCAGGCTCGGGGGTCGCGAGGCCGTTGCGCTTCAGGAGACCGAGCAGCTGGTCGGGCCGGCTCGAGCGGGACATGGCGATCTCCTGCGTGATGATCCCGCGTGTGACGAGGTCGACGAGCGCCTGCTCGAGGGTCTGCATGCCGCGGCCGGTGTTCGTCTGCATGACCGAGTAGATCTGCTCGACCTTCGCCTGGCGGATGAGGTTCCGGACGGCGTCGTCTGGGAGCAGGATCTCGAGGGCGGCCACGCGGCCCTTCCCGTCCACGGTCGGCAAGAGCGTCTGCGTGACGATTCCCTGGATCGTGGCTGCCAGCTGGACGCGGATCTGCTCCTGCTGCGCGGCTGGGAACACGTCGATCAGACGGTCGATCGTCGAAGGCGCGTCCTGCGTGTGCAGGGTGGCGAAGACGAGGTGGCCGGTCTCGGCCGCCGTGATCGCGGTCGAGATCGTCTCCAGGTCGCGCATCTCGCCGAGGAGGATCACGTCCGGGTCCTGGCGAAGCGCGCCGCGCAAGGCGTCGGCGAAGCTGACGGCGTCGGGCCCGATCTCGCGCTGGTTGACGATGCAGCGCTTGTGGCGGTGCAGGAACTCGATCGGGTCCTCGATGGTCATGATGTGGTCGTCGCGGGTGCGGTTGATCTCGTCGACCACGGCTGCGAGCGTCGTCGACTTACCGGAGCCCGTCGGGCCCGTGACGAGGACGAGGCCGCGCGGCTTCCTCGAAAGCTCGTGGAGCTGCGTGGGAAGCCCCAGATCCTCGAGCGTCTTCAGCTCGGCGGGAATCATGCGGAACGCACCGCCGAGGCTCTCGCGCTGGAAATAGACGTTGACGCGAAATCGCGCGAGGCCCGGGATCGAGTACGAGACGTCGATCTGGCGGTTGATCTCCAGGTGCTTTTGCTGCTCGGTCGAGAGGATGCGGTAAAGCAGCCGCTGGGTGTCGTCAGCTGAGAGGCGCGGGAACTGGTCCAGCCGATCGAGGCTGCCGTTCAGGCGGATGACCGGGTGTGAGCCGACCGCGAGGTGCAGGTCGGACGCACCGAGAGCGACCATCGTCTCGAGCAGGTCATCGATCGTGTATGTCGCAGCAGATTCGGTGCCAGGACCATCCATTGGGGCTCCCTCCGCCCGGTGCTATCGGCAGAGAAGCGCCTTGTCTGAAGGGTCAAGGGAAGATCCCCCATTCGAGGGGACGCGTTCCGTGCGCGAGAGGCCGATATCTCCGCGTGAGCCACCGCACGCCCATGCTCGATCAAGGAGGAGTCACCAAATGATTCAGAGGCTCAGCAAGCGGATCACGCAGAAAGATCGCCAGGGGGGCTTCACCCTCATCGAGCTTCTCGTCGTGATCATCATCATCGGCATCCTGCTCGCGATCGCCATCCCGTCGTACCTCTCCTTCCGGAGCCGCGCTGAAGTGTCGGCTGCGAAGGCGAACGTGCGGGCTTCGATCCCGGGTGTGGAGGCGTTCTACGCCGACCACAACACGTACTCCGGCCTGCATCTCACGAAGCTGCAGCTGTCGTACGACGCGGGCATCAAGAACGTGTCCGTCGTCCGCGCGACCGCCGCTTCTTACTGCGTCCAGAGCACGGTCGGCCAGGCCACCTGGAAGAAGGGCGGCCCGTCGGCCGACATCACGGTCACCGCCTGCTAGGCAGGAAGCGATCCGATGTCTCGAGGGGGCGCCGAAAGGCGCCCTCTTCCTTTAAGCGGCAAGGCTTCCTTCCCTCTGCGCCAGCGGCGGGGTCCCCTTTAAGCCTTGCGGGGGAAGTGCCGATAGAGAGCGCATGGCGTCTCAGCTTCGCTTGCAGGTTGTCATCCCGCTCGTCTTCCTCGGGCTGCTCGGCGCCGCGTTCGGCGTCTACACCATGGGCAAGGCGCCTAGCGGGGGAAGCGGCGATCCGGGCGTCCCGCTCATCACGACGCACCCGGACAAGTCCAAGCCGAAGCCGCCCGCGACGTCCGAGGAGTGGGTGAAGAGCCTCGAAGCCTGGTGTGGGTACCTCCAGGCCCAGTACGAGAAGATCGAAGAGCCCGTCACGCTCGCGGACTACGAATCAGTCCTCGGCGAGTACGTCGAACTCTGGGACTCCGCGCAGCCCGCATTCATCAAGCTTGGCCTGCCGTCCCAGAAGCCGGCGACCGCGATCGCCTTGCGCAAGAACATCGACACGTCGGCCTCTGAGCTCCGATGGGTGTTCAACCGTATCCAGGCACTCGATGTGGCGGCGATCGAGAACCGCCTCGACGATCTCAACGCACTCGACAGCGAGCGTGTCGCGCTCACCCGCCAACTTGGCGCGGGCAAGTGCCTCGACGAGGAGAACAAGGGTGTCGCCCGCCTCGCTATCCAGCAGGCGCCGCTCCTGATCAACTCCCAGCTTCGGCGCTACGGCAAGGTCGTCGTGCTCTTCTACGAGCCCGGCGCGAACTACGACGCGATTCAAACGCGTGAGGCTCGCGCAGGAGCGCTCCTCGCGCACGCCGGCTTCGTCTCGGTGAACGTGTCCAAGAATCGCGAGGTGGGACAGCTCGCCTCGCAGTACAACGTGCTGCAGTCGCCCACCGTGCTCATCTTCACGCGGGGCCACAACCTGAAGGCCCGCATCGACGGCTTCTACGATCGCACGGCGATCGTGCAGGCCGTCAAGAACGCCTGATGGCCGCCGAGCGTGCCCTCGATCTCCAGGGGGTCGAAGTCGACCGCCGTTCCGCGCGGAAGGACGGGCGCGAAGTAGTCGCGCTCCGCTGCGTGGACACGGGCATGAACGGCTTTGTCGTCGACTGCGACGTCTATCCCGTGGACGCCGTACGCGTCGATCCGCTTCGCCCGGGGCCGTACAGATTCGCCACCCGCGCCCAGGCGGACGCCTTCATGGACGAGGCCGCGAAGGCTCTGACGTACTTGGGCTGCGAGCTCTGAGGCACCGGCTCCGAGGCACCTAGTAACAGACTGTTACTAGGTCTGATCCGTCACATTTCTCAACCGGCGAACCCCGCTGTTCGTATGGCGTCGGGCTGCCACTCGAGCTAGTAACAGACTGTTACTTGGCTTCTCTCGTGCGGGTTCGGTGGATGTCGTGCAACGGTTCTAGACCAGGACCCGCGCCAGTTCTTCGATCGACGTAAGGCCGGAGGCGACCTTCTGGAGGCCGTCGTCCCAGAGGGTCTTCATCCCGGTCTCCATGCCGGCGCGCTCGATCTCCTCACGGCTCGCGTGCTGTGCTGCGAGGCGTGAGAGGGTCTCGCTCATGGTCATGAGCTGGTAGACGCCCACGCGGCCCTTGTAGCCGGTCTGGTTGCAGCGCGGGCAGCCTTTCTTGCGGTAGAGGCCGACGCCGTCGGCGGCGGCGGCCTGCTCGGGCGTGAAGCGTGCCTCGAGCATCTCCTCCTGGGTTGCCATGTACATCTCGCAGCAGTGCGTGCAGAGCTTGCGGACGAGGCGCTGAGCGAGCACGGCCGTCACCGCCGATCCGGTCAGGAACGGCTCGACGCCCATCTCGTTGAGGCGCGTCAGGGCACTCGGCGCGTCGTTCGTGTGCAGGGTCGAGAGCACGAAGTGACCCGTAAGGGCTGCTTCGATGGAGATCTTCGCGGTCTCCGCGTCGCGGATCTCACCCACCATCACCACGTCGGGGTCGGAACGCAGGATCGAGCGCAGGGCGTTCGCGAAGGTGAGGCCGGCCTTGTTGTTCACCTGCACCTGGTTCAGGCCCGCGAGGCGGTACTCGACCGGGTCCTCGACGGTGATGACGTTGATCTCGGGCCGGCTGATCTCTGCGAGCGATGCGTAGAGCGTCGTCGACTTACCGGAGCCGGTCGGCCCGGTGACGAGAAGCGCGCCCGTCGGCTTCTGGATGATCTCCGCGAACATCGCGCGCATCTCGTCGGAGAGACCGAGCTCTGCGAGGGTCGGTGGGCGCTTCGACTTGTCGAGGAGACGCATGACGACGCCCTCGCCCTCGACGGTCGGGAGCACAGCGACACGGATGTCGAGCATGCGGCCCGCGGCCTTCGCGTTGAGGGAGATACGGCCGTCCTGCGGCTTGCGGCGCTCGGCGATGTCGAGCTTCGCGAGGACCTTCAGGCGCGTCGTCACGCCGGGTGCGAGACGCTTGGGGATGCGCTGCACCTCGTGGAGGACGCCGTCGACGCGGAGGCGGACGACGAGCGCGTCCTCGGCAGGGTCGAAGTGAAGGTCGGAGGCACCGTCTTCGGCGGCCTGGAGGATGATCGAGTTCACGAGGCGGACGAGCGGCGCATCGGAAACGCCGTCGTCGGCCTCGAGATCGTCCTCGTCTTCGCCGAGCGCGCCCTCGTCGAGCTCGTCCTCGACCAGCGCGGCGCGCTCCCAGGCCTCCGTTGCGCGGACGAGGCGCTTGAGCTCGACCTCGATGTCCTCGGCCGGCGCAACCCCGATCTCCAGCGTGTAGCGCGTGGCGATGCGTAGCTCGTCCACGGCCTGGACGTTGGTGGGGTCCGCGACGGCGACGAACAGGCGGTCGTCCTCGAGCTTGTAGGGGATCGCCACCGCGCGCTCGAGCACGTGCGTGGGAATCTGGCCGGCGGCGTTCCTGTCTACGCCCTCCGCATTGAGGTCGATCTGCGGCAGGTGCGAGTGGTCGGTCGCGACCTGGCGGAGGCCGCGCGCGCCGATCGGCGAAGGCGGCGGCGTGTCGACCCCCGGGGCGGCGACGCCCTCGTCCACGATCGCCTGGGCGATCGACCCGCCGACGGCGGTCGAGCGCACGCCGGCGAGCCGGTCGGGCGAGATCAGCCCGGTGGTCTCGAGCAGGTCGGCTACGAGCTCGTTTACGGCACTCGGCGCAATGGCGCCCGGAGGGTGCGCGGGCTCGACCGAAGATCCTTCACCGGCATTTGTCCCTGCACCCGGCAGGTTTTGGAGGTCGTCGAATTCCACCTAGTTCTCCTGTACGGAATATCGGCTTTCCACGCCGAATCCCTGAGGAGGGGGATAGACGCGGCTACGCCGCCTTAAAAGTGGCTCAGATAGGCGTCGAGCAGCTGTTGCCCGACGAACAGCGCCACGATCGCCCCGAACGCGAGGAAGGGGCCGAAGGGAATCGCCATCTTGCGCGCCGCCAGCCCGAAGCGGGCGAAGAGCACGGACGACGCTACCAGCGCACTGACCATGCCGATCATCAGCCCGACGCCGACCGGCCAGCCCAGGCCGGCGCCCAGGAGCAGCGCGAGCTTGACGTCGCCCATGCCCATCCCACGCGGATAGGCGACGAGGGCCAGGAAGAGGAAGAGCGAGGCGCCGAGGGATGCGCCGAGCCATTCCTTCCACCGGTCCGGCGCGAGGATCATGTTCGCCGTCAGGACGATCACGAAGGACGGCAGGACGATGAGATCCGGCAGGATGCGCCTCTCTGCGTCGATCGCCGAGAGGACGACGAGCGCGGCGCAGAAGTACGCGCCGACCACGGCCTCGCCCGTGAGCCCGAAGTGCCAGAAGCAGGCGGCCACGAGAAGCGCCGTGGCGATCTCGACCGCCGGATAGCGGGCGCTGAAGGAGGCTCCGCACGACCTACAGTGGCCGCGGAGGACGAAGTACGAGACGACGGGGACGTTGTCGTACCACGCGATCTCCGCCTCGCAGGAGCCGCACGCGGAGCGTGGTCGGACGAGCGAGCGGCCGTCGGGCAGCCGCGCTGCGACCACGTTCAGAAAGCTCCCGAGCGCGAGCGCGGGCGCGAAGACGACGAGGGCGAGGGCGGCGTCCATCCCAGCCTCTATCGGCGGGAAACCGAGCCGACGTTAGGCAAGGGCTACTCGGCTTCGACTAGCCGGCGTAGAGCTGCGGAGGCTGAGGCTCGGCGTACACCTCGGGGTTCCCCGGCATGCCCGCCGGGACGAAGCTGAGACCAGGGAAGCTCGAGCTCGTGCTCTGGCCGAGAATGACGGTCGCTCCGTCGAGCGGCCCGTCGAACTGCGACGTCGTGCCGAGGTCGATGTTGTTCGTGGCATAGAGCGCTCCCTGCGCGTAGGCGCTCACGAGCTGAACGCTGTCTCCGCTCGACACCTGGCTTTGCGGCGACCCGCCGGACCCGTTCCCGTTGACGACGAACACGAGCATCTTCTGCGCCGGATTCCACCCGCTGGTCGTGCAGGTGCCGGCGCTGACCGCCTGGCACATGCTCGAGTTCTTGATGAGCAGAGTTCCTGAGACGTAGATCGTCGCCGAGCCGGTGAAGGTGTTCACCGAGCCGTTCTGGATCTGGGCGCTGCCGTCGATGAAGATCGTCCCGTTCGCAGTCAGCACCTTGGTGGACGCGTTCCAGGAGAGCTCTCCCGCCGAGCCTTTGCAGGTGTACGACGTCGAGGGAGTGAGGTCCTGAACCGTTGTCACGCTGTTGTTTCGCTTCGCCGCATTGGGCGCCGTCGCAGAGCCCTGGTCGTTGTCGAACGTCGGCGGAGTGCCAGCGGTCGTGAGACAGCTGTAATACGGACCTGGGTTCGAGTTCAGGTACCAGGCATCCCAGTCCACCGTGGGAGCCGAAGACGTGGCGGGGCTGTTCGTGATGGTGGTCGCGTAGACGTTGTCAAAGCCGCTCGCGCCCGCCCCCTGCTGGCAGGGGTTGTGCAGCGAGTTGTTCTTCCACTTGCATCCGTTTCGGACCGCAAGCTGGTTGAGGGGCGTCGTGGACGTACCCGCGTAGTTGGCGCTCTGGCTCATCGTCAGCGAGCCCTGCACGACGAGCGGCCCGGCCGTGATCGCCGAGGTGTTGGTGAGGCACAGGTTGCCCGCCACGTACAGCGGCGACTGGACCAGCACGCTGTTGGCAATCGTCATGTCGCAAGTCTGTCCGGTCCCGCGCGAGTAGATGAAATTCCAGGCAGGGTTGTTGAGGGGCTGGGTGTAGGTCGGAATGACCGGCACCTTCGCAGTCAGGGTGCGCGTCACGCGGCTCGCCGTCGCGCCCGTGGGGTTCGCCACCCTGCCGACCGAGGTCAGATTCCACGTCGAGGACCCGCTGACAGACTGAGTGAGCGTCGCCCACCATTCGACGGTTCCGCCGTCGTACGTGTGGGTCGTGTGGGTCACCGTTCCGTCCGCCTGCTCGCCGAGCAGGTACTTGTTCAGAGCGTTGTTGTCGGGCTTCGAGAGGATGGACATCATCTCGTTGATCCCGGACTCCGCCAGGTCGTAGGCGCTCGCGTTCGCGGTCGAGTACGAGACGCTGCGCGCATTGGTGGACGAGTAGTAGATGAGCGTCGTCCCGGAGACGGTCAGGACACCGAGGATGCCGACGGCCATCACAAGTGTGATTCCGTCCTGCCGTCGGAGAAGTCGCCGCAAAAATTTCATGAGAACCGTCCCGGAAGGGGATTTACTGGCGCAGGGTGTTTCTCAGGACGATGTCGTCAATAAGACGCCAGGTCTTCCATCCCTCGTTCGGGTTTATGTTCACCTGGAAGTTGACGTGCAGAAGCGCCCGCGTCGACGCACTGTTGGGCGTGTAGGTGAACGCATTGCCGTTCGCGGTGGTGATGTAGTCGGCAATCACGACCGTCGTGCTATTCGCGGTGCGCCGTACGCGGTACCGGTTGGCCGAGACGAGACTCGTGTCGTAGACGACCGAGAGCGTGGCCCCACCGGACGACGGACACTGCGACGGCAACGTGACGGTGATGGACGAGACAGCGGTGTTCGGAGTCGCCGTGATGCCGCTGGCGCAGTGGAGCTCACGCCGCATCCGGTCGAGCGCGAGCCGGGCGTTCTGCTGCGTCTCGAAGCGGCGGTTCATGTCGAGCTCGGCCTTCGCGCCCGAGGTGAAGAGCGAGACCAGCGCCGTTACGACCGTCGTGAAGATGGCGAGGACGACGAGGAGCTCGACCAGGGTGTAGCCGCGGTCACCGCGGAGACGCCGGAGCCGCTTCCAGATCACTTCGCCTGCGCCTCGACATAGGCGAGCGCGCGGCGGGCGAGGACCTCGCTCCGGGCGCCGAATCCGAAGCGGCGCTCGAGGCTCTGGTCGACCTTGATCAGTATGCGAAGCGCCTGGGCGCCGTCGTGCCAGCCGAAGCGGGCGCCCGTGACGATCCAGGAGTGCTGGTACAGCCAGAAGTTGATGAGCCGCCGGGAAGGCTTGCCCTTTCCGGCGAGGCGGTGCTCGAGGGCGCGCGCGCGCTCGGGGAGCGGCATCTCGTTGGCAGGCTCGGCGGGTGCCCCTGGAACCTCGAAGTCCGGCTTGCGGGTCTTCTCGTCGGGCTGCTCCGGCTCGGTCGTCGTGGCGGCAGGCTCGGTCGTCGTGGCGGC
>Ga0065705_10002624_pt1 | contig 10988 bp, 3 predicted proteins | sample SwibulcommuniRL2_FD_59092 | JGI IMG/M metagenome (GOLD analysis project Ga0065705, IMG submission 59092) | Bulk soil microbial communities from switchgrass field near Rose Lake, East Lansing, Michigan, USA - RL2 Bulk Soil v2 (version 2) | ecosystem: Environmental > Terrestrial > Soil >... | reverse complement strand
CCCGCCACAAGGAACGCCGTCTTGGGTTGAATCTCGTTACCGATCTTCTTTTCCACCCATTGCATGACCCGTGCTTCGAGTGTCTCCTTCAGCCCGCCTCCGTCTACATACGGCGTTTGCTTTACATCTTGCACCACCTTAAGCGCATCATGGAGCGGATAAAACTTCCACGGCGTATGCACACCGAGATCGTACCCCCCCAAGCCAAACGCGTCCACCTTTCCATCCATTTCGCGGAACATCTGGCGTGCTTTCACAGCATCGCCATTCGTGCCGATACGTTCGATGCGCACCGTTTCGCCAAGCAAGTTGATCTCGACGGCTTTGTCGCGCGTGGGGGAACCAAGGCTGATGCTGACTGCTCTTTTCATTGTGAAACTCCTGCGATGAGATGACAATATTATATAACGGAATCAGGGGGCGGCAGGGAGAGTAAAGAAGAAGGTGGAACCGTGTCCCGATTCGCTCTCCACCCAAATCTGCCCCCCATGAAACTCGATGATTCTTTTCACGAGGGCGAGTCCAATTCCCGTCCCCTCGCTGCGAGGATCCAGTTTGTTGAACAACCCAAAAATTTTCTCGCGATATTCAGGTGCAATCCCAACGCCATTGTCTTTGACATAAAAACAAGGATAGCCTTCCAGCACGCCCTGCTGACCGATCTCGATGAGCGGCTTGGGTTGATGGCCCAAATACTTAGCCGCATTATCGAGCAAGTTCTGCAGAACCTCCATAAGGCGCTGCCGATCTCCATAAACCACGGGCAAGTCAGGTTCCAGTTTCACCGACACGCCGCGCTCTGCAAGGCGTCCGTGAACCAATTCAATCGCTGAACGCGCCAGTTCTTCAAAGGGAACAAGCTCCGGCGGGCTTACGAAGCGGCCAATACGCGAGAGCTCCAACAGGTCGTTTAGGAGATCCTGCATTTTTTCAACTGCACTGGCAATCCGCTGAGTATCATCTTTGAGTCTTGCCACGTCACCTGAAATGGCATCCTGCTCGAGATAACCGAGGAAACCCATGATGGTGACCAGGGGAGACTTGAGATCATGGGAGACAGTGTAAGTGAACCGTTCAAGTTCGGCATTTTTGGCTGTAAGCTCGGCGATGAGTTTTTCGCGTTCCCCTTCCACCTGCTTGCGCTTGGTAATATTCTCAAACACCGCCACAAAGTATTCCCTCGCTGGACTAAATACAGACATTGAAAACCATATCTTTAGGGCAGGCACGTACGTCTCGAAGCTTTCCGGCTGACCCGTTAATGCGACCCTTCCATAGATGTCGAACAACTCCGGGTTTGTCCCCTTTATTCCTGGAATCACCTCACTGACCTTTTGCCCAATAATATCCCTTAGACCGGTGAGGGATTGGAATGAAGGATTGACATCCAGGTAAATGAAATCCTGCGGCACACTATCCACGAAGAGCATTTGACAGTAGGCATATCCTTCGAGCATATTCTCAAATAAAGAACGATACTGTTTTTCGCTCGCGCGGCGCGCCTCCTCTGCCTGTTTGCGCTCAGTAATATCCTCTTTTACGGCGACAAAATGTGTAATCTCGCCGCGGTCATTCGAAATGGATGAGATCACGGCATATTCCCAGTAAAGCTCGCCATTCTTCTTTTGATTGTGGAATTCTCCCAGCCACTCCCTGCCAGAGGTGATGGTATCCCAGAGCTGTTTGTAATCCGCTGGGTTTGTATACCCCGATTTCAGAATACGCGGGTTTTTCCCCAGTGCCTCCTCCATGGTGTAACCCGTAACCTTTGTAAATTTCGGGTTGACATATTCGATCTCACCCGCCCTGCTGGTGATGATGATACTCGCTGGGCTTTGCTCCACGGCCCGGGAAAGTTTACGCAGTTGTTCCTCTGCCTGTTTGCGCGCGGTGATGTCGCGCATGGCGACGACGCGTAATTTACGGTCTTTGAAAGTGATATCTCTTCCCTGTGTTTCTGCGGGGTATGTCGAACCATCCGGTCTTATGACGGTGATTTCAAGCGGTCCTGCCAAACCTGAATTCGGACTCGTTCTGAGGCGCTCAAGCGACTCGGACGTGAAGGGCAATATTTCAAAACCGTTTTTGCCGATCAAAGCCTCCGGACTGCGATAGCCGACCAGATCAGCAAAAACCTGATTCGCATCCTGAATGATACCCATATCATGGATTAGGATGCCTTCAAAAGCTGCGTCGGAGAGATCGCGGAAACGTTGTTCACTATCGAGCAGGGCAGCCTCCGCTGTCTTTCGTTCGGCTAATTCCTGTTGGTTTAGCAGGTACAACCGGGCATTTTGTACGGCTATGGCGGCCTGGTCAGCAAAGGAAGCAACCAGGTTCCGGTCATCTTCAGTAAAGTAGCGCTCTTTTCCGTACTCCAGCACATGGATGACACCGGTCACCTCACCCTGCCATTTCATGGGAACACTCAATACGGCGTTGAAGGGCCTTTCCTGCTCGTAGACTTTTGCCCGTCCCTGCCATGCTGAATAGTCATCAATGATGAGTGGTTCTCCCGTTTGTGCAACCAGACCGGCGGCGCCCTCGCCAAATCTCAGCACCGTGCCGGTAAAATCGCTGGGAGTGTTGTGGCTGACGACACATCGTACCTGACCCCGATCCGGCTCGGATAAATACAGACCTCCCCCGGTTGCATTTAGGAGTTGCACCGCCCGTTCGACGATGGTTTGCAATAGCTTGGACAGATCGCGTTCGATCACAAGATCGTGTGTCGTTTCGTAAAGGGCGGTCATCATCTCCGCCCGGCTGCGAATCTCATCCTCTGCACGCTTGCGTTCCTTCAAGTCACTCAACACCTGTGCCAAGGCTTGACTTAACGTGTGCTCATAGAGCCAGATCGTGAGCGCCAACATCCACCAAAACACCACCGCGCTGGGACGCGGATCAGCTTCAGGCGCGATCGAGTACCGGGTTCCGATCAATAAAACCGTATTGAATGCAGCCAGACCCGGCGCTGCCCATTTATCCACTATTGCTCCCGCAAAGAGCACCGCCAGCCCCATCAAAAACCAAACTGTGGCTTGCGTTTGAAATGCTGCGACGGCTCCGATCTGACCCACAAGCACCAGAAAAACACCGTAGAAACCAAAATTTACACAGAGGGTAAAGACCACTCCCGCGAACCGTGTTTTCCCGGACAGGTTGAGGAAGCGAACGATCAGGTAGGAGGAAAATGTTGCGGCTGTGATGAAGCTAAATTCGCCGCGCAAATTCGGAAACAAAGGCGAAGTGACTAATGACACAACCCCCAGTATCAGCCAGCCGCGATTGAGGTACCGGAGGAACTTCTTTCGTCGTTCCAGTCCGGCTGCAATATCCGACGCATCCGGAGGTTGATCATCCTGCTCTTTATCCATTTGTAAAAGGTGTATCAATGCTTGCATGGTGACTGCTTTCTTCTAATCATTGTACAACGAAGGTTCTGGCAGATTTCTACCTTTTGGATCTGCCAGCCTGATCAAGAATAACGTAGAACCTCGCGCCCTGGTTTAAGTCCCCACCTTGACCATCATATGAGAAATGGCAAAATTATTATCGTTTTGGATGCAATCAGGCTAACGGGCTAGTTCTCTATTTCGTTGGCTCCTCATATTCCGGGCAATGTGAACAGGAATGTAGAACCCTTTCCCTCTTCACTCTCGACCCAGATCCGCCCGCCATGGACCTCGATGATCCGCTTGACCAGTGCAAGCCCAACACCCGTGCCTTCACTTTTAACATCGAGCTTATTGAAGAGTCCAAAGATTCGTTCATGATGTTCGGGCGCAATGCCAATACCGGTATCCCGGACGTAGAAAACAGGTTTCCCATTTTCCTCGCCACGCTGACCGATCTCGATCTGCGGATCCTGTGGGTCACCCATATATTTCGCCGCGTTGTCGATCAGGTTTTGCAACACTTCGATCAGGCGCGGCTTGTCTCCGTAAACGGTGGGAAGATTCGGCTGGGTGTGTACCGTAATATTTCCTGCCTCCAATCGTCCATGGACAATTTCAATTGCTTCCTTAACCAGATCATCGAACACGACCGCCTGCGGAAGATTCATCATGCGTCCCACACGGGAAAGCTCGAGCAGTTCGCTCAGCAATCTTTGCATCTTGACAACCGCCTCGCGAATGCGGTGATTATCCTCCTTCAGGCGCTCAAGGTTGCCAGAGATCGCATCCTGTTCGAGAAAACCAAGGAAACCGCTGATGGTGACCAGTGGTGATTTAAGGTCATGCGAAACGGTATACGTGAAGCGTTCCAGTTCCTCATTTTTGGATTCGAGTTCATTGATCAGGGTTTTTCGGTTCTCCAATTCCTTTTGCAGGATGGAGTCCATTTGATTGCGTTTGACGGCAGCAGCCAGAAGATTGGCTGCAACCACCAGCGCATCTACCTCGGTCGTTGACCAGAAGCGGGGGGTCACCTGATCGTCAAAGCCAATCGTCCCCCACCATTTTCCATCGATAAAAATGGGCACATCCAGGAGCGCCTGTATATCCCGGCTGCGAAGATCATCCATGTCCTGCGGACCCAGGTGCTTGGAATCGCCAACATAGGGAAGCCCATTGAGGAGAGTGGTATTCCAACTTTCCACGTAATCAGTTTCCAGAGACATTCCGGTATATTTTGGATTATCCAGATTACTCTTGAAACCTGGAGCGGTCCACTCATAGCGCATCGTCATCTGGAGTTCGTCTTTTTCGGCATACTCGTTTTCAAACAGATAAGCGTGACTGGCATTGATCGTTGTACCCAACCGCTTCAGCAGTTTGTTCACCTCGGTCTGCCAGATATCCGTGCTCCATTCCGAAATCTTCAGGAAGGTATTTGCTGCAGAAGCGACAACCTCGAGAATGGCTTCACCTTTGCGTAAATTTGCCTCCACCAGTTTGCGTTCGGTGATATCCTGCAGAATGCCAATCGAAGCATAGGATATTCCCGTTTCTCTGAACAGCTCGACGGCACTATCCGCGATCCATCGAAGCTGACCGTCCTGGGCGCGGATGCTGTAATCGCACTTCCAGGCCTTGACTTTACCCTCACGCACTGCTTGAATCGCTTCTGCGTCCGTCATGCCTGCGAGCTCGCCCGAAAATTGAAAATCAAGAACCATGTGGCTCCATACCAGCGGGCTAATCTCGTTAGGTAGATAACCGGTGATTTCGCGAATTCCCATGCCCATAAACGTGTAACTGTTTAATTCATAATCCTGGTAATAAGGTACAGCACCGGCTGTTTCGATTGCCAGACGGTACATCCGCTCGGACTCATGTACCGCGGATTCAGCCTCCTGGCGCTGAATCGCGGCGCTGAGAATCCCAGCCGCGATTTTAAGCGCGTCGATCTCCGCCGGGCTCCATTGCCGCTCCACCTGTGTGTCATCCAATCCCATGGTCCCCCACCACTCTCCTTTTACAAACAGTGGCACCTCGACCAGCGCCTTGATACCCAGTTGCTCTAATCGCTGCTTTTCCACATCGGGATACGTCGAGGTGTTTCCAACGAATACGACTCCCATTCTCAAAACATCGTCCGTGCTCTCCCCAGCTGCATTCAGCTGTTCCGAGTTTTGAAAGATGGGGTTTTGCAGGTCGCTGTCAAAGCCGGAAGCCGTCCACTCGTATTGCATGGACGAAACAACCTGTCCACGCCGATTAGGATGATGCTCAAACATATAGACATGCGTGGCGTTGAATTCCCTGCCTAATCTTTCCAAAACAATATCTATATTTTCGCGCCAGTTCGATGTTTTCAGGAATTGTTCTGCCGAGAATGTGATCGCCTCCAGGATGGATTCGCGCTTGCGCAAGCCCGCCTCCGTTATTTTGCGGTCCGTAATATCCTGCAGAATGCCGATAGAACCGTGAGAGACATTCTTGTCATCGATGAGCTCGATGGAACGGTCCGTCAGCCAGCGAATTTGACCGTCGCGCCTGCGAATCTTCTGATCGCATTTCCAGGCCTTGATCCTGCCGTGTCTCACCTGATCGATTGCCTGGACGCTGCTAAGACCGGCTGCATCGCCGAGCATGACCGTTTCTTGCACGATATCCAGCCAAACCTCGGGAGTCATCTCCTCGGATGTGTATCCGGTCATTGCCTCGATGCCCTTGCCCATGAAAAGATAGCTCTTGGATGGGTAGTCCAGGTAATAAGGGACTGCATCTGCGGCCTCGATCGCCTGACGATAAATCCGTTCCGACTCCTGAAGCGCCGAATCCGCTTTCTGACGCTGGATCGCAGCACTGAGGACGCCGGCGGCAATTTTGAGCGCGTCCATCTCGGCGCTGGTCCATTCGCGTTCTTTTTCGAAATCGTCAAAACCGATCGCGCCCCACTCCTTATTATTGACAAAGATTGGCACTTCCAAAATCGCCTTTAAACCAAAGGAATCCATCGCCTCCTTTTCTATGGGATTGAACGAGGATGAGTTGCCTGCGCGCACTTCGCCGCGTCTCAGTGCATCCACCTGCTCTTCATATCCCGGGGTATGGATTTTCGAATCCTGGAAATAAGGACCATCGAGATCATTCGGATAGCCTGGCGCGCTCCACTCATAGCGCATGGAAGTGACAGGTTCACCGTCAGCATTGAGGTGGTCTTCAAAAAGATAGGCATGCGTGACATGCATTGTGATCCCGAATCGTTCGAGCACATTGTTGATGTTCAGGCGCCAGTCTGATGTCTTGAGAAACTGCTCCGCGGCAAATGTCGCTGCCTCAAGAATCGATTCACGCTGGCGCAGATCAATTTCGATTTTCGTGCGCTCTGCCAATTCCTGTTTGAGCTGGTCGAGCAGGCGTGATTTGTCGATCGCCAGTGCTGCCTGTACGGCAACATTTTCCATGAGCTGGATCTGCTCTGCGGCATAGGCATCCACCTGGTTACTTTGCACCGACAGCACACCGATCACTTTTTCATTGACGATCAAGGGGATGCCAAGGAAAGTATGCAGGACGGCCGTGTGATCGTCATCGACCGGCGCGTATTTTTTAGTAACCTCCGCTACCAACATATCAGGCAAGTAGAGCGTTTCCCTGCCGTAGATTACAGCTCCGGTCAATCCAGGGTGTCCGCTCAGTTTGCGAGGGGAAAGTTTACGTTCCAGTTTGCCAATTTCGAAATAAATCGGATACTCTACAGCATCAGCTTCCTCATTGTAAATGGCAATAAACATTGCTTCGGCCTGAACCAGCTTTAGAATTTCTGTTTGAAGGGTAGCGAGAGTGGTGAAAAGATCCTTACCTGAAGCCAACGTAATCCCCAGCTGATAGAGCAACGCCAATTCCTCGTCACTCTTTTTAGGCGGTTGCCTTCGGAGTGAAATACTATCCATATGAACCTCGATCTTGTTGAACTAATGTAAAAAAGAACGTCGTGCCCTTTGCCAGTTCACTCTCCACCCAGATCCTGCCCCCATGCACTTCGATAATTCGTTTCACCAGGGCAAGGCCAATACCGGTACCATCGGTCTTGGGATTAAGTTTGTTAAAGAGCCCAAATACACGATCAAAATGCTCGGCGGCAATACCCACTCCGTTGTCGCGCACGTAAAAGACCGGTTTGTCATCCTCCAATCCCTCTTGACCGATTTCGATGCGCGGGTCCTGCTGGTCTCCCATGAATTTGGCAGCATTGTCCAGTAGGTTCTGCAGAACCTCCACCAGACGTGGATGGTCGCCGTACACAACTGGCAAATTCTCCTGGATGTGAACGGTAATTCCACGTTCCGCGATCCGTCCATGGACCAGCTCCGCGGCTTCGCGGGCGATGGCTTCAAATGGGATGGATGTAGATTCATTCTTGAGTCGACCAATGCGCGACAGCTCAAGCAATTCATTCAAGAGACGACTCATCTTTTCGGTCGCATCCGTGATACGCTGAACATCTCCCGCCAGTCGTTCCACGTTACCCGAGATGGCATCCTGTTCGAGATAACCAAGGAAGCCACGAATTGTGAACAACGGCGACTTCAGGTCATGAGAGACCGTGTAGGTGAAACGCTCAAGCTCCGCATTCTTATTCTCCAACTCGGTAATGAGATTCTTTCGAATACCAAGTTCGGTTTGCAGGTCCGAGAAAAGGCGCGCATTTTCCAGCGCGATCGCCACCTGGTTGGCAAAAATCACAGCCAGTGCAGCATGGTGTTCGTTGAACTGATCCCGTCTCCTTCCGTCCAGTGCAATTAAGCCAATGACCTTCCCGCGTGTTTTGAGGGGGATCGCCAGCCAGGATTGCACGTACGTATGTGGCTCCATTTGAAAATCCGCAAGTTCCGCCTGCACATTGTTATTCAATACATAAGGCACTTCGCCCTGGAAAATCGGGTAGGCAGAATTCCACTCAGCCACTTCGAAGACGGTGCCCGGGATCTCGATCTCGGGCGGCAGGTCTATGCCACTGATAATGTACTGCCGGTTGCCTTCCACCCTCCAGATGGAAGCTGTATCATAGGGAATGACGCGCCGGATCCGGTCAAGGATCCGCTGGATGATCTCATCAAATTCAAGTGTGCCAACGATACTCTCCAGACTCTCACGCAGTGTTGCCGATTCTTCGTTCTTGATCTCAAGTTCATGGATCAGTTTCTCGCGCTCGGCCTCGATCCATTTGCGCTGGGTGATATCACGTACCAGCATCAAAGCCGTATGGGAACCGCTCGCCACAAGACGGGCTTCCATGATCCGCCGTACGCCAGCTACTTCCATTTCAAATTCAAAGGCATTCATTTGATTGGATTCAATCGCCCTCTGCAAAGAAAAAAGAGTTTGTGCTGTCACCCCACCCGGGAAAGCATCCCGAATGTTTTTCCCCATGAATCGTTCTGCAGGAATGGTGCCCTCCGAACCCTTTGGAGGAACCATATTGACAATTTGTCCGTCCGCTCCAAGCTCCATAACCATATCTGGAAACGCATTGAACAAGGCACGGATGCGTGCCTCACTTTGCTGGAGTGCCTGCATTGTCTGTTTCTGCGTGCTCATATCATAGAACATGGCAAGGATGCAATCCTCATCGCCAATGCGGATCTGCTCGTAAAAGGAAATGACATACCTCAGGCTGCCGTTTGCGTGATGGAGATAATCATCCGTGTCAAAGTGCGATTTGCGGCTCTTCAAGGCTTTCACGAAGGCAGTTCGCTCTTCGGGAATATCCCAGATTCGCAAGCCGCGCACGGTGTGTCCCAGTGATTGTTTTGGCAAATAACCGGTCAGGTCCCAGTAGGCATAGTTCGCATCCAAAAGCTTTCCCTCTTCCAGGGTGATAATGCAAATCGCCACAGGGCTGGATTGAAATACCTTGCGGAAACGCTCCTCACTGTCGCGCAGGGCATCTTCGGCGCGTTTGCGCTCAGTGATTTCACGGACTGATGCCACCATGATCTCCCCGGCGCCGAAGCCGAGCATGCGGGCACTGACCTCCACCGGGAATTGAGATCCATCCTTTCGGCAATACACTGATTCAAATAACAATTCGCCATGTTCGTGGACCAGGTCCACGCGCTGTCGCCATACCTGCAGATTTTGTACATGCTGGGCGACATTCATAACTCCAAGTTGTAGCAGTTCCTCCCGGCTATAACCAAGCCGTTCGTGGGCGCTTCGGTTGAAGTCAACGTAACGACTGGTCTCCGGATCGATCATATAAATGGCGTCGTTCGATTCATCCATGATCCTTTTGAATTGAAGCAGTTCATCCTGGACCATTTTGCGCTCGCGAAGTTCCTCCTGCAGACCGGCAAGGGTTTGGCGGAGTTTTTCGGTCATGGAGTTGAAGGCGGTAGCAAGCGCTCCCACTTCATCGTTCGAGGTGACCGGGGCGGAGGCGTCCAAATCCCCGGCGGAAATGCGTGATACGGTTTCGCCCAGGCTGCGCAGAGGCGCGGTAATCCGTTGCGCCATGAAGATCACGATCAACACCAGGAGTATGGAAATGATCGTGCCCGTGATCGCAACGTCGAGCGCCAATCGTTCGGCAGGCACGAAGGCTGTTTTTTCATCTAGTTCAACAATCAGTGCAGCCTTATACTTTTCCATCCAGAAATATTTGCCTATCACAAGCATGCCGTTGTGGTTTCTATAGGCGCCGCCGCCATTCTCACCTGCTAATGCGGACATAATGGCAGATGATTCAGGCTCCTGCGAAGGCGCCTGGGCAATCGGATCCGTTGAAATCATCTGATGATCGGTTGTGACAAGGAAGCTTTGAATTGCCCGGTTCAAGGCTGGTTTTCCACCAATGACCTCATCCACCCGTTTCATATTGAAATGCAGCACCAGTACACCCGCTGGCTCCCGTAGATCGTCAAGCAGTGGAGTCGAAACTGTAAAAATGACACCACCCAACTGTTCCGACTCATAGAACGGCTGGGTGGAAGTTCTTGTAATACCGGTGATAAAAAACGGCTGATCGGACTGCGACCCACCAACCATATCGGGAATCGTGCTAACAACGATCGTTCCCTGCCTATTCAGGACCTGGATATCCTGAAAATCCTGTGTGCGCCTTACCATAAGAGTAAATATCTCCGTTAGCTCACGGCGGGCAGATTCACGATCGACTTGGGCGGAATCGATATCAAGCAACTGACCAACGAACAAGTGAAAACCCGGGATGTCTGTAAGAAATATAGCGTCTCGCTGCCTTTCATCCACCCAGCGGTCAAGATTATCCATTTTTAGGCTGGCGATGACACCTAATTCATCCTCTACTGTTTTCTGAAGTGAATTGACCGTATGAACATAGGAGGAATAAGTCACTGCCCCCACGGTGATGAGTGCGAAAATCGTGTAAAAAACCACTAATCGGGTTTGTATTTTGAGGCTTCGGAGCTTTTCAGATAAGAGGTGCATCGCTATGGGAATTGGTTCAATGGTGTGATGAACGTCATCATACCGACACAAAGACAAAATGATTATAGTGCATGTCCATAAGTCAAACCTTACAGAGTTAAAAAGATTGTCCGCTCATTTTCATGA
>Ga0065705_10004227_pt1 | contig 10996 bp, 6 predicted proteins | sample SwibulcommuniRL2_FD_59092 | JGI IMG/M metagenome (GOLD analysis project Ga0065705, IMG submission 59092) | Bulk soil microbial communities from switchgrass field near Rose Lake, East Lansing, Michigan, USA - RL2 Bulk Soil v2 (version 2) | ecosystem: Environmental > Terrestrial > Soil >... | reverse complement strand
TGCAAACAAGGGAAGCCAGATCTGTTGATGAATCGTGTAATCGAGATCCTCGAGCGGAAAGAGATCGCCTTCGAAAGGGTAATACTGCGAATGCGTATCGAACCAAAGTGAGATCGCTCGTTTGACCGGCAACACAAAGTAATACCGCAAACGCGAGTGCGCAATTCGCTCCAGTGCAAGTTGCGCAAACTGTTCATCGATCTGCGGTGTCAATTCCACGTTCTGATCTGCATTCTCTTCTGTTGTGGTAGTCTCGTCTTCGTTCGTCGACTCCTCATCACTGTCTTCATCTGTGGATTCTTCTTCTTCACTCGCGCTCTGCTCTTCTTCTTGATCCGGATGATTGTATTTCTGAATAAGCGCGGCCACCCGATCGCGCTCAGCATCCGAATCAAATGCCTTATCGGGAAATGAGTCCATTTTTATTGGATTTGTATCGACAGACCAAAGCACTGGTCCAATGTAGCGTCCGTCATCAATCCAGGTGCGCAACCACTGCAGGTAACCCCTCGGCACAAACTCGCCCGGCATTTCTCCGTGTGCAGGCGCTAACGGCTGAAAGAGGTGAAACACTCGTTCGTTGCGAATGGTCCATGGCACCAGGACCACACAAAATGCAATTGAAAATATCGCTGCTGAAATGAGTCTCCTCTTTGGAGTGCGGGGACTTGTCACCGCTTTGGCTAAAGCGCCGTCAGGCCGGCGCACTCCAAATAGCATCGTTATCCCGATTGCAGCTGCAAACAAGCCACTGTCTGGGCGAAACAAAACTGCCATTCCACACACAATCCCGGTCAACCCCCATAACCATCGCGTCGCCTTTGAACTACTGAACGCCAATGTCGTGGTCAAACATGCCAGAACGGCAAAAAAGCTCGTTGGTACTTCGGTGAGAATCGTTGCGACGTAAATAGAGGTGAACGGGCATAACGCAGCTAATGCGAGCGATGCGGTGGCTGCATAACGTTTTCGCTCCTCGTCGGGCGTCCAACAATACGAAACCCAGGCTACTAAACCGCAGGTTGCGGAATCGACAACCGCCTGAGCAATTCTCACTGCCGTGTTGTTGGTATGGCCGAATACGGAATAAATGGCGGCCAGGGTAAGTGGGTAACCCGGCAATCTGATCAACGAGGGAACGTAAGGAGCTTCGGTTTCGTGTGAGTAAACGTGCTGCTCAAGAAAATTTCGCGCAAGTTGTGCGTAGACGCGACCATCATCGGGAGCGTCGTTTGCCAAGCGGACTGCAAGGAACAATCGAAATGTGAATGCGACAAACAGCAGCGCTAGCCAGACGGTCCATATCCTGCGGTCTCGCATCTTCCGCACCTCACTAAGACAGGGTTACAGGATGAACAGGATTGATTCAAACAAGGTCAAGTGCGCAAACGAATCTCTCCAATTGGTCTATCTTGTTCATTCTGTCAATCGTGTCTAACTAATTACGGACGCGCCTCAGCAGTAGCTTTCCGTTCGAGCTTGCCCCAGCCCACAACTGGACCACGCAGCGCCATGCCGACTGACTTAATCATAACGTAGTACATCACCTGTCGATAACAGAACCGCTGCAAAAACAACCACCAGAGCAAACCCCATCGTTCACGCCGTTCCAACATGAAAGCAAAACACGCTGAGACCCAGTCGATTGCCAGGAATAATGCGTAATAGAAAAGCACTTGTTGCAAGTTCGTCGATGAATATCCAGTTGGTTGTTGTAAGTAATCGACGAGTGTCGAGATCAAAGTATAAAGAAGCATCAGATCCATGACTGGTGATAGCAATGAAAAGAGGATCTGAAAAACCCAGACGTTCGGAATGGCTATAAATCCAAGCGACCCGTACCGCCGCCGAAAAAGTGTGTCGCTGTGCTTCCACATGCACTGTAGTGTGCCGTACGCCCAACGAAATCGCTGCCGCGCGAGAGTCTTCAGTCGGTCCGGAGCTTCTGTCCAAGCAACAGCAGTTTCTTCGTAGCCGATTTTGTAACCAAGGCGGCGGATTCGTAACGTCAGATCTTGATCTTCAGCGAGCGTGTCAGCCGAGAAACCACCAGCTGTCGTTAGCAGTTCGCGACGCCACGCACCCACTGCGCCCGGAACAACAGTGATGCAATTCAAACTGGCAAACGCGCGACGATCCATGTTTTGTGAAGTGATGTACTCGAGCGCTTGCCAGCGAGTGACGATGTTGGTTCGATTGCCGACCTTGGCGTTGCCGGCAACAGCGCCGATCTGCGGATCAACAAAACGCCTGGCGAGTGCGCTTATTGTTTGCGGTCCGAATAAGGTGTCGGCATCAAGCGCGACAATGATCTCGCCTTTTGCATGTGAAAGGCCCGTATTTAGAGCTTCCGCCTTCCCATTGTTCTTCACCGTGAAGAGTCGAACGCGTGCGTTTTTTCCGAATTGCTCAATGACCACCTCGCTGGTGTTATCTTGCGAGCCGTCGTCAACAACGATTATCTCGAAAGCCTCGTAGTCAGAATCCAGCAGACTCTTGATGGTTTTCGGGATTACTACTTCTTCGTTAAATGCCGGAACGATGACCGAAACAAAGGGCGCCGTAGCCTCGCCTTCGTGCAACCGTTCGCGACGTCTCGAACGCAACCACTGCGCAAACGCCAGTGAGCCTACAAACAACAATCGACCGAGGCCAAGCAATATACCGATGATGAAAACCCATTGCAGCGTCCAGCCACCGACTGACAAAAAGAAAAACGTCACGGCGTCTGCGCGCGTGAATACACGTTCACTCGCGGGGATCGGAGGCATTACCTGGTCGCGAGTCAGACCGGCCAATTCAGAAACGGGCACAAACCGAAATCCACGCGCTTTCAAATCGTGAATTAATTGCGGCAAGGCCTGAACCGTTGCCGAGCGATCGCCGCCCGAATCGTGAAGCAGAATCACTTGTCCACGAGTTTCAGGATTGGTATCCGACGCGCGGCTGATTGTGCGATTGATGACGTCGTTGGGACTGACTGGCAATTGCCAATCGTCTGGATCGATCCGCACACCAACCATGATGTAGCCAAGCTGTTGCGCAACGTACGCAGGTTCAACTTCTTGAGGTTTATCAGCTTCAGCATCGCCAAAGTAAGGCGGTCGAAATAAAACGGTAGAGCGCCCCGTTAACGACTCGATCAGCCGTTGCGTAGCGGTCAACTCAAGTTTGGTGATGGACAGTGGCACTTCGCCGAGGTTGGGGTGCGTGAACGTATGATTCCCAATCTCGTGGCCTTCATTCACGATGCGACGAATCAGATCAGGGTGAGCTTCTCCGTTCTTGCCGACAATGAAAAAGGTGGCCGGCACATTCTCACGTCGCAAGATATCGAGAATTGCGGGTGTCCAACGCGGATCTGGACCATCATCAAACGTGAGTGCGAGCAAGCCTGGGCGATCGCCCGTGCGTTGAATTACGTATGAGGTGGGAATGGACGTGATTTCTTCCCGGTCGATGTAACCCGTCTTAGAGTCGACGTTTAGTGTGCGTGACCCGTTCTGTGGCTGAGCGGAGACAACCTGCAGTAACTCGCCGTTGCCTTCGAAGTCCACCACATATCCATAATTGATTTGATGAAGAGCGTCGGTAGAGCTACCGGTGGTGCCGAGGATGGACCAGATCGAGGGATCCTCCGACCCGAGTCGCCAAACCGCAAAGCCTGCAGGCTTAAAGCCACTGGCTGCGCGCATCTGGTTGTACGCGGTCACGGCATCGAGAAACCACACGGTGTGATGAGATCCGTCTCCCTCATCGTATTCAAACCGCAGATTGCGTGAAGTTGAGTCAAAGGTCGGCTTCGCCTCAGACTCACGCGCTGTGATCAGTGCTTCCTGGAAGGTCAACTCGTTTGCATCTTGTTGTGCGTCAGACCAGTCGTAGCCGTAGTTTCCGAGCGCAATGATTGTCTTAGAAGGATTCAAGTCTCGCATACGGGCAAGCAAGTTTTCTTCGAACCAATCTTGCGCCGCTACGGGACCTGGATCGCCCGTTGTGTAATGCTGGTCATAGGCCATCAGCACGAGGTAATCGGTGGCCGCCCCATAATCAGAATATTTCCACCCTGCATCTGCAAACGGGACAGACTGAATGACCAGCAAACCCGCCGGCGAAAAATGATCGTGCAATTCTTTCATGAAGATCAGCAGGTCTGGCTGCGCGCTGTCCGGAGGCTCTTCGAAGTCAATACACACACCAGCAAATTTGTTCTGCTGAACGAAGGACACTAACGAATTGATCAACTCTTGCCGGTGTTGTTCGTCGCTAATTGCGCGCGCCAACAACTGACCGTCGAACTTCTCATTGATCAAATTTGAGATCATCGGGAGNATGCGGACTTGAGGTCGCGTCTCACGAACCCAATTGAGTGCGGGGGCGTCAACATCAGTGACTATTTGCGATTCGCTCTGCAGATGGATCCATTCCGGCACCACCCAATCAAGATGGTCGAGATTCCGTTTTAGCGACTGATAACTTGAGTCGTCCCAGTTTGTGTAGAAGCCGACCGACAGAGGGCGAGAAGTTGGAATAACGGCCGGTGGCAACGTTGCGGGCGGAGCGACTATTGGTATTTGCGACCGGCGCTTTCCCGGCACAATTCTTTTGGTAGCTGCCAACGCTTTCTGAAGTTCAGCTTTCGATTTTTTTGCGCGTTGTTCTTCGGGGTTCGCCGGTAAGTTTGGACGCTTCGGCTCTAGATCTTCTCGGTGAGGAAGGCTTACGAACTGGCGTAACTTAAAAGCCGGCAGCGCGGGACTGGCCAACACGCTCAAGATGAACATCACTGCAAGCGCGGTAACGACAATTGCGAGCGCCAACCACGTGCGCTTCACGCGTCGCCAACGGCGACCTTCGGGATCGTGAAAAATCGGGGAATCAGGTGAAGCCATATCGGAGAAGCTTCGACAGGATTACAAGATGCCTGGATTATATGACTGGAAAACTCAGCCTCCTACCTCTCATGGTTCGTCATCCTGTAATCCTGTAATCCTGTAATCCTGTCAAAGAAAGTAAAAGCCGCCCACGCCTGTGCGTGGACGGCTTTCGGTGAACTGTTGGGATTGGCCTGTGGGCTGACTGTGTGCGACTTCCTGAAAAGGAGGAGCACTAGGCAGTGAGACTACTGAACCGGAATCCTAACGGTTAGCTGGTTCAGAGGTCAGGCCGCAGCCACCTCACTGTGATTAGAACTCATATATTTAGAATCACCTCCTTTCCAGTGTTGGATTGGATAATAGATCGCAAGCAGATGAGCGTCAACGAGTTTTTTTAGAGACTATCCACAGATTACGCAGATTACACAGATTCATGATTTAACCCGGCGATGTGCGTGATCAAGCAACAACATCCAGCCACCAACTTCATCGTATTAGTTCTGAATCTGCGAAATCCGCGTAATCTGTGGATGTTTTTTCGAGGTTAGACGACTTCTCGTCCCGCAGCAAACACTTTCCAGGAATGCTCGACACCAAAGAAGTATCCCAGCTCGCGATAGTCATCGCAGTCGTGAATTACAAAGTCGGCTATCTTGCCTGGCTCAAGCGATCCGATCTTGTCTCCACGATTCAAACTGTAAGCTGCGTTGATTGTCGCCGCCGTGATCGATTCAGCAACACTCATCTTCATGTGCGTTGACGCAAGCGATAGAATCATCAACATCGATGGTGTCGGTGAAGACCCGGGATTGAAGTCCGTAGCCAACACGACCGCAAGACCAGCTTCGATCATTTCGCGCGCGGCCGGATAATGAGAGGAACCCAACGCGTAAACTGAACCTGGCAGCAATACGGGCTGAACTCCTGCTTCCCTCAAGGCCTGAATGCCCTCTCCATCCGTATGCTCTAAATGATCTGCGGTCACGGTTCCTAGTTCGGCCGCCAGTTTTGCTCCGCCGGAGAGTGACAACTGGTCGGCGTGAATCCGCAAACCGAATCCATGACACCGCGCGGCGGAAAGAATCTTCCATGCTTCCTCAGGAGTGAACACGTTCTCTTCGCAGAACACGTCACAAAACTCGGCGAGTTTCTCGTGGGCGACACGTGGGATCATCTCTTCAATCAACAATGAGATGTATGCGTCGCGTCGCGAACGATATTCAGTGGGAAACGTGTGTGCGCCGAGGAAGGTTGGGACGTATCGAAGCTGCGTCTGTTCGTCTAAGGCTTTAATCGCTCGAAGCATCTTCATTTCATCTTCGAGCGAAAGTCCATAACCAGACTTTGCTTCGACTGTGGTAGTGCCACCGCGCAGAAACCACTGTGCAAAACGTCCGCCGCTGGCGATCAAATCATCAAGCGAGGCAGCGCGTGTGCGATTCACTGTCGACTGAATCCCGCCACCTCGTGCAGTAATCTCCTGGTAACTGACGCCCGTTGCTCTTTCTTCAAACTCATCCGCGCGGTTGCCGGCGAAGACTGGATGCGTGTGCGCGTCAACAAATCCGGGCAAGACGATTCGACCACCTGCATCAATCACTTCGGAATTGCCACGATCCACTGCAGTCTCGATCTCACTTCGCCGACCGACTCGATCGATCCGTCCATCACTGACGAGCATCGCACCATCTTCAATGATCGAGAGCTGACGTAGTTCGGAGCCGATCCTGGGTCGAGATGGACCTGCAAGAGTCACGAGTTGTTTGCAATTGGTAAGTAGGAGCGCAGAAGCCATTGGATTGCAGAACGACACGGGCCCGCCGACTATTTCACGTGAATATGTCTACTACTCGATGAGCTGAGAGTCGACTCCGTTAGGAGTCTAATGTTTATAGCACACGAACCTACATTACCTCCGGCGCAGTTAAGAGGAGCGGAATTCGACGTCACTAGTAGGGCAAGTTCCGCTCCTCTTAACTGCGCTATCATCTCCCTTATTCCGCCGTGCTATAAACATGCCACTCCTAACGGAGTGATGAGAGCGAAGCGATGACGAAACAAATCTACGTTGCTGCGACAGGGCTTCCACTTCCAGCGACTGCTTGCCGTGATTCTGCTAATACTTTGTGCGCGGATCGATTCTACTTAAGCTTCTTTGTACAGCCATGCGCCGGCGATCGTCGCTACAGTGTATTCGAAGAAGCACCACACCACTCCGATCATCATCATGTTCGTCGGAATCGTAAAGATCATTCCGTTGATGATCCCACAGTAAACACACACGAATAGCCAACCGATCACACCCGCACAAATTGCCGTTTTTGGACCAGGACCCAACCGTGGCCGCATCGCCGCATACATCCAAACCAGGACGACTCCCATTACAAATGTGAGTATCACCGCAACCGCGATGAAACTGCCGCCGGGATCGGGTATGTTCCGACTCGCAAAGAATGCTTTCATTTGAGCGCCCAGGATCAGGTCGTTGACCACAAACTCACCGATATTCATCACCAGACCTGTAACCAAACCTCCAAGCAGTACACGTGCAAAGTTAATCTTGTTCATGGGGGACTCCTTTACTTTGAAAAGACTTGGCGTCACCGATCGAAATTAATCGGCCACGACCGTTTCAGTTGACGCGACATGTTCCGACCTTCTTTTGCCGAGCGAGTAGATAATCACACCCACTGCGTTGGCCAGAAGTACGACCGCGATAATCTTCACTGCAAACCAGAGCGGACTGGGAACGTCGATGATCGGGACGATCGTGAAGCAGATGTAGATCACGGTTACGATGAACCCTGAAGCGCAGGCAAGTTTCAACCACAGCGGCGGCTTCACACCAAAACTCTTCATCCCGAAGATTGGGATAGCAAACAGCACGAGGTAAGTAGCTGCGTAGAAAACTCCGCCTGCGTTATCGAGAAGGTGAAACGCTTCTTCCGCTCGCGTGCCGGCAAAACTCAAAAGGCCCAGGACGACTGTGAATATGCCGACGAAAAGAATTGAATTGACCGGTGTTTTGTATTTTGGATGCAAGCGTGTAAACCAACCAGGTAACAAACGATCCCAACCTGCCACTAACGGCAGACGGGAATTGCCGGCGAAGTAAAGACTCATCAAGGCGATTTGCCGAACGACTACACCAAGAATCGCTATTGAAACCACGTTTCCCACCCAGCCAAATGATCCGAATCCGCGCGAGAGCACTTGCGCGATCGGACTGATCGTGTCGACTTCTTTGGGCGAGACAAACGCCAACACAGAGCTGGTGCCGAGAATGAACATAGCGGCGATGATCGGCGCGGCGATGATCACCGAGCGCCCAAAGTTGCGGGCCGGAGCGCGTGTTTCACCAGCCATGATGGCGATGTATTCAAAACCTGTGAGTGCGCCCAGAGCGAGCTTGCTACATACGTTCACGTTATATGCTGAGAATGTGGGGACCTGAATCGTGAATGGATGATATTCGCCGATGCTGCCACGGACCAAACCAAAGAGAGGCAACAGAATCAACGCCGCGAATGTGAGCATCAGCATCAGACCGCCGGCGTTGTGAAACCATTTGCCGACAGCCAACCCTCGCGTCGCAGCCAACACCATTCCGATCACCAGCACAAGACTGACGAAAATGACGAGCATGTCATTTTCCTTCATCCAGGCAGCTGCTGGTCCAATTGCGTACGAGACATTCGTTGTGATTACGAGTCCGATACCTGCGAGGATCGAGATCGCAAACACCCATAGATTCCAGGCGACCATGAACGCCAGGAAGTCGTTGAAAGCAAACTTGGCCCACTGGTAAAGGCCACCTTCGAGTGGCATCAGACGATTCAGGAAGATAACGGCCGCGGCCAGTGGCAAATAGAATGTGACGATGGCGATGAGCCAAAAAACATTTTGTTCGTTGCCGAGTTTTGCGGCCCAGCCCACCCAGATCGTGCCGACTACGAACACAACCTGCGTCAGAACGAGATCAAACAGACCTAGNTCTTTTTTTAGAACACCGCTACGCTGCTCNACTTCGCGCTCGCGCGCTGAGACGCTCGAGTTTTCGATTGGTGAACTCAAGTATTCGGAGCTGCTCCTGCGTGCTGCTCCTGCTCCTGGACTAGGAAGTATGATCGTGAACTATTCGCCAACCCTTGCTCGTGCGTTTGAAGATGAGAGTGAATCTTCCGTGTGGTTCATCGTTGGCTCGTTTCAACGACCAGCGACCGAGCACACTCGCGGAGTCATTACCGAGCAAAGTGATTTCGAGATCTGAAAAAGTCAGCACACCCATCTTCTCGCGTGTGTCGTAACTTTTCCTGTAACGCTCAAGTACTGTTTGCCAGCCGCGCGTTACATTATCTCCTGAAATGAACACTGTCTTTTCGGATCGCTCGTAACCATCCATGTAGCCTTCAATGTCGCCACGATTCCATGCGTCACGTTGAGCGTCCATGACCGCTCGTATCGCAGCCGTTGATTGAGAAGATTTAGATGGTTTTGAGCTTTGTGCAAGGGCAGAAAGCGGCACACTGAGCCCAAGAACGACGATGAGCAATGTACGCGTGCTAATCATTTCTTTGTTAAGGACGTGCCTGCTGAACAACGTGCGGAAAAAGTCGGCCACGTATATCACGGAGAGGCGTTGCCAGCAAAGGAAACTTACGGATGCGGATTGTTAGATCTCTCTGTGCTGCCTCTGTGCTCTCTGTGTCTCTGTGGTGGAGATCGGAGCCACTACGGGCCCTTCACCACAGAGACACAGAGATCCACAGAGGCTGCACAGAGAACTGGAAGTCAGAAGTATCGATAGTGGCCCGTGATCTTCCAATTGAACAAGACATTTTCTACGCGTGTTCCAGCCCCGATATTATGAACGATTAAAGACTGTCCATCGGATGTTAGAGCCATGTCGGTAACAATCCCGATATGGTCGACACCACCACCTAAATCCCAGGTCACAAGATCGCCAGGCCGATAGTCTTCAGCTGTCGAGGTAATTGGGACTGACTTTCCCTTACGATCAAGATAAGTCATTAAATTCGGCACGCGACGATGATCGATATTCGCATCAGGCCGGCTCAATCCCCAGCGCTTCGGATAGTCAGCCCATGCGCGAGACATGTCTTCATGAATTTCCTTTTGAAGATCTATACCAACTGCGCGAAAGGCACGCACGAGCACGTCGGTGCAAACACCTGTTTCTTTTGGTACGTCTCCACCCGGGTAATCGAGACTGACATATGAAGGATTGTAGCCAGTTGTCACTCCAACTTGTGCAACGGCTGCATCAATCAACTTCTTAACGTGAGGGGAGGCATTAGCTGGCAGTGGTTTGTAGACCGGATTCGGCGGAATCCGTTGGGTCGTTGCAGCATTTTGCGGTGAAGGGTGCGATTGCCGCTCGCAAGCCAATCCCGCCAAGGCGACCAGTGACAATCCCAGAACTCGCAAGTTGCGACGCATATAGTCTCTATGAAGTCTCATCCTCTCCGCTCTTCAATTGCGGGATCAGGGGATCAGTTCAGAACAGGAGCGAAGCGACTGTCTCGGCGATTGCTCATCGTTACGCCAATTAAGACAGTCGCTTCGCTCCTGTTCTGAACTGATCACCGGATCGAGTTGTGAGTCTTTGCGTTAATCAAACTCGCTTCGTCAACCACACACGGACATCTTCTCGCATCTCAGGAACAATCTCATGAGCTGCGTCATACGATCTAAACTCAACTTCTCGGGCGCGCATTCTCAACTGAGATTCATAGGGCTCGACTCGAGTGGGCGGATAAAACTCGTCGCGGGTTCCTGCGAGATGGAAGACTGATGCCCCTGTCGGCTTGTAGAGATCGCTCGTCTCCCAGTCACCCGGCGTGCCACCGCAGATTCCAATCACGCCTCGCAAACAGTCTGGTTGCGTAAAGGCGAAGCGGTAATTAAGTGCGCACGACTGAGAGAAGCCGAGTAGAAAGATCCGCTCGCGATCAGCAACGCCTTCCGTGATCAATGTATCGATCAAATCAAGCACGGCACGCCGATGAACCGCCACAGATTCTTCCGACTTGAAATTCGTCAACCAACCGAAGCCAAACCGCAACGGTCCACCTGGCTCTTTGGGGTCTCTCATGTGC
>Ga0065705_10003702_pt1 | contig 11002 bp, 5 predicted proteins | sample SwibulcommuniRL2_FD_59092 | JGI IMG/M metagenome (GOLD analysis project Ga0065705, IMG submission 59092) | Bulk soil microbial communities from switchgrass field near Rose Lake, East Lansing, Michigan, USA - RL2 Bulk Soil v2 (version 2) | ecosystem: Environmental > Terrestrial > Soil >... | reverse complement strand
CGGAGACGTTCCGCGCTGTCCGCGCGGAAGACTATGCAGCGGCGGTTGAAAAACTAAGTTGGGTTCAACGAGCGGGCGCGCAGTTTCGCTGGACCGGCAGTTGGCTCACTTTGTTTGCGACACCTGATCCGAAAGGAACGTTCACTTTAAGTGAAGAGTTGCGAATCGATCTCGAGCGACAACTGAACAGATATCGATTGGCAGGGCGAGAAACCTACGGAATGAATCCGAAGTTCGCGAATCTCGATCTTGAGATCCACATCTGCGTCGCACCTAGTTCATACGCTGGTGAGGTGAAAGAAGCTGTCCTCGAGGCGCTGTTTGGACATCGCGGAGTAAGACCACGGCCAGGATTCTTTTCACCAGATAACTGGACTTTTGGAACTGCTCTCGAGCGCGCTCAACTCGAAGCGGCGATTCAGGAAGTTCCAGGTGTTCGCGCTGTTGAAGATATCTTCATCAGACGAAGAGGCTGGTTCGCCAAACGACTCTTTAGTGAGTTGGTCTATTCCGTCGCGGCTGACGAGATCATTCGCGTCGAGAACAATCGCGAATTACCTGAACGCGGTGCGGTACGTTTGGTCATGGAGGGAGGCGCATGAACTGCATCTGCGACGATTTTCGCTTTCCACCTGAGACCATTATTTATGCCGGTCTAACCGAAATACCGCGGCAGGTTGGCACCTTCGCCGAATTTCGGCGCGCGCTGCTTCGGGCAATCTCAATTCGCACCACCGCCTCTCTAGAGAACCATCCGCTTTGGTCTTTGCGCTTTTTGATCGAGCGCGACCGCGACGGTTTGAAAGAAACGCTTGCGGCAATTGGCAACTGGCGCGGACGTCACCCGGAAGACTTTGGAATGATGCTGCTCGAGATGTGGGCCTACGTGTGCGATCTCACCTCGTTCTACGATGACGTTTTGGCCCACGAGTCGTATGTACGCACCGCGCGCCGACGCGAATCGTTGAGAAAACTGGTCGCGCCGCTTGGTTACATTCCGCGCCCGGCAGTAGCCGCACTGGCCGAGCTGTCAGCATTTGCAGAAGGACGTCAAGTAGTCACTTTGCCGCCTGGAACCGCATTTCGTTCAGGTGCATTCGACGGAAATCCTCCTCAAGTTTTTGAGCTCGATACCCAAACCACAATTCATGCGCTGCTAAATGAGTGGTCGTTTCTGCCGGTACGCCGCTCAACATTCGGACCTACAGCAACTAGTCGCACGACTTTCCTTTGCGAAGTCGGAACAGTATCGGTCAAAGAAGGCGACACGGTACTCGTGAAAGTTGGTTCCAGTAAATATGCACGGAAAGTTGCAAGTGTTGCAGCTCAGGAAGGCGTGGACCACTTGCCTTATACAGCAGTAACTCTAGTGAGCTCTGTAGACATCCCAGCCAATACACCAATCAGCTCAGTAAAACTGCGAAAGCCGTCAGCCACGTCTTCGCTTTGGACCAGAACGAATTTGGCTTACGGGGCCGACGCATCACCAGCCGCCTCGTGGTTTCGACTTGACTCCATTTCACCATTCTTCCGAACGGGCCAGGACGTCATTGTTGAGTCACCGGGGGAGGTACGTGAACCCGCGACCATCACGAAGGTGGAGATCGTGACGATCGAAATAAGTCCGGAAGGCACGTCAAATATCAAGGATGGCGGCAATCCAGGAACTGTGATCGCAAAAGTAACTATCCCTGCTGTTAATGCACAGACCACTCGAATCAAAGTTACACCGGTAATCTTTTACACGCAGACCGCCACCGTTGCGGCAGTCGATATCACAATCCACCATTCTTTTGTTTCAGCGGGAACCGTGACAATCGAAGCACTGACCGAAATCGATCGCACAGATCCGCTGAAGGTGCAGACACCGATCGATATGCCGCGAGATACCTCTCCGCCGGGTGAGTTTCAACTGGAAGATATCAATGCCTACGGACTAACGCGCCCCGGTGTCTTGAATTTCGTGACAGGACAGTTCTCGGTTCAGGGCGATCCGTGGCCCCTCCATCTCGCAACTCCTGTCAAAGTCTTCGGAAATGTCGTCAATGCGTCTCGAGGTGAAACGAAAAATGGCGAGGTACTTGGCACAGGCGATGGATCGGTTCCAAATCAGAGTTTTACGATTAAGAAAAGTCCAGTTACTTATCTGCCGGCACCGTCCGAGAGCACACCTTCAGGCCTAACAAACACGTTGAAGGTTTACGTCGACGGATTGCAATGGACAGAAGTTAAAAGCTTCTACGGCTATCTTCCCGAAGATCAGATCTATGTCGTCCGGCAGAACGACAAAGGAGAGAGTGTCGTCACTTTCGGAGATGGTCTATTGGGTCGCCGACTTAGCACTGGCGCGAGCGTTGTTGCGTATTACCGTCACGGCGCCGGCGCAGCCATGCCTCCTGCAGGTTCCATCACACAACTAGCAAAGCCTGTGAAGGGATTAAAGAGCGTTCGATCGCCGGTGGAACCTTACGGCGGAGCAGATGAAGAACCAGCCAACAGCTTACAGAAATTTGCACCGCGATCTGCATTGCTGTTGGGCCGCGCTGTTTCGCTAGCCGACGTCGAAGCGGCCGCCGCGAGTTACGCCGGAGTGCGTGCCGTCGCTGCTGAATGGCGTTGGAGTTCAGAACTTCAGGTTCCCGCCGCACACGTGTGGTATCTCGCAGATGGAGATCTCACTGCGTTGATCCTTGGCTATCTGCGAGGTCTGACTCAGCCGAACACACCGATTCAAGTTGAACGTGCAGTTGCTTCCGTGGCAACGCTATCGATCCAACTAACCCACGATCCAAAACGATTTGAAGACGAGGTTCTATCCGGTGCGCGCACGGCGTTGATGGATGTTGAGGCAGGACTTTTAGCACCTGAACGACTGGGCATCGGCAAGCCATTGTTCCGCAGCAGGCTGTTTGAATTCCTGCTCAACCTGACCGGCGTCGTTTCAGTCACCGGACTGACTTTCAACTCAACACCATTCAGCAATTACGGCGTCAAACCGCCCGCCGGGTACTACTTCGATTTCACCAACACATTGCTCCTGAATGGGAGGACAGAGTGATGGCTGTACACGATCATTTTGACCGTTACTACGCCGAGAAACTCTGGGCCATGCTCCCGGAGCATTACCGCGAACAAGATGGGTTGGCCGAACCTCAGGGAGTTCTGCGCGGGTTCATCGAAGTGCTCGCGCAACAAGCGGCGACCTTGCGTCGCAGCAACGATCGACTGTGGGACGATCAATTCATAGATCTCTGCGCGGATTGGGCCGTACCCTACATCGGTGAACTTGTCGCTACTCGACTGGTGTCAGCGCTCAATACGCGTGGACGTCGTGTCGACGTCGCGAAAACGATTTATTACCGTCGTCGCGCCGGCACGCCACGCATTCTTGAAGAGCTCATCGCCGACATCACTGGCTGGGAAGGGAAACTCGTCGAGGAGTTTCGCAGGCTCGGCCGCGCGCGACACGGACTAGATCCACGACCGGAACGTTACTCAGGTCTACTCACCGGCACACCTCCCGGCGGCTGGGCGGATCTTCGGAGCGCACACGGTGCAGAACTCGCCGACTCTCCATTCGACGAGTTCCATCATACGCCTGACGTTCGAAGACCCCGCGGACGTGACGGCCGTTATGGAATCGCGAAACTCGGGTTTCATCTATACCGATTAGTATCAACACGTCTGGACGACATCACACCGCGACCTGGCCCATTGGCCGGCACGTTTACCTTCGATCCATCCGGTCGTGACATACCTTTGTTTGCACGGCGTCATCGCACTGACGATCGAGAACGTTTTGACTGGGAAGAATGGATCTCCGCGAAAGAATGGGAAGTGCCCGCGCCGATCCGTTGCCGTCTCTTAAATCACGCCGAGTTTGATATCACCGAACAAGACCTGGCGCGTCTCAATACGTTATTGACGTCACCGCCCATTTCGTTCACGAACCCGCAGGCTGCCGTCGTCCTCGACTTGTTGCGACGGTTCCGCAATGAGCGCATTCCGAGCGAAGCGCGTCTATTCCAAATCTCGGCAGTCTTGCCGGTGCTGCAACGAAACGCATTGCGCAATCCGGTTGTGTGGTACCCGCTGCTGGTTGCTGCGTTGATTGATGAGTGTGGCAAACGAGGGTTACTGCCGCTAGGTATTTATGCCTCAAACACAACGCCTACATCGACCGATGAAGATACTTCTGATGCGTCTGTTGTAGTCAAAACTTTTCGCAATGATCTTGTTCCGACCCGATTCGTGCCGGTTCCAAGAGAACTCATTGTTGCCGGAGATCTCAGAAACTTTACGGCGGTGGTTGGAGGCGTCGCAAAAGACTGGCTGATTGATCCGCGTCGTGGCCGTTTACGTTGGGTCGGCGCCGGCGCCGCGCCGCAGCCAATCGTTTCTTATCACTACGGTTTCTCTGGTCCAATCGGCGCAGGTGGTTATGACCGTGCGGAGTTTTTAACCGCAGCAGTTACGCGAACAATCAGCGGTGGTGGCGCAATTCAAACTGGGTTTCCCGCGAATCCAAACTTCTTGCCGCCGGGTTCGCCACTACCTCCGCCAATCGTTCGGGATGTAGCTGAGATCACCGATTCGGCGAATTACACACCAATCGACGATCGNNATCAGATCACNCAATTGGAGTTTCGGGCAGCTAATCGGAGACGTCCTTACCTGCGACTAACTCACCATTGGCTCCTNGATACTTCAGCCAATACCGAATCTGAGCTCACGATCGACGGATTGTGGATCGGCGCAGATGGCGCGTTTCAGATCAGACTTCTCGGCGACTATGAGCTGGTAACACTCCGACACGTCACGTTCGACCCAGGTGGCACTGACGCCAGTGGCAATCCAATTCGTGCGGTTCCATTGAGCATCCGCGGCAACGTTGAAAGGCTTGTTATTGAGAATTCGATTGTTGGACCGATTCGTGTGGAGGGTGCAGGAGAACTGACGAATCTCGAAATTCGCGACTCAATAGTCGACGGACAAAACTCGATCGAACCTGCGATCTCCGTTCCGGCGGGCAAGGTGTTCATGCAACGGACCACAGTATTCGGCGAAGTTGAAGTCGAATGGCTCGACGCTTCCGAAGTACTAATCACTGGTCTGGCAACAGTTACTAACACACAGGAAGGATGCTTCCGCTTTAGTGCTGTGCTCGAGCGTCGCGATCCTTTAGATCCAACTTCGACTCACAGTCGCGTGCCACATCCGTATGAATCGTATTTCGTACGCCAGTTCAACGCGACTTTCACATCGAGAATTTTTGGCCAACCCGGATATGCGCAGCTTGCCGAAAGCGCTCCCGAGTTCCTCAAGCGAGGTGCCGAAAACACTTCGGAAATCGGGGCGTTCAGCAGTCTGAAAAATCCCATCCTGTTCGACAGCCTGCGCGCGAAGGTCGAGGAGTTTGCCCCGTTCGGCCTTCTCCCTGTCTATATTTTTGAAACCTGATTCGAGGACTTATGCCAAACATCGACATCTCACGCGACGCAACCGATTTAAGAAAGCACTATGACCGTGTGCACATGCAGCAGGGTCGAGTGCTTACCGATGACGACTTCAACGAAGCCGAACGACTTGATGCTGAAGATGCGCGTCGCGTGCGCGTCGATGTGATTGGGCCGGCAGGGAGTCCTGACGACGGGTTTCGCTTGAAGATTATTGGCGGCCAATTAGTTTTGAGTGCGGGCCAGTACTACGTTGGCGGGCTTCGTCTGGAATTGGAGAATGACGAGCCCTTCAACTTGCAGAGAGACTGGTTGCAGCAGGGATCAGCGCCGAACGAAACGCTTACCGCGCCGGCTGGTCAGCAGTTCGATTTCGTTTGGCTCGATGTTTGGCAACAGCCAGTATCGGGAGTTGAAGACAAAGAACTGCTGGAAGCGGCGTTGGGAGGTGCGGATACCTCTGCGCGGATTCGCACGATGCGACGGGCGCGCGTGTTGAGAAATATTGGTGATGTCGACTGCGCTGCGGCGTGGGCTCTATTACTCGCGAATCTCGGAACGCTGGGAACCGTGAACGGTGATTTCGAGCTGGTTCCGAATGCAAGGTTGCTGGTCGAGCCCGACGGAACTGCAGGCACGGATGATCTCTGTTCGCCGCCAGTTAACGGCGGTTATCTCGGCGCGGAAAACCAGGCTATTCGCGTCCAAATCACGGGAGCGAACCAGTTCACGTGGGGATTCGACAATGGCGCGCCTCTTTATAGAGTCAAACTTCTGGCAGACAACACTGGTGCTCTTCGTCGGATACAGATGCTTACCGTGCCGAAGGACCAGGCGCACTTTCCACTCGAAGGTCAACAGATAGAACTGTTGCCGTGGTCAGCGCTCCTTTCGAACGGACAAAAGAACGCGGAGCTTTCCGGATTTCACAGCAAAGTGAGTGGCAGCTATAACCCTGACACGCAAGAACTGTTTATTGCGAATGCACCCGGCAACGACACTGGCAGTCCAGTCATGCCGTTTGGTCAACGGTGGACCGCTCGCAGTGACGCAGCCGCGATCAGTAATGAAGATCCGCCAGAAGATACTTACTTCTACATGCGTGTCTGGAATCGTGGAGGAGACACAACGTCACCCGCAACAATCAATTTCGTCGCCAATACTCCAGTCGCTCTGGCTAACACTGGTCTGCAAGTAACCTTCAGCGGTCCTAATCTGCGCCAAAACGATTTCTGGATCATCGCGGCTAGACCAGAAACGCCGAACATCTTCGTTCCGTGGGAGCTAGGTGAGGGGACGGGTCGTTCACCACACGGCGTGCGACGCTGGATTGCACCACTCGGAATCATTCATTGGCCTGGCAATCAGGGACCGCTAGCAGTTGAAGACGATTGCCGGCCCACGTTCTTGCCATTGACGCGACTGAAAGGTTGTTGCACATACACTGTCGGCGATGGCACCCACAGCTTTGGAAATTTCGGGAGCATTCAAACTGCGGTGAATGCGCTCCCCCCGGCTGGTGGCCAGATTTGTGTCCTCCCGGGTATCTACAACGAAAGCGTGCTTATCAATCAGCGCATTAGCATCAAGATTCATGGCTGTGGACCACGTTCGCGAGTCCAAGCCGCGATCCAGGGCAATACGCCTCTGCCTGCATTCATGATCTCAAACTCGACAGAGATTACAGTTGAAGATCTCGCGATCGAATCTGGACCACGCAGTGCCATACAAGTGAACAATGCCCGTCACGTGAACATCCTCCGTAATTTGATTCAAATGCGTGAAATCCAAACTGTGTGGCAAGCAATATTCTCGCGAGGCGACGACGTTCTAATTCAGGGCAACACAGTCGAGATCCGTCGAAACCAGCCGATTCCGGTGACGATTCCTCCGGCTATCGGTCAGGCGCTCGCGCCAGCGGGCGTGAACACGCCAACTGTTCCGCCGGTCTACAGAGGTGACGTCGCGCGTGGTGGTATTCAAATCGCCGGTGGATCTGATCGAGTAAAGATTCTCGACAACATCATTCAGGGCGGCATCTGGAACGGCATCACTTTGGGAAGCCTTCGATTGATTGGTTCCAATGATCCTGACGACGTTCCGGATACTCCCGGCTCGGAAGACCCGTGCTTCCCCTGCAGACCTCCGGACCTGACAGAGGAAGACGATCCAAACGACCCGAATGTGCGTTTTGAATCCGCGGGCGACTTGTACGAAATCAAGATCGGTCGGAATCGCATCACGGATATGGGGATCAATGGAATCAGCGTCGCTCGTTTTTGGAATCTTGCTCAACAGCCAGAGATGATCGGAGTTCACGGCTTACACATCTACGACAACTACATCACACGCTGCGTGTGGCGCGACCTGGCCCAGACTCCGCAGTCAATGATTCTCTTTATCGCATATGGCGGCATTGCGTTAGCGAAGGTAAGTGACTTGCGCATACTGCGAAACGAGATAGTGCTCAACGGCAACACTCACCTCCAAGCGATTTGTGGCGTATTTGCGATTATCGTTCAGGCGCTGCAATTGGACGACAATCGAATTGACGACAATGGACCGAAGACGGCGGAACCGGTCGCAAATGCTCAGATAGGAATACGTGGTGGTGTACACATCTGGGGCATCTTGCCAATGGTCGAACCTTCGTCATTTAGTTCAGACAAGGCTCTGTCGTTCCTGCGACAACGGGGACGGAACGCGGTTCCGACGGTGTTAATGCGCGACAACATCATCATTGCGCCGCTTGGCCGATCGGTCACGTTCTTCTCGCTCGGTCAGGTGGTGGTGGCGCGTAATCGATTGGTTACGCAAGGGACAACGGGGCGCGGGATGGATGTGCTCTGCACGACCGTCCTGATCGGAAACTTTGGACTCAGCAATGAGTGGACGCTTGGTCTGCTGTTGGCGCTTCTACTTCTCATCATTAATCGTGACCTGGATAACCTCTGCGCGATTGCGATTGTGCTGGGTTTGATAGACCTGGAAGATCCGCCCGGATTTGCCCCACCGTTTATTCGCCGTTGGTCTACCGGCAAGACTTTGGTCAGCGAGAATCAGATCACGCTGGATGTGATCACACAGCCTCAGGGTTTCGGGGGTCTCAGTTCAATCATGATTCTGTCGCTGGACGATCTGGGATTTGTCGACAACCAATGTGAGATTTCGTCGACTAGTGTGTTTTTCTTCATCGACGCGTTTTTGTTCGGTAGCAGCGTCCGAGTCGCAGATAACCGGTTTTCAGAGACCTGGTTTCGCACGTGGCTTTCCGCTTGGTCGATTGGGCTGATGAATACAACTACAGACAACCAGGCGACGCATTGCATCCTGGCCACCGCATTGATTCCGACTCTGCGAATCTTTAGAGATAATCTCTTCTTAGTCGAGGCTTTCTGTCCAAGACTTTGTGGTGGCAGAGGCGCAAATGATCCGATTGGCTAGGTGATCTCTGTTCCATTGGAGGAATAATCATGGCATCCAAAAACTCATTCTCTGGACTCTTTGGGTCGGCGCGATCACCGGAAGAGATACGGCGACGATTCATCGAGGCACCGCTTGACGCCAGTGCTCCGGCAGCTTTGGCATCTGCGCTTGAGATCGCAAGCGTACTTACCAAACTACCGGACGTATTCATCGCCTCACAAAAGAAAGAACTCGAGCGACTGAGAGCAACGGCCGGCGAAAATGATCCACGTGCGAATGCGCTGCAAGCTTCGATTGAAGAGACCGAGGAATTAACGGCGACTGCTCAGAAAGGTCAGACTCGCGTGGAACGCGTTGCTGCTGCAGCTGCCGCTGGCCAAAAAGTCTTCCATGGGTTTGTTTCGGCTCCAGGACTAGAGCCTGTGGCCGGACTCACAGTTCGTTTGACTGAACGTAAAGCAGGTGGTGCAACTGGAAGCGCGACGACGGACGAGGATGGTTACTTTAGTATGCCTCTTGGCCCGAAAGAATATGGGACGACTGGCACGAAGAGTCGAGACTTCAGTTTGTCACAGCAAATTAATCGGTTGATGGAACCTCGCACGGTGAATCTAAATGCAAGCGCCGATACCGCTAACACAGCAGCTGCCGCACAACAGACCGAGGAGAGTACGGTGCAGATCTTCAACAAGAATAAATTGCTTCATGAAGATCCAGTTCCAGTGGATTTAAGCGGCGGCTCTGTCTACCGAGAGTATGTACTCAACAAAGACGATTCAGCCGCTGAAGACTTCAGCGAGTTTGTGTGGCGGAAGAAGGCTTAGATTGCAGGTTTTAGATTTGTTGATTGATTCAAGCTCCCAGCCAAGCTGAAGCATATCGGACATTCGTTGAGCGCTTCGAACGTTGCCCTTGTCACTCGCTGTGAAATTAATCTGCAATCAACAATCTAAAATCTACAATGTTTTCACGCGTGGTCTTTTACGCCTTGCACTCCTGACTGTCGCGCGCAGTTAGCACAGCAATAGAATCTCTTATGCGCCTCGACGCCGTGACCGATGATTCTGCATCCACAGTGCTCACAATGCGGTGCCAACCGCTGTATAGCACACTCGAAGCTGTCGAATGTGAATCGTTCGTCATTCATGATTACATCGAACGACAAGTAATACTCGTTGCCACAAACTTCACAACTAGCCATGATGTTCCCCTTAGTGACTGATACCGCTTTCTTTTAAGAGAATCAGTACGCTGTTAGCTAATCTCGTTGTTCGCTACCGCAGCGTGTTCGGTCAGCGTCGTCAGCCACGACGGTGACCAACCCGACATGCTTACCTTTCCCTTCACGCTCGACGAACCAATGCCACCGGGCTCAGGAAGTAACCCATTCACAACACCGAGAATGTCAGTAGTGAGTCCCGGGAAGAGTCCATGAAACAGAACGGCGAGTTTGGCTTGTATTGAGATCACAAGTTCTGCATCGCCATGCCTGCACGCGTCGATGATCTGTGATGCGGCACGTTCCGCGCTGATTGAGGTTACGGGTAAAGAGTCGCTGATACTGAACCAGGCATATTCGTCCTGATGACGACCTTTGAATTTCGCATTGCGTGGACTGCCGGTACGCATCAGGCCCGGGCAGACTGTTGTGACGACCACGCCGTCCTTACGCAGTTCGGCGCGTAAGCCTTCAGATAAACCAACCAGGGCAAACTTGCTGGCACTGTACGGAACCAGGTGCGGTACGGAAATCTTTCCACCGATTGAAGAGATATTCACGATCCGACCTCGGCCCCGCTCGCGCATTCCCGGCAAAACCGAGAGTATCGTATTGAGCGGTCCCCAGAAATGCGCATCCATCGCTTCCTTGTAATCATCAAGCGTCATCACTTCCATCGGTCCCACCTGAATGATCCCGGCGTTGTTGATTAGAACGTCGATGCCACCGAAGCGATTAGTCACGGCTTGAACCATCTCTTCTACTTCGTTGTTATTTGTGACATCGCACTTCAAGATAAATGGATCGGAGCCGTGTTGCTTTAGATCGTTCCGTGCGCGTTCCAGTTCATCCCCATCGCGGGCACAGATGGTGATGTTGGCGCCCTCTTGTGCCAATTGGC
>Ga0065705_10003151_pt1 | contig 11006 bp, 7 predicted proteins | sample SwibulcommuniRL2_FD_59092 | JGI IMG/M metagenome (GOLD analysis project Ga0065705, IMG submission 59092) | Bulk soil microbial communities from switchgrass field near Rose Lake, East Lansing, Michigan, USA - RL2 Bulk Soil v2 (version 2) | ecosystem: Environmental > Terrestrial > Soil >... | reverse complement strand
CGCGCCGTGCCACGACTTCGAATCCTTTGCGGGGATGCCACAGGTCGGGATCCGCGATCGTGGCGCGTGCATCCTCGAGGGTGCCGAGCGGCAGGAAACCCAGACCCTGCGCCTCGATCAGTTCCTGAAAGAACGGGCTGGTGACGATCGTGGCCTTGTGTCCTCGCGCCGCGAGAGCAAGACCCAGCGCTACGACTGGATGAACGTCGCCGGCGCTTCCGATCGTGGGAAGGATGACATCAAGGGTGTGCGACACGCGCTAATTATGTGCCGGAGACTTCGCCATACCGTTGCATAGACGCGCCGGTCGGCTGACCAGTGATTCTAAAGTAGCGTGCCTCGCAGAATCACGAGCGCGACCGAGAAGTAGATCACCAGGCCGGTCACGTCGACCATCGTGGCCACGAACGGGGCCGAAGACGTCGCGGGGTCGAATCCCAGCCGCTTCAGCGCGAACGGCAGGAGCGATCCGCTCAGCGTGCCCCAGAGCACGACGCCCACGAGCGAGATCGACACGGTGAACGCGACCGGGAGCCAGTGCGGCCCGTAGATATCAGAAAAGGCGGACCACAGGGTAATGCGAATGAAGCCGATTGCGCCGAGGATGAGCCCGAGTGCGAGGCCGGCCAGCACTTCGCGGCGCATCACCTGCCACCAGTCACGCACGCCGACTTCACCGAGCGCCAGCGCGCGGATGACGAGGGTCGATGCCTGCGATCCCGAATTGCCGCCGCTCGAAATAATCAACGGAACGAACAAGGCCAGCACGACGGCCTTCGAGATCTCATGCTCGAACGCGCCCATCGCCGTTGCGGTCAGCATTTCTCCGAGGAAGAGCGCGGTCAGCCATCCCGCTCGCTTCTGGATCATGCGCCAGAACGCGATGCTGATGTACGGCTCGTCCAGGGCCTCCGATCCGCCAATCCGCTGGATTTCTCTCGTCACCCTCGCTTCGGCCACGTCCAGGACGTCGTCGATCGTGACGATGCCGATCAGCATGCCGGTCGTGTCGGTGACGGGGAGTGCCGTGCGATCGTACTGACGGAACACGGCGACCGCCGCCTCCTGATCGCTGGTGGCTTTCAGCGCCACGACCTGGCGGTCCATGAGGTCGGCCACCGGCCTCTCCAGCGGAGCCAGCAGGAACTCACGGATGCGAATGTCGTCGACGAGCGAACCTTGATCGTCGACGACGTAAATGACGTTCAGCGTTTCGCTGTCCTGCCCGTGCGCCCGGACGTAGTCGAGTACTTCGCGGACGGTCCAGTGCTCGCGGACGGCCACGTAGTTCGGCGTCATCAGCCGGCCGACCGATTTTTCCGGATAGCCGAGCAGGGTGACGGCCACGGCACGCTCGGCCGGCGTGAGCAAGGTCAGCAACTGACGCGTGGCTTCCGCCGGCAGTTCTTCGAGGAACAACGTGCGTTCGTCGGGCGCCATGTTGTTCAGCAGCTCGGCGACGTCTTCCTGTGCCATGGCTTTCAGCAGGGCTTCCTTGGAGTCCTGCGTGAGGTACTCGAACACGCCTGCGGCTTCCTTCCGGGGCATGACGCGGAACACGACCACCTGGTCTTCGATGCTGAGCGCGGTAAGCAGCGTGGCCACGTCGCCCGCGTGCCGGTTGCGAAGCATGTCGCGCAGCCGTGCGTAGTCGCGCGCCCGGAGGATTTGCGCCAGCTCTTCGGCCGGCCGCGCCTCCTCCCGGATGGCCGCGACAGCGTCGTCGCGGAGAGGTCCACCAAGTTGTTGTTCCATTTGTTTCAGCGCTGCTCTGACGACGTCGTCATGATGGACGTGTGGACCGACGGTCTTGACGGCGTCGAGCCACAGGCGGTGAATCAGGTCGAGGTCGCCTGAAGTAAGAGATGGCGGATGGGCGCCGAGGTGGTAGGTATCGGCCCGGCCGCTCCGGTGATAGATGACGAGCCGCACATCGAGCGCATCGGGTTTGTCGGCGCGCTCCCACGCGTCGCCCAGCAGGCGCGCTTGATCCGCAGCGGACAGGGTCGTCGATTCCCCCACAAACACGTCCGACGAGCGAAGCCGGATGATCGTGCCGACAATGGCGTCGACGACATTGCGTGTCGGGACGATCAGGAGACGCACCGGACGCCCGACGCGTTCGGCCAGCGCGACCACATCGGAGAGCAGCCGGCGCTCGTAGGCCGTCGGCATCGGCTGGCCGGCGTTTTCCTCGCTGACGTCCACATCGAGGACTCGTGCCGTCATGACGACGACATCGCGATCGCCCGGCGTCTGCAGGGCAGCCACCACGTTGGCCAGCAGATGCGGATTGCGAACCGGCACGAGCACGCTTCCGGGACGGGCCTCGACTTGGTTGGGCGAGAGCTCGGCGGCGAGAAGGAGGTCGAACGTGCTTTCGTCGGTGGCGGTCTCGACTGGTGTCGCGTGCCGTGCGGCAGCGGTGAACCACAACGACAGCACCGCAATGAGCACCACCGCGGCGATCGACGCACCGTCTCCGGTCAGTACCATGGCGCCGGCGCTCGCAGCCACGATGACCCCTGCGAGCCAAAGCCCCACCGGCAGCTCACGCGCACCGATCTGGAGATTTCCTCGCGCTTTGAACGTCATCGGCCCCGGGCGTCGGCGCCGGAGGTGGACGAGCGAAGCCACCGTCAAGAGGAGCATGACGGCGATCGCGATGCCGTAGGCGCGCGAGAGCCAGGCCACCCGTCCGCTGCTCGCGAGCACCACGACCGTCATGGCCGCGACAGCCACGTCGACCGCGCGTGCAGGGGTCCCGAACCGTGTGTGAAGGGACGCGAGTCCGGATGGCAGCGTCCCGTCGGTCGAAGACCGATTCAGCATCTGCTCGGCATCGCCCATCGCGACCCGCGCAGCGGGACCCAGCAGCAGCACGGCGGCAGCGGCGAGCGCGACGGCCATCAGCACGCGCACGGCCGACGGCGCGGCGAGATGCTGCGCCAGGCCCGCCAGCGGCGCATTCGCCCAGAGTGCGTGATCGCTCGCGGGTATCAGCAGGGCGACGAGAAAGGCCCCGAATGCCGCCACGATGCCGGCGAACAACACGGTCAGCTGGCCGGTGCGTCGCAGCGCCTGCACGCGTGGAGGCGGCAGTTCGTGCGCAGCGCGGGACAGCACCTCGCTGCCGCCGACGACCGGAAGCGTGAGGGCAAAGGCGGCGAAGAAGGCGAGAAACGCGTCGAGAGGAAACCACCCCGTGATCGGGGCGATGGGCGGGATTGCCACGAGAGTGGACAGCGCCGCGCCATCACGCACGAGGCTGGCCGCGCCCGACACGATGGCGCAGACCAGAATGGCTGCAGCCACCCAGACCGCCCGCGCCAGCGTCTCGCGCCCGATGTCGCGGCCGAGACGGGTCGGCAGCCACAGGACGCCGATCGCGACGATGGCCACGACCGTCGCAAAATCCTCGGGCCTGACGAAGCCCGTGAAGCGCCACCCGGCAATGGCGGTGCCCGAGACGCTGGCCACGTAATGTCCGATGACGACACAGGCGAGCGCACCGAGCAGCACGCGCTCGACCAGCGCGACCGCTTTCGCCAGTCCTATGGCGGTGGGCCCGAACGCACTCGCCACGCGGCTGACGAATCCGCCTGGAATGAGCAGCGCCCAGCTTTCCACCTCGATCGTGCGCGCGAACGCCGCGAGGATCGTTGCCCCCAGCACGAACCACGGCGCCGGCGGACCGAGCTCGGTTCGCGTGACGCCGGCAATGAAAAACGCCGCGACCCCCAGTTGCGCGACAGCCAGGGCCGCGGCCTTTCCCACCGACATAAAGGGCAGGAGCGCGGTCGACGACAGGACGACGCGGATGGGGTGACGGGATGGAATGGGTGACAGGGGAGACATCGGACAAGGTGCCGCGGGTGCGGCGCCGCCAATCGGATGATAGCTCGACGCCCGCAGAGTGCGGGCGTCAAAACTGCGCGTTCGCCGATGTCAGAACGAAATTACGAGCGCCGTCCGGAAGATGGTATCCAGCTTGTCCTTTCGCGCGTCCTGGGTGCCGAACACGATCTTCGTTCCACCCGACTCCAGCGTTCGGAAGTATTCGTCGCCGGATCCGGGCACACCATCCGGATTGATCAGCTCGGCGTAGGCCACGACGTCGAGATCGGTCTCGAGCGCTGGCTGGTTCTCGTAGAGGAACTGGATGCCCCCCTTGAGCGAAAGATGCGTGCTCATCACCACCGACACGCTATTGGTCGTGTTGATGGAGTAGTCGCCGGTATCGGCCAGATTCATGATCGAGGTGAAGTCGCTGTCGAACGTGGTGTTCGCCGTGAAATGCTCGGTGTATAGCCAGCCGAGTCGGGCGCCGGCGAACCGGAGGTCTTTTTCCGGATCCGGTTCCTCTTCCTTGCGATCGGTGTAGCTGATGCCGTAGCTCGTGGTGAAACGCCGCCGCGGGATATCGGCCCATATGTTCCCGACTCCGGCGAACAGGATGTAGCGGCGCAGGATGCCGGCATCCTTGTTGTTGTCCCAGCTCGCGCCGGCATTCCAGAAAAAGCGCGATGTGATGTTCCTGTCGTATCGTCCTCCGACGAGAAACGTCTGGACGTCAGGTGTAGGCTTGGGCTTGATGAGCGTGGTCCCGGGGTTTGCCGGCTGGGCTCCGACCGGAAACTGCAGTCCGGGCTGCACCAGAAAGTAGCGATCGTCGGACGTGTCCGAGCGAACGCCGTTCACGTCGAGAGTGAACCGGGCGTCCGCCCACACATGTTTCAGGCGGTCGACGAGCCCGAATGTTCGGGCGGCCGAATTCCCTGACGTCACGACCAGGTTGAGATCGGTGGAATTGGACCAGCCCAGCTTTTCCTCTTTCTCTAATGCCACCGGTCCTGCCGCCGGCGCCGGCGTCTGCGCCCATGCGCAGTCGAGACCGACCCGCATGAAGGCTATCAGACCCAGTACGACCACCACGTTCCGTTGTCTGGACACAGTATCCTCCTCCGAAAACGATGCTCACCAGCGACCGGTACAGCACGATATTTCGTGGTGCTCGACGAGCGCAAGGAGTACCAGGACCGCCGCTCGTGTTTGCCAACCCGAACCAACCCGCTGTGAGCGTGACGTTTAACGACTCGGCAGAGGGTTCGACGGGCTGTCGGACAAGCAACGGCCGTACCGCAGGCGGCTGGGCGACGTGAGTTGAGATGACGCGTGAGGCGGGTTCGGAGCTACAGTGAGGGGCGTCGTAGAGAATCGTGGGCAACGCGTTGAATGTTCGTCTGCTGGTCTCGACATCGATAGTGGCCGCCTCGACGATTGCGGGTGCGCAGGAGCCGCCCGACGTCGAAGAGGTGCTGCGCCGCCTCGGCGAGCGTGTCGCCGCGTTCTACGGGCGTGCGCTGACCGTCGTCTGTACTGAGACGTCCACGGTGCAGCCCCTCGACATCACCAATTCGCCTGACGGGCTCGCGCGGACCGTCGAATCGGAGCTGCGTGTCGAACGAGACGGCACCGGTGAAGTGGCGATCGTCCGCAAGATCCGTAAAGTGAACGGCCGGGCGCCGCGAGAAGAGGACAACAAAGATCGGGCGGGATGTACCGACCCCGGTGCGCGCTCTCCGGAACCGCTGGCGTTTCTCCTGCCCGCTTCTCGTCAGGAGTACGAGTTCAAGACGGCCGGCACGGCAAACGAGAGGGGCCGTACGGTCTTGATGATCGATTTCTCGTCGGTGAATCGCAGGAGCAAAGCGGAGCTGGTGGAAGATGCGGCCGGGCACGACGACTGTTTCGACTGGTCGGGCTACATCGCCTCGATGGGACGTGTCTGGGTGGATGCCGGCACCTCCGACGTGCTGCGGGTGGAGCGGCGGCTGAGAGGACCAGTCGAGGTCAGAGTCCCTCCCCTGCTGCAGCACCGCCACCGTCTGTCGAACTGGGTGGACATCGTGCGCGACGAGATTGCGATTCGGTACAGGACAGTCACCTTCAAGGACCCTGACGAGGTGCTGCTGATGCCGGAATCCATTATTTCTCTCACCGTCGTCCGTGGCGGCCTCCAGTCCACTCGGCGAACGCAGATGTTCGCCGACTACAAACGCTTCGTCACGGGCGGCCGGGTNATCCAGGAGTGAGGNACCAGGAGTCCATGATGTCGAACAGGCCGGAAGGATCGAACGGGGCACGTCTCGTCAGTCTGTCAGATGAGAAAGCGGTGCAGGAGATTCTGGGGACGACCGTCCTCAATCTCTGGAAAGTCGTCAACAACCTCACGCGACTCAGGCCGTCCTCGCGCGATCGCTATCGGGTCGCCATTTTTGGATCTGCCCGCGCCCAGCCCGGGACGTTCGTGTACGACGAGGTGAAGCGCGCGGCGGCGGCGTTCGCGTCGATGGGCTGCGACATCGTGACCGGTGGAGGACCCGGCCTGATGCAGGCCGCCAACGAGGGCGCCAGGAGCGTCGGCGCGCCAGGCTCGGTGGGGATTCGCGTGGACCTGCCCTTCGAGCAGGACGTGAATCCGTTTGTGGAGCAGGCGTTCGAGCACGAAACGTTCTTCACGCGCCTCCATCACTTCGTCATCGCCTCCGACGCGTTCGTCGTCGTGCCGGGCGGCATCGGCACGGTGCTCGAGACGCTGATGATCTGGCAGCTCCTTCAGGTGCGGCACGTGGACAACGTGCCGCTCATCCTCGTGGGCAAGATGTGGACGGGTCTGGTCGAATGGGCCAGGACGAGCATGCTCGATCCGAAGCTGGCGCTTGCCAACGCCGAAGACCTGCGCATTCCACAGTGTCTCGAGACCGCGGATGAGGCGATTGCCGTGGTCCGCGATCTGCACGAGAAGTGGAAGGCGGGGCGCTGATCCGGGAGGCCACTGCCGCCGATGCGTGACGCACCAACGCGCGACTCCCAATCCTGAGCGCTCCCTCGTCGAGGAGGCGGATGCTCTGCACCGACTCCGTCCATTCGTGCCATCGTTCCGCATCGGAGATTACGGCCCAGACGACATCGGGACTCGCGGCGATATCCACCGAGATATCGAATTCCACGTCACCTCCAGTCTATCCTTATGTGAATGGAGCGCGCCTCTCCCGCCATGACGCCCGAGCAGTGGGCGCGCGTCAAAGAGGTGTTCGGCGCCGCACTCGAACAGGAGCCCGACAAGCGGCGCGCGTTCGTGGCGACGGCGACTGCGGGCGATGACGCCGTGCGCGCCGAGGTCGAGCGCCTGCTCGATGCCGAGCGTCAATCCGCTGATTTCATGGAACGGCCGGCTGGCGCCACGCTGGTGAGCGGACGGGTCATCGGTCACTACGAGATCGGGCGGCTCGTCGGCAGCGGCGGCATGGGTCACGTCTTTGCGGCGCGCGACGTCGAGCTCGGCCGGGAGGTCGCGGTGAAGGTGGCGTCCTTCGAGGGCAAAGACGCCCAGACGAGACTGCGCCGGGAAGCGCAGCACGCATCGCGCCTGAGCCATCCGCACATCTGCCAAATCTACGAGGTCGGGCGCGCCGACGGCCAGCTGTTCGTGGTGATGGAGCTCCTGCCTGGACGGTCGCTCGCAGACGTGCTCCGTGAAGGGCCGCTGCCGGTCGAACAGGCACGGCGGTACGGAATCGAGATCGCGGACGCTCTGGCACACGCGCACGAAAGCGGCCTCGTGCACCGCGATCTGAAGAGTACCAACGTCATGATCACGCCGAAGCAGGGCGCCAAGGTGCTCGACTTCGGTCTCGCGCGGATGCTCGACACGCACCAGATCGATGCGCTCTCGCAGTCTCAGCGCTCGTTGACCGATGCAGGTCTCATCGCCGGCACGCTGCCGTACATGGCGCCCGAGCTGCTGCGGGGACAACGAGGCGACGAGCGTGTCGATATCTGGGCGCTCGGTGTCCTGCTGTATGAAATGTTTGCCGGCCGCCGCCCGTTTTCCGGCGCGACCGGATTCGAACTGAGCGCTGCCATTCTGCATCAGCCTCCGGAGGCGTGGCCGCCAGACGTTCCCGCACCTGTTCGTGCGATCGTGCAGCGATGCCTGGAGAAAAAAACTGCCGATCGCTATCAGCACGCGGCAGGCGTGCGTCTCGCACTGGAAGAGATGCAGGCGCCGGCGCCCGCCAAATCCCCGCGCGTCCGCATTCCGTACATCCCGAGACGTCTCACCGCGGGCGTACCCTGGCTTGTCATCGGCCTGGCGATCGCGGCAATCGCGTTGTATGGGCTCAGGTCGACGAGAGTCGGCAACGCGTTCAGCAACGCGTACGGATACTCCCTGCTCGAGGACGGTTCGTTCGGTGAGGCGATCGACCAGTTCGAGGGCGTGACGAAGCAGTCGCCGAACGAGGCGAACCCGTGGGACAGCCTCGGCGAGGGGTATCTCGCAAGTGCGATGCCGGACAGAGCGCTCGATGCGTACGCCCGGGCGCTCGCGATCGAACCGGCTAACCGCGCGTCGATTCGCGGCCGGGGCCTTGCCCTGGCGGCGCTAGGACGCTACGACGAAGCTCTCGAGCGCGAGTCGCCGGACTTTCGCAACCAGGCGTTCCTGTTGTCGCGGGTGGGGCGATACCGCGAGGCGATGGACGTGCTCGACCGAGGCCGGCGTAACGATGACGACGCCGAGGTGAACGCGGGCGCGCTCTTGACGTCGGCGTGGTTGTTCCTCGAACAGAAGCAGTATGCACGCGCGCTCGACGATGTGCGTGCCACCGAGACGGTGCTCGCCGAAGAGCGACGGCATCCGCTCCTGGTGCTCGCGGGGCTCATCGCCGGTGTTGCCGAGATTCGTGCCGGCGACGCGAAGAACGCGGCGTCGCACCTTTCGTCGCAGAGAGCGCATCACGACAGCGACAATCGCGTCGAAGCGAACTGGATCGCGTCGCTCGAAGGCGAGATCGCGCTCGCCGAGGAGCAGTACGATCGCGCGATGGAGCGCTTCAAGGCGCAGCAGCCGGCATGGCAAACGCTCGGGCGCGACGCGTCAACCGTGTTCGCTATCAGTCTGCCGTCGCGCGACGGCCCGGCGCGCGTCGAGATGGCACGGGGCAATCGTGCGGCCGCCATCGAAGAGTACAGACGCCTGACGTCGGTGGGCGCCGCCAACCGATCGTCTGCCGCGCTCGAGCCTCGGTACATCCTGGAGCTGGCGCGTCTCCTGAACGCACAAGGCGACCAGGCGGGGGCGCGGATTGAATACGAGCGCTTCCTCAAGTTCTGGGTCGATGCCGATGCCGGCCTTCCCGAGGTCGCCGAAGCCAGGAAAGCCGTAACGGCGCGCCAGCACTGAAAACTGAGAACTCTGTCGGTAGGGCGCGACTTCAGTCGCGCCACTCCCCTGAGCCGCTTTCTGCGCGCATGGCGCATTAAGTAACGAGGGGAGACCATGATGCGTATCGTTCTGCTCATTCTCATGATCGTTTCGACCGGTTCGGCGGTCTCGGCGCAGACGTCCCAGGGGCTTGCGTCGAGCCTCGAGACCACCCTGATTCCCGGCTCGACGGTCTGGATTACCGATTCGCAAGGACGTGAAGAAAAGACTCGAATCGTCAGTGTGTCTGGCGAGGCCGTGACCACGGCGTCCGGCGGCAATATCCGCCATTTTCGTGCGGCTGATGTCAGACAGGTCACGACGCGCCGTTCCGACTCCGTGCTCAACGGCGCGCTGATTGGCGCCGGGGTGGGCGTGGCGTCCGGGCTCTTCCTGTGCCGCCTGACGGAACCCTGGGCGAACTGCACCGACGACGTTGGACCGATGTTGCGTGTCGGTGCGATCGGCGCCGGGGTCGGTATCGGGATCGACCTGCTGTTCCGTGGCCGGAAGACGATCTACGCAGTCGAGCCGGGGGCGGCTCAGCTCAGCGCGACACCGATCGTGGCTCGCCGTGCGGGAGGATTGCAGATCTCGCTCAATTTCTGACGCTCTGAGCGCGGCCGGTAAAGATCGCCAACCGCTTTGCCGCCGCGTCGAACAGCTCGAGCCGGTTGGCCGTGATCGTGAGGCGAGTCGCGCCCTTCAATGCACCGCGGAAGGCCGCATCGAAGGTGCCGATGTCGATGCAGGCTTTTTGAGTGGAGATACCGGCGCTGAACCTGACGTTGTCGTCTTTGAGCTCGTAGGTGCCGGAGATTCCGTTACATCCGTCCGATCCCGAGAAACGTGCGCCCGCTTCGAAGACGAGATGGGCTTCGCGCTTTGCGTCCTGCGTGGGTGCCGCCTTCCCGGCGATCTCGGTGGCCTTCCAGTACGTGCCGATGAGGGGTGTCGTACCCCCAGGCATCGCGGTTCCGGGTATTGTTTGAGCCATCGCCAGAACGAGCCACGCGACGAGCAGCATTTCCACCACGATAGCATGCGGTGGGCGGGCAAGACTGACAACTGACGACTGACAACTGACGACTGCCACGTGTCATACATCCTCGCGCTCGATCAAGGCACCACGAGCTCGCGCGCCATCCTGTTCGATCGGGACGGCGCCATCAAAGGTGTCGCACAACGCGAGTTCCGGCAGATGTTCCCGCAGGCGGGCTGGGTCGAGCACGATCCGCTCGAGATCTGGACATCGCAGGCCGGCGTCGCGGTCGAAGCGCTGGCGGGCGCGGGCGTACGCGCGCGCGACATTGCGGCAATCGGCATCACCAACCAGCGCGAGACCACGATTGTGTGGGATCGCAGGACCGGCCTTCCCATCGCCAACGCCATCGTCTGGCAGGATCGGCGCACGGCGGAGGCGTGCGATCGGCTTCGGTCGGACGGGGCAGAGCCGCTGTTCCGGGAGCGTACCGGCCTGGTGCTCGACGCCTACTTTTCGGGAACGAAGCTCGCGTGGATCCTCGATCACGTGGAAGGCGCGCGGGCGCGCGCCGAAGCCGGTCAGCTGGCATTTGGGACGGTCGACTCGTGGCTGCTCTGGAAGCTCACCGACGGGCGCCTGCACATCACCGACCCCAGCAACGCTTCCCGCACCCTCCTGTTCAACATCCACACGCTTCAGTGGGACGACGAGCTGCTGGCCGCGCTGCGCGTACCGCGCAGCGTGTTGCCG
>Ga0065705_10002146_pt1 | contig 11006 bp, 11 predicted proteins | sample SwibulcommuniRL2_FD_59092 | JGI IMG/M metagenome (GOLD analysis project Ga0065705, IMG submission 59092) | Bulk soil microbial communities from switchgrass field near Rose Lake, East Lansing, Michigan, USA - RL2 Bulk Soil v2 (version 2) | ecosystem: Environmental > Terrestrial > Soil >... | reverse complement strand
CAACTATCCATGGGGACGCGGACCGATCAACTTCGAGCCGCACGAGGAATCCCAGGCACTGGAAACCTATGCCACCTGGGCAAGGATGTTCGAGCTTCAAAAATATTATTCCTGGATCGTGGACCGGTTTCACATTTCCACGCAGGCGTACCAGAAACAAGCCGGTAATAAGGATTATGATTTCCGCTGGCTGGAAGAGAGGCTGCTGCCTCTGAATTTCCGTATCGTTTTCTGCACGCGCTCCCCGGAAAGTTTTGAAGCGGCGCGGGAAGAGCGATTGAAAGTATCTGGCAACCCGGCACAATACAATGACTTGAGCCCGTTCATCCACGAACAGGAGTTGATGCGGGAGCTGATCGCCAAATCCATGCTGCCGAGCCTGACGCTGGATATCTCTGACAACAATATTCCGGCCGCGGTCGAGCGCGTTGCCGATTGGCTCGAGACGTCAGGCGGACTCTACATGCCCGATTAGGTTTATAATCGTCATAGGAAAGTGAGGTGCGAATGAACGAAAGCACAACTCGACGCAAGAGGCTTGAGGATGAAATTCCCGAGGATGTCCGCCAACATGTCCGTGCAGCGCGTGAAGAGCTGCGCGAAAGCATCCGCTCCTTCCTGCCGCCGGGATTTGTCGAACACCGCAAGAAGGCTCGCAAGGAGATGCTCCTTGCCTGGCGCAGCCTGATCGACTCCGCAATTGAGCGAATGGAAGACAAAGAAGAAGACACCACTGCATAAGGACCGCCCCGCATTCTGCGGGGCTTTTTCTTATCAGTATGCTCCCGGCGCCATCCCCGGCGGCGCGAGCTAGACAGTTGACTACCTCCATGGGGAATGACCGCGGGCAAGTACAGCCATCCAGAGTAAGGTCACAACAGAGAAGCTCCAGAACAAATAGCCAAGCCGGATATTCCCGCTTTGGAAGAGCAGCACGCCGCCAAATAAGAACGCCGCAAAAACGATACTGCCGGTGAGACGATTGACTGCGCTCTCCAAATGATAGATCTGGCGATTGACCTGTGGCGTATTTACATTCAATTCCCCGCGCTCGATGCGAGTCAGGACTCTACCCGTCTGCGCCGGCAGGGCGATTAGCTGTTTGACCAACTCGCCGATCTCATCCAGCCATACGTCCCAATTGGAGATACCTTCGTCTGTAACCATCTTGCGTGCATACGGCACAAGCTGGTTCCACAAATTAAAGTTTGGATCCAGTCCCGTACACATCCCGGATAGAATGGCAACGGTTCGTCCAAGCAACAAAAGATTATGAGGCAGTTGGAAAGGCATCTCGTACATCAGCTCACGGAACTGCATCGCGAACTGCGCCATTTCGCGGTGGTCGACGTTCCGAAGCTCAGTCATCGACATGCCCCAGAAGCGATCGAACATTTGCGACTCAGCCTCTTCGAGCAGTTTCAGGTCTGCGGTGGGTAGCAGAACATCCAGGGTTTTAAAGGACTGCACTACCTTCGAAGCATTCCGCGTGCCAACGCCGATCAACAGTTCGCGCAAGCCGTCACTTAAATTTTCGGGGACCGTGCCAACCATTCCAAAATCCACAAAGGTCAGTCTCCAGCTTGCCTTCTTTTCCTTTGTGGCAGGGATGGGAGTCACAAACAAATTACCGGGATGCGGATCGGCGTGAAAGAATCCATCTTCGAAAATCTGTTTGAGATAGGTATCGAGCAGTACTTTGGCGACTTCGCCGCGATCGATACCCGCTGCAGTGATCGCCTCATAATCTGTGATCTTGATGGCATAAACATTTTCCAGCGTAAGCACGCGCTTTGTGCTCCGAGTGCGCACCAGGCGCGGCACATGGATCCGTTTGCGTTTGGCAAAATTCCTGCGAAATGCCTCGGCGTTGTTCGCCTCTGACAAATAGTCAATTTCCTGACGAACCGTCGCTTCGAGTTCCTTGATCAACGCCGGGACACTCACCCTCTTGCGAATCGGTCCGTAATGCATCAACCATCCTGCTATGCGGTGCAGTGCCGAAAAATCCACATCCACCAATTGCTCGATGAATGGCCGCTGGATCTTGACAACGACATCCTGAAAGGTTTCGGATTCCAGCGCCTCGAGGCGGAGACGGGCGCGGTGGACCTGTCCGAGCGAGGCGGCTGCCAACGGGGCCGGATCAAAGCTCTCGAATAGTTCATCCAGTGGTGCACCCAGTTCGGTCTCTGCGAGTTCGCGGATGGCATCGAAGCCCTCCGCGGGGACCTCATCCTGCAAGCCGGATAATTCATCTGTGATCTCAACCGGCAAAACATCCAGCCTGGAGGAAAGAAATTGCCCTACCTTGATCATCACGCCCCCCATATGGATAGCCATCGTGCGGAACCGCGCCGCAAGCTGCCTGTAACGGTTCGAGCGCGTCCGACGGGCGAGACCGCGCAAACCGATCCGCGGCAAAACGATTTCCCAATAAATGAAGCCCGCGACTGCGCGGGCAAAGAAGCTCATAATGAATCTGTAGCGTGCTCTTAGGCGGGTTGCCTGCATAACTCTTCCTTGAATGAAGTCTGGATGGATTGTAACACCGGGGAAAGTCCCTCTTGTGTAAAATATGGGCGGAAGATACTGTCAATAGGATAGAGTGATCGGTATGAATGAAATGGCAAAACGTATTCAAAAGCCGCGTTGTTTTTTGTTGTACGCGCTCGCTCCGGATGAGATGCCCGCTTCGGAAGCCAATCGAATCCTGAACGAATTTATCGGAGACCGGTCTCTGCCGCTGGCGATATTTCACGATCATTTTATCGGTCAGGCAGGCGGGCTGATCATCTTCTATGTGGAAAATACCCGGGATCGGGATGCCTTATTGGCACAGGTACATTTACAGGGTTGGCATGTGGAAATCCAACCCCTGATCTTTTCCTACAGTCCGTCCGCGTTTGACGCGCAGATTGCCTTTACCCTGCGAGCCTATCGTGGCGTGGAATGGGAAGGACTGCAGAAGGAAGAGAGACCGGCCTATGGAGATCCCGGTCGTGAGGCAGAAACTGCAGAGGAAGCATAATGTCGTTGGGCAAAATCGTCGAAGTGCTGATCAAGGAAGCCCAGGAACGCGGTGAGTTTGACGACCTGCCCGGCAACGGAAAGCCCATCGACCTGACCTCGTATTTCGAAACGCCGGAGGATGTGCGGGTGGCACAATCGGTGTTGAAGAACGCAGGCATCACATCCCCCGAGATGCAGTTGTTGAGAGAGATCGCGGAGCTGAAACAGGTCCTGACGGCGATCGTAGATACCGGCAAGAAGGAGGAAATTCAGGCAAAAATTCAACAGAAACAGATCGAATTTAGTCTGATGATGGAGAGGCAGAAGCGGAATAGAAACAAGTAGAAAGAGAAAAGTGAGAAGCAAAATGCCGAAAAGCGGGTTTTTAGTGTCCAAATGTGTTAAATTCTTGTTAAGCTTATCGGTGTCTGCTTTACAAATCCCCTCTCCCCTGCTATACTCATCTTCGTTGGATTTGACTTTCATGGTGTACCCGCCGTTTAAGGCTCGGCGCCGTTTGTTTGAGAACAATCGCAAGTGATAGATAGCGTCACCCCCGCGAGCAAGTCAGCGGGTCTTTTTTATTAACTCTACCCCTCTCCCAAGGGGCAAGGGAACCTAATTGACCTTAACCGCCATTGGCGGATAAATATTTTTTTGACAAGTGAGGATAAATATACTTGTATGAGTAAGCACGGAAAATTGAAGATCATTCCCCTGGGTGGACTTGGGGAAGTTGGCAAGAACATGACCGCCTACGAATTCAATAATCAAATTATGATCGTGGACGCGGGCATCATGTTCCCGCATAATGATATGTTGGGAATTGATTACATCATTCCCGATTACGAATATTTGCGCGGAAAAGCGAATCAGGTGGTGGGGATTGTGATCACCCATGGACACGAAGACCACATTGGAGCGATCCATCACCTCTTGAACGATATCCCGGCTCCGGTATACGCAACGCCCCTGACCATCGGCTTGATCGAGGTCAAGCTGGCGCGCAACAACGCCGCCAGCAAAGCCATGCTGAACAAGGTGGAAGCCGGTACAACCATCGAGATCGGACCGTTCAAGGTGGAACTCTTCCACATCTGCCATTCCATCCCCGATGCGGTGGGACTGGGAATTACAACCCCTGCGGGACTTATCGTCCACATGAGCGATTACAAATTCGATCACACGCCGGTGGATGGCTGGCCCACGGACTACGCCAAGCTGTCGGAGTTCTCGCGCCGTGGCGTGGACCTGTTGTTATCTGACTCGACGAATGCTGAACGCCCCGGCTGGACACCGTCCGAAATGGTGATCGGTCCAGCGTTCGATAAGGTGTTTGGCGAAGCGCCAGGTCGCGTCATTGTGGCAACGTTTGCATCCCTGATCTCGCGTATCCAGCAGGTGGCAGAAGCCGCGGCAAAGCACAATCGCAAGATGGCGCTTGCCGGTCCGAGCATGATCGATAATGTGAAGATCGCACGAAAACTCGGCTATCTGGATATTCCAGATGACATCCTTGTCCCGATAGACCAGGCATTACGAATGCAGGATCACAAGGTCGTGCTAATGTGCACCGGCTCACAGGGAGAACCGTCCTCCATTGTAGGAAGGTTATCGGCAGGAACGAACCGCCAATTCGACCTGAAACCAAATGATACGGTGGTGTTGTCTTCGCATCCCATCCCCGGCAATGAGGAGACGATCAGCAAGACGATCAATCGCCTGCTGCGACGCGGCGCGAATGTGATCTATGATTCGCTGGCGCCTATCCATGTATCCGGTCACGCCAGCCAGGAAGAGCAAAAGCTCCTGATCGACATGGTCAAACCAAAATACTTCCTGCCAATTCATGGAGAGCTGCGCCAGTTGAAACGCCATGGACACCTGGCTGTGGAGATGGGCATTCCGGAGGAAAACGTGATCGTCGTCGAGAACGGACAGATCGTGGAACTCTCCGGTGGCCGGATCAAACTCGGTGATCGCATCCCCGGCGGTTATGTCTTCGTGGACGGACAATCCATCGGCGATATCGATTACGATATCATGCGCGAACGTGAAAAGCTGGCGCGCAATGGCATCTTCCTGATCGATATCAGCGTGAACAAACTCAATGGTCGGTTGTCGCACGATCCGGAAATCATCACACGCGGATTTGTCTCGCCGGAAGACGCCGAGGAACTGCTCCCCGAAGTGCGCCGCCGGATCATGGATGTGGTCAACGGTGGTGGCTACGATAGCGAGAAGGATATTGCCAATGCGGTCAAGTCTTATCTTTATGAAGAGACGAAGCGCAGACCGATGGTGTTGGTCACATTGAGCAAAGCGTAAACCTGAACCTTGCGAAGGCTCGCAGCCTTCGCAAGGTTCAGTAAAGAATCAAACAGCCCGACGGATCTCGCCGGGCTGTTTGATTCTTCAGTTTATTACTATTCGAACGCCAAATCAAAGAATGAAGCGCCGATAGCGTTGTTGCCATTGGCTGATCGGTATCCGATAAACAGCCATTTTTGGTTCGAGGCAACCGGGGCCGCATTGAATACCACACTGCCATTCATTGCCGAGACGGCTACCGTTCCGACCGTGTACGTAAACTTGATATCGTAGGTGGCATCGCTTCGCGGGAACGGTTTGGTCTGATTCTTGCTGTTTTCCGGTAAGGTCAGCTTGACCAGTGCCCGCTCTGTGACTTCTCCAGCGGGAATGTACATGACTATGCCCTGAGAATCAGTGGAGGGTGCGGCAAACACACCCATCCACACCTCACCTTTATCTATGATATCGAGATGCGTTTTGAGACTGACGGTGCCTTCGGCAGATAGAGGCGCAAACAAGCCATGAATCTCGCCGCCATCAAATCTTCGATTGACGAGGAAGGTCAGCCGACTGTTATTGACACTGAAATCGCCGACAGGCTGTTGCAGGCAGCCATTTTCCTGCGGTGTCTGGTCGCTTGCCGGCACAGCCTGCCATAGGGCACTAATACAGTCGTTAACCCAGTCTTCACCGATCAAGCGCGGTTCTGGTGTCGCCGAAGGCACCGGGGTCTCGGTATCAGGAGCCGGCGTGGAAGTTGATGTGCCCGCCTCGACCGTGGTTGTTGGAACAGGTGTATGGGTAATCGTCGCCGTAGGAACGTTGGTCCATGTGGGGTATGGAGTTGCCGTTGGCGGTTGCGGAGCAGGTCGATTTGCAAAAAAAACTGTTATGACCGTAACGATAATTGTCACAAGTCCGCCTATCAGCGCGGCGATGATCGAAGGATCGATTTTCCTGGATTCGTTGTTAGACATATGAACCTCTATCTCCCAGAGTTTTGGTTATTCTACGTCATATTATGGGCAGATTCAAGAGTTGTTTTGTCCGTCCAACAAATGAGCAATCTGGCGATCGATCCTGCCCATCGGATATTCATCCAAATCTTTGATCGGTACCCATTTCAGGTTTTCGCCGTTTGGCTTCGCTTCCAGTTCACTGGCATAGACATACACCGAAACACTGAAGTGCGAATATCCGTGATGGACAATGCCAAGCGGTTCTGCCTTCTGGCCACTTCGTCGCTCATTACGCAGACGCAGGTTATATCCCGTTTTCAATGCCTCAGCCAACCTGGCAAGAGGATTCCGTTTCACGCGTCCATTGGGGAACTCCCACATCCCGCCGAGCAGCCCTTTTGACGGGCGCTTCGCCAGTAGAACCTTACCTCTATTGATGAATACACCGGCGGCATGGATGTGATGCGGCACGTTCTTCCTGGGCAATTTCACCGGGCGCTGATTCTGGGTCCCGTTTTCACGTGCCTGGCAGAATTTCATCAATGGACAGATCAGGCAGCGCGGATTCTTCGGCACACAGATGGTCGCGCCCAGGTCCATCAGTGCCTGGTTGTAATCGCCGGCATCCTGTTTCGGTAAATGCTTCTCTGCCAATTTCCACAAAATCCTGTCGCCCGTGGATGAATCCACCGGCTCTGCAATATCGAACAGCCGCGCATAAACACGCTTGATATTGCCGTCCAGAGCTGGTACGTTCATGTCGAAGGCGATCGAAGCGATCGCTCCGAGGGTATATCGTCCGATGCCGGGCAACCGGCGCAATTCCTCGAGGTCACGTGGGAGCTTCCCATCGTATTTTCCAGCGACGATCTTTGCCGCTTTCTGCAGATTACGGGCGCGGCTATAGTAGCCGAGTCCTTCCCAGGCATTGAGCACATCCCGTTCCGAAGCTCCTGCCAGCACGTGTACCGTTGGGAATAATCTCATCCATTTTTCGAAGTAGGGAATTACGGTCTCAACGCGGGTCTGCTGCAGCATGATCTCCGACACCCACACGGCATAGGGGTCCGGGTGATCGCGCCAGGGTAAGGTCCGCTGATTGAGACGGTACCAGTTCAACAGTCGAGACGAAAGCCGGGAGGCAGTCATATCAAATAAAAATCACGGAGCTACGCCTTGTCAAAGAGCGCATCTCCGTGATCACGAAGGTCTATCCAAATCTAGAATTGAAATCCACCGCGGGCAGGGACGACCTTGCAGGAGTAGTTCTTCACATAATCGAATAGTTTATCCTGCAGCAAGCCCCAATCACTGGAATCGAGGACACTCCGTGCCTGCGCGGCGTTATTAGCAAGCAGTCCCACCTGGATCTGCGGATACGATCCGTAGATCGTTGCCCAGGCTTCGGCAGGCTGCAAGCCGAGCCTCTGCACACCGGGGATAAACTCGCCAATGATGAACTCGAAATATTCCTGGTCGCGTTCACCGGCGATATCCCATGTCATTAATACTTTTACGGCCATTTTGCCCTATAGATTTTTTCTTCGAACTGAAGCTCTAGCTCTGTTGATAGTCCAGGACAATCACATGAGTCTCATTAGGCAGACCGCTACGCGAGACTTTCAGCGAGGGTTGCGTTTCGGCTTTGGAGAGCCCCATCTCCTTGATAAACTTGTTCAACGGGTCCAGCGAGACTTTGGTCGCAGGTGTGGAATAATGCATCGGGATGACAAGATTCGGCTCGATCAGGCTGATCACCTCAGCTGCCTTTGCCGCGTTCAACCCACCTCCACCACCAACCGGTACCAGCACCACATTAACCGTTCCGAGGGATTCGATCTCGGATTGTGTAGGCGTTTGTCGAAGGTCACCCAGGTGCGCCACCGTAATGCCATCATAGTCGAAGACATAAATCGTATTGCGCGGCGAGCCGTCCTTGTTCTTTTTCTTTCCCGAACCGCTGCCCTCAGCCTGTACACCCGTGATGAAGACGCCGCCAATCTCAAACTCACCCGGACCATCAATAACGTGCGACGAGCCTTTGACCGCGTCTGTGTTGCTGTGACCGGGCGCATCGTGACTGACTGTCACAATGTCCGATCTCAATTTAAGCGAATCATAACCAACGGCTTTACTATCGAATGGATCCGTCACAACGGTCGCGTAATTGCGTTCCGTAAGACGAAAACAGGAATGTCCGTACCAGGTAATTTCCATGAATCTGTAGCCTCCAGGAAGATATTATACCCGTTGTTGAACAGACGTTCTTGAATCCGACGAGTACTTAAATGCAAAGTATGTCACCCTTCATCGCGCTTCGTTTACTGAATGGTTATATTTCCCTTCACCAGGTCATCCACAAATTTCCAGCGTTTGGTTTTGGTGTAATCGCCATTTGGTGGGTAGAAATACCTGGCATAATCCTTCCAGTTATCGGCAACGCCGAAGCCATCCTTGTCACCGTTATTCAATTCATAACGGACGATCCTCTTTCTTGCGTGTTCTGACAGGTCGTTATTCCTCTCCCAGCCAACATACATGGCAACAGATTCTGCAAAATCCTCTTTGGGATTGAAATTCCAATCTGAGCCTCCGGGTTGATCTCCATAGAAGTAGCCCGCCGAATTACAGCCCGGTAATCTGCCATAGCGGCCAAGGGTCCGCTCATAGCTTCGAAATCCCGAGTCGTGTTTGCCAAACAGCTTGACCAGCCAGGATTGGATCAGGTTGGTGTGTCCGCCCGTGTATTTTTCAAGTATCTCTGAAAGCCTCCACTTGTGTTTCGCATCCCAAGTGTGAGCAAATTCGTGGACAACAGTCCAGGGAGTAAAGGTTGCCTTCGTGGAGAGGCTGATGCGACGTTCCAGAGCCTCACCGCCGTGTGTACCGATATCCGCCTTTTTCAGGCTGACGCCGCCAGTATATCCTTTGAACTTCTCTGCGCCACCGATGCAGTCTGCGAAACAGGTCAGGATGCCGTGCAGGCGATCCAATTCCTCTTTCATCCAAAAACCAACATTCCAGGTGCCCGTTTCATCGCCCCAATCTTTGAAAATATCCACATCAAATTCCAATTTCAACTGAGCCAGTTTTTCGGCAGCGTATTGCTTCTCTATTTGATTCATATTGACATCTCCATTTTGATCTGGAATTCATCGATGCGTTTTTACACCAACCTGTTGACACATATCCAAAACGGGACAGGTGGAACAATGCGGGAGATTGCCTGTGCAAACATGTTTCCCGAATGGGACGAGCAAGCGATTGATCTCGATCCAATACTGTTTGGGGAGCTTCGACTCGAGGGCGACCATGGTTTTTTCTGGCGTGGATGCTTCTACATATCCCCAACGATTCGTCACGCGATGGACGTGGATATCCACGCTGATGAACGGTTCGCCGCAGGCAATGCCCATCACCAGATGCGCGCACTTGGGACCCACACCGGAAAAGGAGAGCAGGATTTCTTCATTGCATGGGAGTTCACCTTTGAATTCATCCACAACGCGGCGTGCCAGCTCAAGGATCTGGGCTGCCTTCCGCTCGTGGAACGTGGACTTGCCGATCAAGGCGTCGATCTCCGGCGCTGACAGGCGACTCATTTCCTTCGGCGTCCGCGCCTTTTCGAACAGCCGCCGCGCCACTGGGATGGTGACCTCGTCATAGGTGCGGATCGATATCATGCAGGCGACCAACTGTTCGAAGGTGGAACTGAATCCAGCCTCGGCAAGCTCAAACATCGCTGCCTTCTTAAATGGCGTTATGGCTTTGTCGATCAACTTTGTGGCACGTTCAATATCAAAGGACTTTTTCTTCATACCCATAAAAGTGCTCTACGGCTAGTATACAACGTTCAAAAACCAAATGCGAGCCCTAGATACTGATACCTAACATTTCGAGCTGGCTGTCCTTTTGCTTTTTCTCTGCGTTCCTTGACAGGCGCTGCTGTTTCGGGGCCATGATATGCGGATATAGAATTTCATGGATTGGACCATTCCAACTCAAATGTTGAATCCCGCTGATCTACACGGCTTTTTTCAGGAGTTGATAGATCCAGGGAAATTGCCGTGGAAAGCGGTTTGATTTCGATTCTCGTTGAGCTGCCCCGGCAAGAACTCGAATCGTGAGGCTCTTCTCCCAGAGTAATACTGATTAGTAGAGGGAGTAAGCTTTGGCGAACCGAATCCGGTTCATAGCTGAACTATGATTTTTGCGCGTTTATCCTGGTATTCCTGATCAGTCAGGAGCTTCATGTTGTGCAAACCCTCAATTTCTTTAAGTCGATCCGCAACGCTTATTGGGAACCTTATAGCTACGCAAGTGNTCCAGCTGAAAAATCTGGGAGCAAGGTTTCGTAAAATAGAACGATGGTTATTCGGTATTCCCATGCAGAGANATTCTTCCTACTTTGAAACTCTTCTGAACCATCCGAAAAACCACTANCGCAAGTTCAATCTCTGCGCATTGCTTTTGCACATATTACTATCTAAATCGCTACGCTTCTTTTTTGACTTTGGGCTCTTGTGGCGTGCGCACCTTTTTCTTCACTTCATTGATGGGAATGCCTGCTTTACGAGACTCTTGTTTCATACGCCTCACATGCTTGCGCATCCCTCTGGATGTTTTTTTGATTTTTCCATTGCTTATTTTTGTTACCATTATGTCAACTCCAGTCGTCTTTCAATTCCAGTATTCATGCCATTCAAGCAAGTATGTGCATCA
>Ga0065705_10104804_pt1 | contig 11016 bp, 8 predicted proteins | sample SwibulcommuniRL2_FD_59092 | JGI IMG/M metagenome (GOLD analysis project Ga0065705, IMG submission 59092) | Bulk soil microbial communities from switchgrass field near Rose Lake, East Lansing, Michigan, USA - RL2 Bulk Soil v2 (version 2) | ecosystem: Environmental > Terrestrial > Soil >... | reverse complement strand
GGCGGGCGAGCCTCTACGCCGGCGGCACAGGAGTTGCCTTCGACGACTGCCGTCGTTACACAGCCGCGGCGGAGTCTCGCATCATGTCTTCTCGTTTGCGGGGAATCACCCCGGGAGTCATCGTCGCACGGACGCTGGTTCTGGCACTGGCTGCTAGTAGCGGAGCGGCTCATTTCACCGAGCTGGCTCAGGCCGATGACCCACCACCGAGGCAAATTTGGGTGCGCCTCGACTCGGATTTGCTCGTGCCGCTGATCGAGCGCCCGATTGAAGAACTGCAGGCCGTCGATGAGGTGATCCTGGGTGTACGGTCGATTGGTCACGCGCGTGTCACGGGACGCCCCAAGTTTACGTTAGCCGATGACCCCGACGACGCCGCGTTCAGCGTTACGGTTACGGGCACCATTCATTCGCAGACGACGGGCCGCAAAGGCCCCGTGCAGATTTACAGCCACTCCGCAACGCAGTTTGTAGCGACCAAGCGCGTCGCATTTCGGCCTGGACGCGGGTTCGTAGGCGAGGCAGCAAAGATTGTCGCTCAAACGAGCAGCCGGCCGGAGCGGATCGCGCCCGATCGGGGCGGCATCCTGGGGCGGGCGATCGAGCGGCGGGCGTGGGCCCGCGTGGCACAGAGCCGCGAGCAGGTCAACCAGATCGTGCAGGCGAAGGCGGAAACGAAAATCCGCGAGGCGTTCGATCGGTTGATCGAGTCGCGCCTCGCCCGTGTGAATCAGCTGGCAGAGCAGCGTTACCTGGTGGCGGCCTTGGTCGGGGGCTCGCGATATCAGGGTTGGACGAGCGGCGGTTGGCTCAACGTCGCGGTATCGTCGGCGGACGAATCGAGCAACGGCTGGCCCCGAGCGCTGGAAATGAAGCTCGGCCGATTCGGGACGCTGGGGCAAGACGGGCCGCCCATCCAAGTTTGGGTTCACGAAGAAGTGCTCGGGGAGCCGCTGGCGGTGCTGCTTAGACAGGTGGATCTAGCCCGGCAGCTACTGGGCCAATTGATAGTTGTTAGGGCACCCGCCGATTCAGCGGTGGCGGTCGTGTGGCAATCATCGTCAGCCGGGTCGTACGATTTCGCGTCGATTGGCGACTGGTTCGTGGTCCATGTTGGCGAGTGGAATCGAGCGCAGTTGGCCGCTATTTCTACGGCAAGTGCAGCGAGGGCCCCGCGGCCAGTCGGCCTGGGCGGTGGGCAATAACCAATCGGGGACCGTGAGGTGACTAAGGAAATTCACATGTTGCGGACTTTCGTAAACGGCAAGATTCACCGGCTAAAGGTCACAGGTCTTCAGCCGATGTACAACGGCTCCCGTCTGATCTGCCCGCACCTTCTTCTCGCAGCGGGGATAGAGCCCTTCGAAAAGGTCGAAATCTACTCGCTCACCAGCACCGCCCGCGTTGCCACTTATGTCTTTCCCGGCGCCGCCGAGGGCGAGTTCACGCTCAACGGCGGTGCAGCACTGCACTTCCAACTTGGCGATCAGGTGGAAGTGGTGGCCTACCGTCAGGAAGAAACGTTCAGCGGCGCGGACTGCTGTTATTGTCGATCCTGCGGATAATTCCGTTGTGGAATTCGTGAAGTACCAGTGGCCCGACCGTGCTAGTCAGCAGCGGCCCTCCATGACTCCTACCCGGAGGCGGTTTCATCCCGCCGCCATGTGCAGCGAATGACCAATGACGAAGCTAGAGCCAACACGATTCGAGTTTACGAGCGCCGACGGGCTTTCCATTGCGTGCGTGAAATGGAGCGGTCATCACGATGTTCGAGGCGTCGTGCAAATCGGCCATGGACTCGGCGAACACATGGGCCGCTATGCGGAACTTGCTGAGACCCTCGTGCGCGCGCACTTTGCAGTCTACGGAAACGATCACCGGGGTCATGGCCTGACCGCAAGACCTTCGGGAACTTTTGGCGACTTCGGCCCCGGCGGCTTCAATCAACTCGTCGAAGACATGATTTCTGTGCGAGTGATCGCCAAAGAAGAACACCCCGGCAAGCCCTACATTCTGCTGGGGCACAGCCTGGGTTCTTTCGCCGCGCAGCAATTTGTCCAGGGCCATAGTCACTCGATCGACGGCATGGTGCTTTCCGGTTCCGGCGTGCTGGATGGCCTGGCGCGCCTGGCGCAATCGCTACCGGCTGGAGTGGATCCGATGAAGATGATGAATGCGCCTTTCCAGCCTGCGCGCACGCCGGTGGACTGGCTCAGTCGGGATAGCGCGGAAGTGGACGCCTTTCTCGCCGATCCTCTCTGTTTCCAGTCGCTAGAGGCCGGGTCGATGGAGTCTGTCCTGGAGGCCTTCCCGCGGCTCGCCGATCCGCAGGAGCTGCGGAAAGTGCGTGTCGATCTGCCGATTTACCTGTTCTCCGGCAGCGACGATCCTGTCGGACAACGCTTGGAGGGAGTGCGCGCCCTCATTGACCGCTATCGCAGCGCGGGACTGACAGCCATCACGCACGAATTCTATTCGGGCGGCCGCCACGAAATGCTGCACGAGTTGAATCGCCGCGAATTGATTGCAGATTTGCTCGCCTGGATGTCTGGCGTCGTGGGCGTCCGGCGCGATTGACTTCGTCGACTCCGGATTCGCACGCGAGTCACACAAGAAGCGCCTGTGTAGAAGGCGGTTGAAAATGGCGGCGGCGGGCGGCAGAAAATGGTGGCGTTGGGGGTTGGTAATGGGTCTCCGGAGTCGGGGTGGATTGCGAAAATCTGGCGCGGGTCGAGCGATCAACCGGTCCGCTGCCGGCGCCCAAGACGTGCCTTCCGTAGGCCCGATCCATAGAATGTCCATGTGAAGGACCAGATCGTGCGTTTTTCAGCACAAGCCAATTGGTTTCCCGGTTGTTCCGAGCGAACGGTTCACGATGGACCCTGGTATGGGCAACTTAACAGATCATTCGCAGCAGCTTGCCTCCTGCCGGCAGTACCAAGCCCTCCTGGCGGTCGCTGAAGCGATCATTTCCCACCGAGAATTGCAGGCGCTGTTCCACGACCTGGCTGGCCGGCTTCGGCAGGTGGTGCGCTTCGATTACTTGGTCCTCTACCTGCACGATGCCGCCAGCGACACGATCCGGCTGCACGTCCTGGAAAGCACGGAACCGCTCTCGGCCCCGCTTCCTCTAATTCATCCTGTCGAAGGAGAGCCCGGGGGGTTGGTCTTGCAGACCCAGAAACCGCTGATCGTTTCGAGCCAGGCAGAGGCGGCGCGGTGGCCGGCGTTCCTGGAGCGTGTGAGGCCCTATGGGGTCCACAGTTGCTGTTACCTGCCCCTCACGACGGCGCGGCGCCGGCTGGGTGTGCTCGGGTTCGGCTCTAGGCAGGAGGGGGCCTACGACGCCTCGGACCTAGATTTTCTCGAGCAAGTCGCCAAGCAAGTGGCCGTGGCCGTCGAGAACGCGCTGGCGTTCGAAGAGATCGAGGCGCTGAAGGACAAACTCTACAGGGAGAAGGCTTACCTGGAAGAAGAGATCCGCACCGAACACCACTTCGACGAGATCGTGGGCGAGAGTATCGCCCTGCGCCGGGTGCTCAAGGAGATCGAAACCGTCGGCCCCACGGACTCGACAGTGCTCATCCGAGGCGAGACTGGCACGGGCAAGGAGCTCATCGCCCGCGCCGTCCACCGGTTGAGCCCCCGCCGCGACCGCACCTTCGTGAAACTCAACTGCGCGGCCATCCCCACGGGGCTCCTCGAGAGCGAGCTGTTCGGCCACGAGAAGGGCGCGTTCACAGGCGCCATCACGCAGAAAGTCGGCCGCTTCGAACTGGCAAGCGGAGGGACCTTGTTTCTGGATGAAGTGGGCGACATCCCCCCAGAGCTACAACCGAAGCTGCTCCGCGTGTTGCAGGAGCAGGAGTTCGAGCGGCTGGGGAGCACGCGCACCATTCGCGTGGACGTGCGCCTGGTGTCGGCCACGAACCGCGACCTGGCGCAAATGGTCGCCGGCGGCCAGTTTCGCAACGACCTCTATTATCGCCTGAACGTGTTCCCCGTGGTGCTGCCGCCGCTGCGCGAGCGTCGCGACGACATCCCCCGGCTCGTCCGCCATTTCGCCCACAAGGTCGCCCGGCGCATGGGCCGCCAGATCGAGACGATCCCGGCCGAGGCGATGGACGTGTTGGTGCAGTATCCCTGGCCAGGCAACATCCGCGAGCTGGAGAACGTCGTTGAGCGGGCGGTCATCCTTTCCCCCGGTCCCGAACTGCACGTCAACGTCAGCGAGCTTCAGAGGGCAGGGGTCGGACGTCGGAAGTCAGAGGCCGGAGGTCAGGAAGGCGGCGATCTGAACTCGGATAGCCGACGTAGTGACTCGGATGCCCTGGCCGACGCCGAACGGGACCACATCCTTGGTATCCTGCGTGAAACGGCATGGGTGCTAGGAGGCCCCCACGGCGCGGCTGCCCGCCTGGCGATGAAACGGACCACACTCCAGTCGAAAATGAAGAAGCTGGGCATCTCACGTCCCCGCTAGTGCCCTCATTTCGGCATATGCCGAGCCGTCGGCACGCGAAGCTCGGCACCAAATAGCTGTAGATCTTGCCGCGATCTCTGCACTCGCAGCTCCAAGTCCTTGTCAGAGCTTGCTTTGTGGACTGAACTCGTAGCGGCGCGCGTCCCTGGCACGAGCCTTGCCTAGTGAAGTTCACGAGCGGTCCTCGTTGGGAGAAAAACGATGCTTCACACAATTGAGTTTCGCTGGGTCGTGCTCGCCGAGGTGGATCGAGCCGACTACGCCTATCCGCAGCGGGTGGTCATCAAGGAGGGAACACGGCTGCGAGCGGAAATCAAGCCTTATGTGGCCGAGTCCGATGACGGACCCGTCGAGGTGGCCAACCTGTCCTTGGAAGACGGCAGTGCCCTCCGCGCGGTGCGTTTTGCCGCGTTCCGGTTCCTCGACGGAGCGAAGAACCGCAAGGCGTAAGCAGTGGAAGTTGCTTCGTATGCTCCTGCGTTGGTCCGCCGTCCTACGGCGGCTACTACCACGACTCGCAACCCTACCTTGGATACCACTACTGCTGCTGACACGACTGCCCGCAAGGAGGCCAGTCGGCAATCAAAGGAATGATTCCATGCTGCGGATCACAATCCATGACAACCCCGAGGTCCTGACGTTCCAGCTTGAAGGGAGGCTGGCAGGACCGTGGGTACAGGAGCTACACGACTGCTGGGAAAGCAAACTTGCGAGCCGGCGGCCCTCGGCAACTCGCCTTGATCTCAGGGGAGTCACGTATGTGGATGCCAGCGGCAAGCAGTTGCTGGCGGAATTGCATCGTCAGCGCGCCGAGCTGCTTGCCGCCGGCTGCCTGATGAAAACGCTGGTCGCCGAAATCACCCACAGCCGAACCCGGCCAACCCCAGACGCCTGACTGGCGCGGAATGCGTCGGTTCAATCCCAAGTGAAGTGAGACCCCTATGCAATTCTTTGCGCTGCATCGTGTCGCGTCGGTTCTCGGATTCGCTCTGATCCTGGCGGGCTGCGCACACAAGCCCGCGGAAGTACCGACGGCCGCGCCGACTCCGGTCATGGTCAGCCATCCGGTCGAGCGGGAAGTGACCGACTTCGCGGACTTCACCGGGCGGGTGACTGCGGTGGATTCGGTCGAAGTCCGCGCGCGGGTCGGCGGATATCTCGCCAAGGTCAACTTCAAGGAAGGAGCGCTGGTCAAACAAGGGGACGTGTTGTTCGAGATCGACCCCCGTCCCTATCAGGCCCAGGTCAATCATGATATCGGTCAGATCGCTACGAACGAGGCGGTGTTGAAACGGGCCAGGGCCGATAATGCCCGCAACAAAGCGGTGGCTGCCAGATCACCAGGCGCGGTTACCCAGCAAGAGCTGGACCAGTTCCAAGCGTCGGAGGACGAAGCCCTGGGCGTCTTGGAAACCTCGCGAGCCACGCTCGAAAACAGCCAGCTCAACCTCGCATTCACGAAGGTAACTTCGCCGGTCAACGGCCGCGTTAGCCGCTATTTCGTGACGGTGGGCAATCTCGTCGTACAGGACCAAACGCTGCTCACCACGATCGTGTCAGTCGATCCGATGTACGTCTATTTTGACGTGGATGAGAACACGGTCCTGCGCGTGCGGCAGCTCATCCGCGAAGGGAAAGCCAAGTCGGCACGCGATCCAGGGACCAAATTGCCCGTGCTGCTCGGACTGGAGAACGAAAAGGGGATGCCGCATCAAGGCATCGTCGATTTCGTCGATAACCAGATCAATCCCAGGACGGGGACGCTGCACGTGCGCGGCGTGTTCCCGAATCAGGATGAGTCTCTCGCTCCAGGCTATTTCGCCCGCGTCCGAGTACCTATCGGTCAACCTCACAAGGCCCTGCTGGTTTCTGATCGTGCCATCGACACGGATCAAGGGCAGAAGATTGTCTACGTTGTCAGCGAGAAGAATGAGGTGGTCTCTCGCCCGATTCGAACCGGCGAAGTCCACAACGGCCAGCGAGTGATCGAAGAGGGAATCCAGCCCGGCGATCGCGTGATCGTAACGGGCCTGCAAAATGTCCGGCCGGGAATGACGGTGGAGTCGAAGGTCGTGGATATGCCGGCCTCGACTGCCCGAGGAGGCGAATTCGCCTGGCAGCCAAGCCCGTCAGGGATGGCAGCGTCTTCACGAACGTCGCGGGAACGTTGATGGGAGTCCCCTTATGCTGGCACGCTTCTTCATCGACCGCCCCGTCCTGGCGTGGGTGATCTCCATCGTCATCGTCTTGATGGGGCTGATCGCATCGGCCCTCCTGCCGGTTGCTCAGTATCCGCAGATCACGCCGCCGACCGTCCGTGTGACGGCAACCTACCCTGGGGCCGACGCCAAGGTTGTGGCCGACACTGTGGCCGCGCCCATCGAACAGCAGGTGAACGGCGTCGAGGAAATGCTCTACATGTCTTCCCAGAGCAGCAACGATGGCTCGTACACCCTGGACGTAACCTTCAAAGTCGGCACTGATCTCAACATGGCCCAGGTGCTGGTCCAGAACCGCGTCGCCATTGCCCAGCCGGTGCTGCCCGAAGTGGTGAGGAATATCGGAGTAACGGTCAGAAAACGCTCGCCGGACATCCTCCTGGTTGTCAATCTCTATTCAGAGAACAACCCGGAGACGGGGCAGCCCTACTACGACCGCCTTTACCTCAGCAACTACGCAACGATCCACGTCCTCGACGCGCTCGCGCGTGTTGAGGGGGTGGGCGATGTGTTCACCTTCGGCGCGCAGGATTACAGCATGCGGGTATGGCTGGACCCGGACAAGCTGGCGTCGCGCAACCTGTCGGCTGACGACGTCGTGAACGTCCTTCGAGAACAGAACGTGCAAGTGGCGGCTGGGCAGGTTGGTCAGCCGCCCGTTCTCAACGGGCAGGACTTTCAATTCACGATGACGACGTTGGGACGGCTCGTCGAAGCGGACCAATTCGCGGACATCATCTTAAATACTGGCGCCGACGGCGAAGTCACCTACCTGAAGGATGTGGGGCGAATCGAGTTGGGAGCCAGGAATCAGGACCAAATCCTGACGCTGGACGGCAAGCCATCCACGGGCCTCGCGATTTTCCAGTTGCCGGGGACCAATGCCTTGGATACTGCCGACGGGATCAAGGCAAAGATGCGCGAGCTGGAGCAACGCTTTCCCCAGGGACTCAAGTACGGCATCGTCTATGACACCACGCCGTTCATCCGCGAATCGGTCGGCGAGGTACTCCACACCTTGCGCGATGCGGTGATCCTGGTCGCGATCGTCGTGCTATTGTTCCTGCAAGACTGGAAGTCACTGCTTCTTCCGGTGATCGACGTGGGCGTGTCGCTGATCGGCACGTTTGCGGTCATGATGCTGCTGGGCTTCAGTCTGAATAATCTGACGCTCTTCGGCCTGGTTCTGGCAATTGGCATCGTCGTGGATGACGCCATCGTCGTGCTGGAAAACATTGAGCGTTGGCTGGACAAGGGTTTTCCTGTGCACGAGGCCACGATCCAGGCGATGAACGAGATCACTGGCCCGATCCTCGCGATCACGCTGGTGCTCAGCTCGGTCTTCCTTCCCAGCGCTTTTCTGGGCGGGATCACTGGCCAGTTCTTCCGCCAATTCGCCCTCACCATCTCGGCAGCGATGATCATATCGGCGATCAATGCCATGACCATGACGCCGGCTCGCGCTGCGTCGATCTTTGCCAGCCGCAAGCCGGGCCAGCATGGTAATCAAGGGAAAGAGGCGCTTCCCTGGTGGAGCTTTGCTCTGCTCGGCGGACTGGTGACCGTATGGCTACTCGCTCCGAATGTTGGCGCCTGGCTTGGCCTTCCCGTGGGAGCAGAGGGCGGTGGTCAGCCTGGTGGATTGAAGGAGACGTTGGTGGCCTGGGCAGCTTACTTCGTACTGTTTGTCCCCGGCGCTCTGGCCGGAGGAGTGCTGGGCTGGTTCATCATCCGCCCAGTGAATTGGATCTTGGGCACTTTCTTTCGCGGCTTCAATTGGATCTTCGATTGGACCACGAAAGCCTACGGAAAGACCGTGGGCTGGAGCTTGCGATTGAGCGCAATCGTCCTTCTGCTCTACGTCGGAGTCATCGGCCTGACGGGCTTCGGATTCACGCGCGTTCCCTCAGGATTCATCCCCAGTCAGGACAAGGGCCGCTTGATCGTTAATATCCAGTTGCCCGATTCGGCGTCGCTGGAGCGCACCACCGCAGTGACGGCCGCGATTGACAAGATTGTCCTGGAGACGCCGGGCGTAATTCATACGATCGGCAACCCAGGACGGTCTTTTGTCCTGAACACGATTGGATCGAATCTTGGCAGCATGTTCGTGACCCTCGCTCCGTTCCACGAGCGCCAGAGCCCGGAGCTGAGCGCGGACGGGATTGCTGCCCATCTGCGCCAGCGGTTTGCCAGGGAAATCCCAGAAGCCCGCATCAACGTCTTCGGGGCGCCAGCAGTGGACGGCCTGGGCAACGCCGGCGGGTTCAAACTGATGGTGGAGGCCGTTGGCGATGTGAACTTCACGGCCCTCCAGCACCAGGCGGACAATCTCGCAGCCAAGGGCAACGAGCAGTCAGGTCTCGTCGGGCTGTTCGACGGCTTCCGGTCCAACACGCCCCAGCTCTATGTCGATATCGACCGGACCAAGGTCAAGACGATGAAGGTGCCGCTCAACGACGTGTTCAACACTTTGCAGGTGTACATGGGCGGATTCTATGTCAATGATTTCAACCGCTTCGGCCGAACCTGGCAGGTCAACATCCAGGCCGATGCGCCCTTCCGATCTAGCGCCGAAACCGTCAAGCAGATGAAGGTCCGTAATGCCGATGGCGAGATGGTGCCGCTGGGAGCCGTCGCGAATGTGCGCGAGATCGGCGGACCACTCTCCGTCACCCGCTACAACATGTTCCCGGCGGCGACGGTCACCGGCGCTTCGCTCCCTGGCGTCAGCACCGGCGATGTCCTTCAGAAAATGGAAGCCCTCGCAAATAAGGAGTTGCCTCGCTCGATGACATACGAGTGGACGGAGCTGAGCTACTTTCAAAAGCAGTCCAGTCAAATCGAGACATTCCGAGATTTGCAGGAGTATCCATTCAGCGCGTTCGCGCTCGGTGTCATCCTGGTCTTCTTCGTGCTGGCTGGCCTGTACGAGAGTTGGTCGCTGCCACTCGCGGTGATCCTGGTCGTACCCATGTGCTTGTCGAGCGCGCTCGCCGGCGTGGCGATGGCGCGCACGGATGTCAATATCTTCGTCCAGGTCGGCTTCGTGGTCCTCGTTGGCCTGGCAAGCAAGAACGCCATCCTGATCGTCGAGTTCGCCCGCGAGCGACAGCGAGAAGGCAAGTCGCTGTTCGAGGCCGCCGTCGAGGCCGCCCAGGTGCGCCTGCGGCCAATTATTATGACCTCATTCGCGTTCATTCTCGGAGTTCTTCCGCTCGTCATCGCCAGCGGCGCCGGCGCCGAGATGCGGCGCACGCTGGGAACAGCCGTCTTCGCCGGCATGCTCGGTGTGACCCTGTTCGGCATCTTTTTGACGCCGGTCTTCTTCTACGTGATCCGCTGGCTCAGCGCTGCCCTGTCCGAGCGACAATCGGCCGCGCCCGCAACGGCCGAGGGTCGAGCCCGCGCTACGCAAGCGACCTCGCCGCTAGATGAAGCCGGCCCATTGAACGAGACTTCCCATGGATGACGCCCGCATCGGCTGGCTCGTAGCCCGCAGCGCAGCGGGTTCAGCTCGCGCGATTCTGCTCCGCAAATGCGGCGAGGGCGCTGGCCTGATCGGCATGGATCGGAAACTTGGTGTGCAGCCTGGTTAACATCAGCGTCTCCATGACGCTGGGGCCGGGACAGCAAACACGGATGGGTTTGAACTGCGCTCGCATTTCCCGATCCACCGCGAGCATGACGTTCAGGAAGGCGCTGACAATGAACTTCACGCCCTCCATGTTCAGCAACAGGCCGCGAAAGCCTTCCGACTGGACCAGGGTCGTGAGCGATAGTTTCAGGTCATGCAACATGTTGGGATCGGCCAACGTAGGAATCGAAAACCGCACGACTGAGATCGAGCCTTCCGAAGTGATTGAGTAAGGGACAGGCACGGGCATTTACTTCAGTCTCCCATACGCTGGCCGAGCTGAATTCGCCACCTCGACTCACGACGCTACAGAATCTTCGATAGTGATCTGAAAAGCAATTCGGGCCGCTTGTGGTGACATTCGCCGAGCCATCCCTTTAATCACGAACACGGCATCAGCGATTCGTGAATGTCCGCATTTTGGATAGCAGTGGCACCAGAACAAAATAGCATCCCGCCCCCGCGACGACGGCTCCGATAATCAGACTGGCCAGCAACGAGACAATCATGGTGACGCCATATTCCACTGCCGCGTTCGCCAGACCACTCAAATCCGGCGCCAGGCCAACGCCACTCTTGGGAGGCGCGTTCAAGTGAGGCATCCCGCGTTCGATTCCGATGAGCGAGCCGAGGACAGCGCCACAGTACGCGAAAAACGCAAGGGCGACGAGGAAAGC
>Ga0065705_10104802_pt1 | contig 11020 bp, 20 predicted proteins | sample SwibulcommuniRL2_FD_59092 | JGI IMG/M metagenome (GOLD analysis project Ga0065705, IMG submission 59092) | Bulk soil microbial communities from switchgrass field near Rose Lake, East Lansing, Michigan, USA - RL2 Bulk Soil v2 (version 2) | ecosystem: Environmental > Terrestrial > Soil >... | reverse complement strand
CGGCTCGGCGGCGACGCTGCCGCTCGGCACCGACGGCAACTTCTTCCACGTCACCGGCACCACGACGATTACCGCGCTCGCCGCCGCGCCACAGGGCACGTCGGTTCGTCTGACGTTCGACGGCGTCGTCACCATCACGAACAACGACGCTAGCCTCCGGATGCTGAACGGGAAGAGCTACACCACGACGCCCGGCGATACCCTCGAGTTCACCTCGGAGGGATCAGGCAACTGGCGCCAAGTGATCGGCCCGGTCTCGGTCACCGGCTCGATCCTCGACGCCGTCGTGATCAACGAGGATTTTCAGTCCGTCGCGGCCGCGATTACGCAGAACGCCATCAATACCTTTACGTACCCGTGGCAATTCATGGGCAACAACTCCGGCACCGTCGTGCGCGTGACCGACGTGCGCGGCGTGTTCGATGCCCTCGGTGCGGCCCTTGGCAACTCCGGCCTTCAGATGGTGACGGAGGGCGGCAGTGCGGCCCTGTGGTTCGCGTCGAGCCTCTCGCCGACGATCGCGTTCCGCGCCGGCCGGCGTGGCGCGACCGGTAGCGGCACGGAGACGACGACCACGCGCCGTATTGGAATCATGGATTCGATGCCGTCAAGCGGCCTGCCGACAAATGGCGTGTGGGTGGAGTTCGTCGCCGGCAACTACTTTGGCCGGTGCCGGGCGGCCGGGGCGTCGTCCGGGGCGCTCGATCTCGGCGTGGCCACGGCGGATGCGGTGATGGATCTCTTCGAGATCCGGATCACGACGGGCCTCGTGACGTTCTACGTCAACCGCGTGTTGCGCGGGACCATCTCGACCAACATCCCGAGCGTGTCACTCGGGCTGGTGGCCTACCACGAGCCCAACGGCGTCAACGCGACGAACGCGGGCTTCCGGATCGACTGTTTCGGCGGGACAGAAGTCCGATGAAGGGGGCCTGATGGCGACCTATAACAAGTTCAATATCTTCGTCTATGACCTCGGGCGCGGCTTCCACAACCTCGACGCCGCCGGGCACGTGCTCAAGGTCTACCTCGCCACGGCGGCGTCTGCGCCGGATGCGGAAGCGGATGCCATCAAGGCCAACGTCGCGGAGTTCGCGGGCGGCACCGGCTATACCGCAGGCGGCGCCGACACACAAAACACGTGGACGCGTTCGGGCGCCACGAGCACGCTCGGCGGGACCGACATCGTCTGGACCGCGGGCGCCGCCGACTGGGCCGCGTTCCAGTTCGCCGTGCTCTACAACGACACGCAGACGAGCCCCGCCGATCCGCTGGTCGGCTGGTGGGCGGAAGCCGCGCCGATCACGCTCGCCAACGGCGAGACCTACACCGTCGACTTCACGACGATCGGGAGTTACTCGTGATGCCGACGCTTCTCAATCCGCGCAAGCCGATCAAACCCCTCGCGGAGCAGATCGAGAGCGTCAATACCTGCTGCCTGCGCGAAGAGAACCTGTACGTCGCCGAGTACGTCAACGGCTCGATGGTGCGCAAGTGCCGACGCTGCCACCACAACCACTACACGATGAAGGCCGACCTCGGGGCGATCTTTGGCAAGGCAGCGCGCTCCGCGCCGAAGAGGAGACTCATGCGATGAAGCGATTCGCGCTCGCGCTGCTTGCGGTGACCCTCTGGACGGGCGTCGGGCATGCTGGCCAGCTCGACGCGCTCTGGACGGCGCCGACCAAAAATGCCGACCCCACCGGCTCGCCGCTGACGAACCTCGCCAGCTATCGCCTCTATTGGGTGCTCTTCCCGATGTCGCCGTGTCCGGGAACGCAGTTCATCGTCATCAACGCCGCGTCGCCCGCGCCGCTGCCGAATACGACGGTGGGGACCAACCTCACGGGGCTCACGCAGGGGCTGACCTACAACACGGCCGTCACGTCGGTGAATGCGAACGGCGTCGAGAGCGCGTGCTCGCCGATCATCTCGGCTGTCGCGAAGGCAGGCGGCACCGAGCCGCTCATCACGCTGACCGTGAACACGCACGGCCAGGGGAGCGGCGGGGTGTCCAGCGTGCCTGTCGGGCTCTCGTGCTCCGGCGTGGCCGGCACGGCGTGCTCGAAAGGATACGCCAGCGGCACCGTCGTCACGGTCACGGCCGCGCCGCTCGCCGGCTCAGTGTTCGCGCGATGGGTCGGGGAATGCGAAGGCACGAATCCGGCCTGCACGGTCACGATGACGACCGCGCGGTTGCTCAACGCGGTCTTTGAAATAGGTACGGCGCCGGCGCCCAGAGTCCCGGGCCAGGCCGGCATCTCCATCACGGTCATCAACGAATAGAGGAGAAGGACCATGAAGATCGTCATGCTCACCCTTGCACTACTGGCCGTCCTGGCCTCTCCGGCGCTCGCGATCCAGCGCGCGCAAACGACGTGTACCGCGCCCGCCGCCGGGTCCGGCGATCCGCCGACTGAATACCGCGTGGAGCGTGAGGCGGGCGGCCAGCCGACAGGCGCATGGGACGCGACGAAGTCGACGCAAGTTGCGGTCCTGCCCGTCTCCGGGCCGCTGGTCTTCGTCGATCGGACCGCCGTCGTCGGCGTCCCGTATCGGTTCCGGTGTATCGCGGCCAACGTGACGGGCGCTGGCCTTGCCAGTGCCGCGTCGCAATCGGTGACACTGGTCCCAACGGCCCGGGTTCCGGGGCAGGCCGGGATCACGGTCATCATCATTCAGGAAGCGGACCCGGTCGCGGCCCCAGCGGCACCCGCTCAGAAGAAGAAGTAACGCCATGAGCGCTAGGCTGCCGCTCGAGCTCCTGGAGCGTTTACGGGGTCGCGCCCCGCGCTGGTTCACGACCGCCCAGACGCACGACGACGTGCACTGGCGGATCGCGGACAAGGCCCTCAACCTCGGCGCGCTCTGGCTGGTGCTCGATGCGGCACGCCTGGCGCGCGATGTGCTCGGCGATGTGCTGGGCTGGGTCCGTTGGATCCGGTATGTCCTCGGGTTCGGCCTTCTGCTCGTCGTCGTGGTCTCGCCAGCCGGGGCCGCCGATCTGCAGGAGGCGGTGTGTGATCAGTCGTTCGTCATCCTCTGCGAGAACTTTGAAGACCGCGGCCTCGGCACGAGCGATATGGGCCGGGCGAAATTCAAGAATCAAGGGTGGGGCATCTCGCAGCCGGCCAACAACGGCGTGGTAGCCGACGGCCAGCACTCGGACGGGACCAAGTCGTTCCGATGGGATTATGTCGCCGGCTGGAATACCGGCGGCAGCGGCTTCATGGACTCGAACTGGCCGAGCACCTATCAAGACCTCTACTTCCGCGCATATGTGGCGTGGTCCTCCAACTTCAAGCAGTCGCCGACGTCGACGAAGCACTTTGAAGGGTCGGGCCTGTTCAACCTCTGGGCGAATCAGGAAGGTACGCGCGACATCCGCATGAGTACCGCGAACCTCGGCGACCTACTCCCGGTCGATAACTGGCGGCAGAACGTCAACCTGCCGGCGTTCAACATTCCGACCGATGGCTCGTGGCATTGCCTCGAAGCGCGCTGGAGACAGAACACGGATGGCCAGTCGGACGGCATCGTACAGGGCTGGGTCGACGGCGTGCAGAAGTGGAATTTTTCCAATCTGCTCATCGTCCCGCCGGGCATCGACCCCAACCAACCCCCGGGAACGACGTATTACCAGCGCTGGGGTCCGCAGACTGGCCTGTTGCTCGCCGCCTATTTGAACTGCGGCGGGACTGGCGCCACCGAAGCCGACAACACGACGTGCGTGAGCAAGATCCCTGGCGACGATCACCCCGCGCAATCGCGCTGGATCGATAACATCGTCGTCGGCACGCAGCGCATCGGGTGCCTGGGCGCGGGGCCGTTCGCGCCAGCCCCGCCCACGAATCTCCGGTTCGTCTCGATCACCGGAGCAATCCTCGCATTGTCGGCCCTGCTTCTCGGCGTTTCGCGAATGGTGAGGGTGTAGATGGCTGGTCCATTCGGCGACACGTTTGCCGGCTCGTCCGTCGTCCTGGAAAGTCATACGCCGACCGGGTCGAATCCCGGGACGTCATGGGTCAAGCAGGCCGACAACCTGATCACCGATGGGGCCGGGTTCTGCGCCGACAATTCGAGCCTCGGGTCGAATCAGTACCGGCTCTCCGACAATCTCGGTTTCGATGAAATGGACGTGCAGGCCATCTTTACCCAAGTGCTCGCAGTCGGTCGCCGCGGCCTGAGGGTCCGCCTCGATCCGGGCGACAGCAACGGCTGGGAATTCAGCTACGACGCAGACAACACGCGCTGGCTCGTCAGCGACGGCACGGCCAGCACGACTGCCGCCGAAGCGTGGCCAGGCGGCAACGTCACGATCAAGGCTGAGATGCGCACCGGAGTCGGCAAGCTCTACGCGAACGCCGTGCTGAAGGTGACGCACAGCTCGAATCTCTTGTCTGGCCGGACCTATGCCGGACTCACGCTCCTGAACTTTTCTGGCGGTACCGTGCCGTCGGCGCTCGCGGATGATTTTACGGCGCTCGGCGTGGCCCCCGGCGCGGCGCATAGATTGCTTCGCTTAGGCGTTCGATAGGAGAGCCGGGAAATGGCTGAAGGCTTCGTACGGGTCGCCCCAGACTCAACAGGGAAATACATCCGCAACGTTGAATTGCTGGTCCAGCAGCCCGACGGGACGTATCTCGTCGTCGAGCAACAGGTCATTACCCGAGCGACCGACGACGGCAGAATCCTGGACTCGGGGGGGCTCGCGGAAACAGGCCGAGAGGTAGCGGTGCGACAACTCTTGGAGGAGACGCTCCTCGCAATCCACGATCTCGTGGCGACCCTGGGCGGGCCTCTGGCTTTGCCTCAACCTCCCACCGTGACACAAGGAGACTTTTAAATGCTGGTTGAAGGACGAGTCGGCCCGCAGTCGTCGGGTGAGAACAGCACGGTCCCGTTGCGCGTGAGCCGCATGTCGGCGGTGGTCACGACCGACGCGCACGGTCGATACACCGAGGCGGTCGTGCGCGGCAGCGTCTTCATCGCCTCCAACGTGGCCGCCCAGGCCGTCTCGGTGGCGCTCGCGACAACGTATACAGGTCTGTGCGTGTCCAATCCGATCGGCAGCGGCAGGAACCTGGCTATTCTTGGTTTTCAGTACGCCATCTCCGTCGCCCCGGCTGCCATAGCGTCCATCCATCTGATCGGCGGGTTTTCCGGGACGACGAACGTGACGCACACGACGCCACTCGCGGCCCCGGGCATCCAGAACTGTATGCTCGGCGGAGCTCTCGGCGTCGCGAAGGCGGACTCTGCCGCGACCATCGTCAACCCCGGCTACCTCATAGGCGCTGGGAGCGGCTTCACGGCGGCGGCGCTCTATGCCACGACACCGTCGTGGATTGACCTCGGCGGCTTGATCATCTGCCCGCCCGGTGGATGGGTGGCCGTCGGTGCACTCACCGCCGTGACCGGATTCGGGACGATCGCATGGGAAGAGATCAATCCATGATGGTCAGGTAACGGGAGAAGACCAAATGCCAGCTAGCCGATCCGACAGTTACATCCTCGGCCAGTCGGTCGCGTTTCAGAATCGGGCGCAACAGTCGATGGTAGCGACGTGTATCGCCATTTCGAGCGAGGGCGGGACCGTCGCGCACCATTCCGCGCGCCTAGCGCTCGTCCATCAGATCCTCGCGAATCCGACGCAGTTCGCGAATTACGTCGTGATGTTTAGTTCCGCGGTCGCGACCGATGCGACGGTGCTCGCGGACGCGACGCAGGCTGGAACGGTCGTGCTGACCACGGGCAACGTCGCCACGCAAAGTGCGCTGGTGACGGACGCGCACCTTGATAGCGCCACGTCGGGAATGTTCAACGCCTTCGTCCAGGGCATGCCGGTCTAAATGGCCCAGATTGTCACCGACCCCGCTGGCGCGATCTTCACGCATCCGCATCCGCCGCGGATCTGGGACTTCTTTGCGGAATATACGACGCAGCAGACGAACGGCGTCGTGAGGCCGCCGCCGCGCTCCGGAGAGTCGCTCTACATCACGGACATCTATATTCAGGTCAACGCGGCCGTCACGGTCACGCTGGTCGAAGGCACGGCCGCTGCGGGTTCGTCCAATACGCTCTTCAAATTCATCGGCGCGGCGCAGGCGGACGGCGTGGCCCGAAGCTACAGGGTGCCGAAGAAGCTCCCGCCGGGCGTGGCGCTGACGGTAACGACGTCCGGCGCGGTCACGGTCGAGGTCGAGGTCCACGGGTATACCGGGCAATGATGAGGAGCACCTGAATGCTGCTCGACCTGCGGTCGCTTGAGGAAGTGGTCGTATCGGGCTTTGACGAGGCGATGATGGCGGCCATGAACTGGCCGTGGCCTGTGATGTATCAGCAGCAAGTCCAGGTGGTGGCATCGGGCATGACGCCGCCGGACTCCATGCCCAACTAGGAGGGACGACGATGGCAAGCTTCTACGGTTCTCACCAGACTCCGGCGGGAGCAACTCTGACGATTCTCGCGTTGGAATCGTCCGCGTCGGTGCGCGGGCGCATTCATCAGTTGATCCTCGGGTCGGACGCGACGCCGGCCGACATCGCCACCGAGTACGCAATGCTTCGTCATACCGTGGCGGGCACCGGCGGCACTGCGGTCGTCGAGAAGCCGTCCGATCCGCTCGGCTCCGCGGCGGCGTGCAATCTCCGCGGCGGCACGATGACGGAGCCCACCTATGAAGCGGTGGCGACGGACGGTCTCATGCAGATCGCGCTCAACCAGCGGGCCACGTTCACGTGGATCGCGAACCCGGGCCGCGAACTCGCCACGGTCGTCGGCACCGCGAACGGCATCGGGCTGCGGTCCGTTGCGTCAGGCGGCACGCCGAACACGAATATCACGATCAGCTGGGACGAGTAGGGCGGCGCGATGTCCGCGTATCGGATGGGACGGGCGGCTGGCTACATGCGGATCGTGGAGCCAGGCCGTCCCGTCGTCGAGAAAGACACGCTGCAATGCGTCCACTGTATGAAGCACTGGACGGTCGAGCCTGGAAGCGGCCAACAGCGCGGCTGGTGCGTCATGTGCTCAGGCCCACACTGCGGTGGCCCGCGGTGCTGGGAGTGCGAGCCGTTTATGAAGAAGATCGAAGAGCAGGAGCGCCGCGAACGGCTCGCGGCGTCAATGGGACTCGTGAGGTAATGTGGCCGAACGCAGCCAGTATCAGTATGTCCGGATCGTTGGCCCGGTCTGGCGCGAGCCAGTCGCCGAGAATCTGTCCTGGCTGCCACGAGCCCACTACGCCGGCCAGCCGCTTTCATCACCGACTCGGCCAAGCGTCGTCGTCCTTGATCCGATCCCGCCGGTCGATCCACGACTGCTCGACTGGCTATTCCGAGCCCTCTATCCAGGCCGAGGACTTCCTCCCAACCGGCTGGTGCCGTCCGTCCTCGATCCGTTCCCACGGCCGCCAGTCGTCGCGTTCGATCCTCAGACCCTCGATTGGGCCCCTCGAGCCCAGCAGCCAGCCCGAGAGACGCAGCGCGCCCGATGGCAGTCGTCTGTCTTTGATCCGTTCCCGATTCCTCCCGCGTTTGATCCGCAGACCCTCGACTGGTTACCGCGCGGTCGGTTCCCAAATCGCCCGCTGGCGCCGAATCGCCTCCTGGGCAGCGTTCTCGACCCGACCCAACTCCTGGTCGACCCTCGAGCGCTGGATTGGATCCCACGGGTACGGCATCCCGCTCGCGAACTTCTACGCGCCCGGTGGACGTCAGCGGTCCTCGACCCGTTCCCGATTCCAGGGGCGGCATTCGATCCTCGGACACTGGACTGGTTGCCCCGAGGTGTGGCGCCTCGGGTCCTGGTCGAGCTCCGCCGGCTCGGCGACTTCGTCCAGCCGCCATTCATCGCGCTGTACCGCCCGGATGGACTCCAGTGGGTTCCTGACGATCGCTATGCCGGTCGGGTTCTTCAGCGCGGCCAGCTGTCCTGGTACGTCGTCGACCCGACGCCGGTCGCGCCGGCCTTCGATCCGGCTGGCCTTGGGTGGCTCCCGCGAGGCCTGCATCGCGGCAGCCGCGAGCTTCCGAGGATCCTACGCGGGGCCTGGGTCATTGACCCGACCGTTCTCGCCCCGTTCAACCCGGCCCTGTTCCCGCATCAGGATTTGGCGCTCCAGATCCTCCACCGCCTCGCTCAGCCGACGCGGCAGAGCAGTCTGGTTGGGGATCCGCGGCCGCCGCTGGGCTTCGTCCAGATCGACCTCGTTCGCCTCATCGATGCGATCGGGGGCAGCCCACAGATCATCAACGCCAGCGGGCGCGCGCCAGAGATCATGAACGCCGCCGCGACCGTCGCGCGCTTGCTCTTGCCGAACGCGACCGCGTCGGAGATCCGGGACGCAACGGCGTTCATCGCTTACCTCATTGACCCGGAGGGGATGGCCTGATGGCAGACCCGACGACGATGCTGGCGGAGATCGCCCGCGAGAAATCCGACTATCGGATCACCGCGAAGATCGTGGACGCGCTGGGCGTCGGCATCCCGGCCGCGAACCTCGCGACGCTGACGATGACGCTCTATGTACTCGACGCGGCGCTCACCGTGATCGTGGCGTCGACGAGCATCCTGAACGTGGGCCGCGGGCTCGTGGACATCAACGGGAACCTCACGTTGACCCTGACCATCGCCGACAACGTCATCGTCGATACCACGGCGCTCGAGGAGATCCATGTCGCCTTGATCGAGTGGACCTACAACGGGGGCGCCAGCGCGGGGCGGCATAACCTCGCCTTCCGCGTGCGCAACCTCGCGAAGGTCGTATGAGGAGGACCATGAATAAGAAGCTCACCCTGCGCGAGTGCGTCCTCGTGGTCGCGCTCGTCGCGATGACCGCGCTGGCCTTTGATGTGTTCGCGCAGCCCGCGCCGGTCGACCGGAGCCAGGGCGCGACGATCGAGTCGCAGGGGACCCAGGCCAACGTCATCAACTGGAACACGATCATCCTGGCGTTCTTCAGCATGCTGACGACCGTCGCGACGACGATCGGCGGCATCTACCTCGTCAAGATCCGGACCGGGCAAGAGACGCTCGAGAAGGTCACGAACGATACGCACACGCTGGTCAACTCGAATATGGGCGTGCAGTTGAAGATCACGGCGCTGACCTCCGCGCGCGTGGCGCAACTCACCGGGCACCCGGATGACATCGCCGCCGCCGAGATCGCGAAGCTCGCCTACGACGAGCACGCGAAGAAACAAGCGATGGTCGACAGAGGCGACGCCGCGATGCAAGCCAAGAGGGGGGGGGCGTAATGCCTGACCACGGACTCGGACGACTCCATGCACCGGACCCGCGCGACGCTAACTTCCCGATGCGCGCCGCGCTGCCGTCTGCACCCTCGACGCGCACGTATCGGTACTGGAGTGCCAATGGCTGGTGGGGCGATCAGGGCTCGACGTCGCAGTGTGTCGCCTACGCCTGGGCGCACTGGCTCGAGGACGGGCCGGTGCCGCAGCGCGGCGTCGCGCCGATCCTAAACCCCGCCGCCATCTACCACGATGCGCAGCTCGTCGACGAATGGCCGGGCGAGGATTACGACGGCACCAGCGTGCGCGCCGGCGCCAAGGTGCTGAAGACGGCGGGCTTCATCAAAGAGTATCGCTGGGCGACGAAGCTCGAGGAGATCGTCGCCGCGCTGCTGGACGTCGGGCCGTTGGTCGTTGGGTTCAACTGGTATGAAGAGATGTTCTCGCCGGACGAGGCGGGCCTGATCCACATCGGCGGGTCACTCGCTGGCGGCCATGCGTTCGTGCTCGACGGCATCAGCACGCCGCACAAGCTCATCCGCATGAAGAATTCGTGGGGCAGGGAGTGGGGCAAGAACGGGTTTGCCTATCTCGCCTTCGAGGACGTCGACCATCTGCTGCAGGAGGATGGCGAGGCGTGTCTGGCGGTCGAGATCAGGAAGTGATGGGCTCGCTATCCCGTGGTGGTATGGGTTGGTTAAGCTATGCCCACTTCGCCGCCCGCTCGCCCAGGGGGCGGGTCATCGCCGGCACCCGGATCACCATCCTCCGGCATCCATACCGCATCGTACGGTCGCTCTTTTCGGGACAGCGAGCCGGTCAAGAGTCTAGCACGCCGATGAAAAAGCACGAGAGTCACGCCTACCTTGCTCGCTGGTCGGGCTCCTGTCGTCTCGCAGGCCCATCGGCCCGGTGCCCAATTCTTCCCGTAGGCTTTCCGGCACAACGCAAATACGTTGCCTTGGGTGACTCCCGTGCGCGGAGTCTAGCATAGTGATCCACCTGAAGAACGAGAGCGTGAACCTCAGCGGCACCCACCGGATGCTCTGGTTCGCCATCTTCACGGCCGCCGAGATCTGGGAGCGCCACGGCGTGGATCTCGTCTTGACCTCGGTCAAGGACGGCGACCATCCCGGCGGCGCGCGTCCATCCTTTCACCCACTCGGGCTCGCGTTCGATGCGCGAACCCACGACCTGGAGGCTCCGATGATCGCGTGCGAAGAGTTGCGGGCCGCGCTCGGCCCAGACTTTGATGTGTTGTTGGAATCACGCGGGAGTCCCAATGAGCACCTTCATTGCCAGTACGACGTGCCCGATCTGTCTCGGGGAGCGATACCCTGATCCGGGCTCGGTGACTGATGCCAAGCGCAACGGAAGGAAGGGCGGGAGAATCACCTGTCACTGTGGAGCCACGAACATCTGGCTCACCGAACTCGCGACGCCGCCCAGCCCGCCGTTCGTCTTCAACCGCTACGAACACGACCATCGCGAGACGCGCATGATCGAGTGCGAGCGGTGCCACGTCCAGACGCCGACGCGCGGCTCCCACACGAAACGCTGCGTGCCGTGTCGCGACGAGATGAAGCGGATCCGGGCGCGTGAGGCGTCACGGCGCCACGTCGCGCGGAAGCGCCATGCTGCGTGAGGCCTGGTCCCTGTACATTGAACCCGCCAGGGTGGCCGTCTGGCTCTTCCTGATGCTCGTCGCGAGCCTGATCGTGCTGCCGATTTATCTCAGAGGATGCCGGATCCAATGATTGAACGGA
>Ga0065705_10002155_pt1 | contig 11025 bp, 12 predicted proteins | sample SwibulcommuniRL2_FD_59092 | JGI IMG/M metagenome (GOLD analysis project Ga0065705, IMG submission 59092) | Bulk soil microbial communities from switchgrass field near Rose Lake, East Lansing, Michigan, USA - RL2 Bulk Soil v2 (version 2) | ecosystem: Environmental > Terrestrial > Soil >... | reverse complement strand
ACAATATTGATCTCTCCATTAAAGTCGTCAAAGAACTCACATGTGCTGATTCTAATTGTATATTTGATGTACCTGATATGGACTTGAATTGTTAACAACACGAATCCCAACAAACTCATGAACTTGTTTGAATAATTCCCAACCCTAATATCGAAAAATAAGTAGTTGGAATTGAATCAGTTGAGAGTCTAAAGAATTGTGGATTGACTTTGGGTGTTTCAAACTAAATCCTTAAATCTTAATGTTGGTAAATGTCCAATATGGGCTCTGACGTAAAAATAGAAAGGGATGCAAAGGGGAACATTGTTGGTGCTTCGCTACTACAGAAGGACGGAACAAGTTATACTTTGAATGTTATCAGAGGAAGCTACACCGAAGGGTCTGATTCAAGAATATTTCATTTCAGCAATTTGGATTTGTATGAGAATGCGAAGAAGTATGCCTCCATAAAAGCAAGTTTTTCAGATCCAGTGGAAAAATTTAAACTAGAAGTTGACACTCCTGAAGGCCAGATGCGTGTTATGCAAGATTACTCTGGGAAGAATAACACTAGTGAAGGTGGACAAATTACAACGATACTTAACGATAGGGTGCTCAAAGGGAACATCACCGTTCCCAATTTGGAAAACCCATCGGTAAAATATGAAAACTCACAGAACCAACGCGACATAATGAAGGAAGACGATTGGCTACCTTCCAAAATTAGAGATAAGATAAAGCTATTCGACGATGTTTTCAAAGAATTCGAAAGCAATCTCAAGGACAAAAGAGAGGTAACGAGAGGCGATGGAGGAATAGCCATCGGAGGAAGAATTATGAATCGGGGATTGGATGGTAAGCCACTAGTTTTCGATGATAAAGAAAGAGGGGTATGGCAATGGCTTGGACGAGCTGGATGCTGGGCTGGAGGAGGTCTTATTGCGGCCGGAGCTTGTGCTGGCACGTTCGGACTTGGTTGTGCTTTGGGGGCGGCTGGTGGTGGGGCTGCCGCATCAATTTGCAGCGACGTTGTGAGTGACGCAGATTAAACTTTTTACAATAATTGTCGACTAGTGTAAGTTAATTGACGTATATCGTGACCAATCCTAGAATTCCGACGTAAGGCGTAAGACTCGAATCAGTATATTTATTTAGTAACAAAATATTACATCTTTTATTTAATAATATTTGCAAGAATTATGTAACAAATATGTAAATTTTATTCGTGTTGTGCCTATGCGAACCAATTAGAATCAATCGTTATTTCAACCACTTAGCGTGTAACTGAGAGAACAAAATGAGAACCTTTTATTAGTAAACCCTAACTAGAAGACAATTTAAGGATAAGTGTGGACTTCCCATGCTATTATTTTCTTCCATTATCGGCTGTTATGATTTTAGGTGCTTCACTAATTCCAACAGTGCTTGCATCTCCCTCATTTGTACGGCAGGAGGCTTTAGATACTGACACTCCTACTCCTGTGGACATAAATTCACTAAAGGCTACACCAGTATTACCGGTTGACACGGGTTTGACTGATATATTATCTGTGAATTACAATAGTAATGGAAGTTTAGTCGACGCGACGGTCTGGTTGGCCTCTCCATTATTTAAAAATAAGCAAAATGCTAATAATCTTACTTATGGTATGTATATAGACTCCGATTTTAACGATAAGACAGGATACAAGGCTGCTGATTACCTAGTTCTAGTATCAAGGAATGACACAAATAAAACATGGGAAAGATCGTACTTTGAATTAGCAGCTCCATTGGTAAACCAATCTAATTTAAGGATTATTGAACATAGTGATAACTTCAGTAACTTCTACAAAAATGGAAGCAACTATGTTAACCTATATGCAGATTTAATGCGGATAAATTCGCCTGATAAATACAGGATTCTATTCTTTGCCGAACAGTTAATCAATGGGTCATGGGTCGCAGATTTTACAAATTGGATCAGCATCCCGGCCCCTGACTTGAATATAACATCCTCTTCCGACCCCATTATTATCGGTCAGATTGGAGGGCCTCCTGCATCTGTCGAATTAGAACTAAGATCTAGGATACCTAATATCGTGAACGTTACTCTTTATGGACACGAAAATCTGTGTAATATTAATGCGAAATTCCATCCCAGTACGGTTTTGGTAGATTCTTCAGGATTTGCTAGTACGGAGATGACAGTTTCTATTCCGGGAAATGGAACAATAAGTACATGTACATTACCCATATTCGCAAATCTAACCGTTCCTCCTGAATCAATTCTTCAGCCTAAAATTGGAAATATTACTGCTTCTAGCGCAAGTCAGCCTATTCAACTCTCATCCTATGTTAATGTAAAGATATTATCTCCATTAGAGCAATTTCATCTATTTCTAGCTGACTGGTTTAATCCAATTACAGCTATGATATCTACAGTCATAGCAATAGGTTCTGCTGTTGGTGGTTATGTTTATGGTAAAAGAGCATAAAATTATTTGAATCCAAAGAGACTTGTTTCTATCCAATGTGTTACTCATTAACCAACTTTCCCTCGTAATGTCCTCTCAGCATACTGGCGAAACGAGATCCATTTTCCTAATTCGAAAAATGCCTCGGCTGTAATAAAACTAAATATTGTTCCGGATCGCCTTGATACACAAATATTTTAGCAGCAATAAATTTTTCATTCTCCTCTATAGGGGGATATATGTTTCCATTTAAGGCAATTCCATGCCCCTAGTCTTATGCCAGAGGAAACCTTCGTCTAAACTATTGCATTAATCCTTTTGTCTCGATATTCTACAACCTTTTGTTTTGAATTTCTTCTAGAGTCGGTGCCCTGTTGGTTGCATATCTCTGTGCTTTTGGAAGATCTCTCGTAATTCTCTTCCATGGTAATAGAACATCATTCATTTCACAAAGTTGTTTTAGAACCTTAACCGTGTTAAGAGCCGTTGCGGCGGTAATTTCATTTCTTTCTACTCCAGTCTTATTCATTTGAAGAAATTTTCTTACATAACCCAACGCCCAAGGGTCCTGCTCATTTGCGTTTTTTACAAAGGTTGAACTTTATTCTTGCATAGTTACATTCAGATTTTCATGGGTTGTAATGGTAAAAGTTCATTGCAACAGAATATCATGAATTAGATAGGAAGATAGTAGAAAAATGCGATCTTTGTGAATGTCCTAAATGTGGAGTTCAAGTATTATCGAGGAGTGTAAATAATTAGTAAATGAGAGTTAGCAGAAATAAAGGATTCACTTGAACCCAAATGGTCTATCAAGATCAGAAGTAACTCAAGAGGAGATAATACTACGGTAGATGTATACTAGGGAGTTACTTTCGAGGAAATAGGTGAAGATGCTGTAGGTCATCTCTCATTCTGCATTCAACCACGCATGTATTGCGTTCCAGCTGAAAATACTTAAAAATAAGAAATTATAAATACTGATTAGATGACAGAGATTATAACGCTTTTCACACGAATTAAAACGGGTAATAATGGCACTGATGGTGACGTGTTTGTTGGAATAGGGGGAAGAGAGTTCTGCATCGATTCGGGTGAACCAGATCCTGGATACGATGATTTCGAGAAAAATGATGATCGTACATATATATGCGGCGAAATGCCAGCGCTAGTGCCACCTGACTCAACACAGATCAAGGGTTCTTCTTTTAATGATCCAAGAAGTCACTTTCCTCTCGATACAAATAATCTGAATGAATATCCAGTGTATTTGCGTTTTGAGCAACGTCATGACGAGGATCTTTGGAGACTTCAATATGTGAGCGTGGATGTATTTACGCCTGGTCCGACCCTTTCTGCGAAGTATGAGGCTCTTGATGCTGACGATGATGAAATTAATCTCGTGTTAGGTCCGGATTTTGGAAATTTTGTCTATTTACACAAAGTCTCCGGCGAACCTCCTCCTACGTGATAATTTCGACTCGAATAACATTTGCTCTAGTTGCTGGTACTTTAGCGACGGGACTTATCCTGTTAATAAAATAATTTAGGAAAGGATCTTTGTAGTATATAATGGCGCCAATAAACCTATCTTTATTGTCAACAATTGAATAAATTAGGTCTTGTTTTACGAATTTTAATAAACTTCATACTTAATAGAGTTAATTCTATAATGTAAAATAGTATTAATAATACTCACTCTTTTTCTTTTGCGTTAGGGAAAAATCCTTTCGAAACTATACAAAAGAGAGAGGGCGGCTATCATAACCCTGACGTTTTCTGTTATATTAATTTATTCAAAATTATATGCCTTTAATGCTAATCTAAGAGGATCTAACAAATCATCATAACTGGTAACATCTTTCTTTAGATTTAATTCTTCTGCATATCCTGTTCTAAGACTAGTAAAAGTTTATCATATCTTGAAGGTATCGCAAGATATTGTTTAGATACTACTGCGTATAAGTTCGAAAGCATCTTTTTATGTTCTGTTGAAAAGGAAATGGGCTGTATTTTAATATTAGAATTCTTCCCGAAATCTGGTATTTTTTCCCATAATAGCGATTCTTGCCAACTTATCTTAAGAACGTTAACCATTGCTCTATTAGAACCGTCTATGAAATAAACAGTATTCATAAAGTTATGTCGTTGATAAATTTGCGAACAAAGTTCTACAATCTTGTTAGCATCTGCGTTATCAATTAAATGACAAATCTATAACTCTAATGATGTGCCCTGTCTTCTATCTTTACATGTTCTAAAACTACAATTCCCGTACTTGACGAACTAAAACCAGGATCTATTCCAACCGATTTTAAAGTGTATAATGAAACTGGTATCTTTAAGGCATCAAATTCCTTACCTAATTCTATGCATTTATCTATCTGTGAACTGATAAAGACATTGCCAATTTTTTCTAAATACTGGCCCATGTACTCCCTGGGAAATTCCTGTTCATTCATTTTCCTCTTAATTTCTACAGGGTCGTAAATCTTGCCTAATCCAACTTCATATGTCAGTATTATTTTATGATACTTTGAATTAGGATCTTTCTCTATGTTTTGAAATAAGCCATCCGGCCTGTTAGGAGTTGATACCATAATAACGTTACAATTTGATCTCTCTTTATATCTTGTTATAGCGTGCAACAATTCTGAATTAACACAAGGCTCAAAATGGTCGCTTCATCTATAAACAGATAGAAACCTGAGTACATCCTTTTAGATCCTTAACGTTCCTGGAAGAAAATATTTTCATGTTTGTGTTTTTAATGAATAAATCAGTAAACTTTGAATCTAATAGAAGTGGAAATTTGTTTCTAAGCAAATTCTGCATTCTAACCTTTAATTCATTTGCGTGGTGTACGTACGTACCTGAAACAATAAAGATAGACTTGTATTCTAGATCGTTGTTAACTAGTATATTTCCATGTTAGATATCTTAAAATAAGTTCTGTGGTGCCAATTCCTGATGCCTTCTTTATCCAAATATTTCTATTGTGTTCTATTTTGTTGATAACGTCTAATTCATAGTCGAAGATAGGATAGGTCTTATTATTCTTCTCTGGTAGGCCTATAATATGATTGAAACGACAATCTGTAGTAATTTCTACTACAGAATTAGAGTCACACCAAAATGGCTTATCTAAGAAAATATCTAGGTCCTTAGAATGTTCTGAAAGTAAAGGGTTACTAACGGGGATCATTAGTCCTATGATATTTGAGCGACCTTGAGTTCACGAGTAGCGTCATAACGGCAGATTTTGAGCTATATGCTTGGAAGGCTCAGGACTGAGTGGCAGACTAAGAAATTCTATTATTGTTCTTTGATCTGGGTTGTAAAATTATACAAGAAACTTCTTAACGTTTTTGAGCTTCCATCCAGTTTGTTTTCCAGTCAGTTGCAATCTGTGTCTGCGCCTCAGACAATCTCATAGAACCATTACAGATTTGCTTATGAAGATAGTTTTCGAATTTATCCTTTATATGCGCATTGAACTTTGTGAAATATGGCTCAGGCCAAAGATTTTTTACATCTTTGGGACTTCCGCCGAGCTGGAGTGATATCAAATGGTCAAGTTCGTAATCTTTACGATCACCAGTAAATCCATATGATTTCATGAGTTTTATTTCTAACGGGGTCGTATAACTTGTAGCCGGTCTTATCTTTTTGGCAAAACCAGGAACACAAATTGTATTTTTGATGTTGTCCTGAGTTACATTACCGTTCATTGCACCAGGTGTGCATTTTGGATCTGGAAGGTCATCGTTTGATTTACAACCAGATGGTATCGTATGACTGGAAAACTTTGTTGTATTCGAATCACTAGTGGCGGTTATATCTTGAGAATATAATGTTGTTGTAATTATGATGCTCAACATTAATATCATTCCAACGATAATCGCGAGTGGTTTACGATTCAATATTTTATAGCTTTAGGGAAGTCGTTTTTAAGATTTTCTTGTTTGCTGTTTCCAGTTGATTAGATCTTATTTATTCACTGTGTTTATTTTTAAATCCTTATTATTTAGAACGACTTTGGCTATCGTTCGTCTTAGAAGCCACTGATTTTTACATTTAATATGTTAAGTCAAGTCCTATCGATATTTATGATATTCTGTATAATGCCGCTCCATCATCTTCAGATGAGAGAACATACATGTAACCATCTAGGCCGATCTTCATATCAGTTATTCTCCCGAACCCATTTGCAAATATGACATCCTTTGATTCTTCAATGCTGTTGGCAATTTTGTCTTTAAGAGATCCTTGTAATTTCAAAGCTGTTCTATTCTCATTTAATTCAAAATGATAGATGCTTCCAGTGTTGGCATCTGCTACAAACAGATCATTTTTGTATTGACTACCAAGTTTATCTGAATTAAAAAACTTTATAGCAGTGGGAGCTACTGGAGAAACCCATATTAGCTCTGGTGGACTATATTTTCCTTTACCGCCAAAATCCACTAGATTTTTTGGATTCAAAGATAGTTCTCCTTTTTCATCCAGATTAGGTTCCCATATTCCTTGAACACTAACCCATCCACTGTTAAAACCAGCTTCTACTCGATTAATTTCATCACCATAATGAGGACCATTTTCAGTATCCCAAAGATCTCCTGTGATAGGATCCCAGTCGATTCCAAAACTATTTCTGATACCATAAGCATAATACAAGTCCAATGGAGACATATCTCCAAGAATCCCCATTCCAACGGGATTTCCATCCTGAGTTATTCGAAGGATTCCGCTTCTTCCATCAGCAGAGCTTCCGTTTTCATAATTTTGTGCAATTGTTTCATATCCTTTCCTAAATGTTCCATCAATATCTCCAACAGTAACGTAAAGATTGTCGTCCGGTCCGATAGCTATGATACCGCCGGGATGTCGTGGGCCTGGTAATGCAGGGAGGTCCAACAGGAGCTTTGGATTGAAAATTTGATTATTTTTCAACTCATATTTGTACAATCGATTACCTAATGGCTCCTTTGGATTTGATTTATCAGTATCATCACCGTCTCTAGCGTTTGCTTCGGTAAAATACAAAAAAATATTTGTGATATTATTCTTGGTCGATGCTGCAATTCCAATCATGCCTCTATACCCATCTGTGGCAACGTTGACATCTAAAAGTTGTTTTGGATCCAATACTCCGTTTGTCACCCGATATACTTTTCCCTCATTTCTCTCCAACACAAGAAATTCATTCAAACCCGTGAATACCATCGTTGTCGGCTTTACTGGACCAGCAAAGACCCTGTCTATTCTAAGATTTCTATCGGCTACTACGCTGGGATTCGCAAACGAAAGATTTGGATACTCGTAAATTATAGAAATTAGCAATATTATCAAAAAAGAAGATACAAAATCCAAGGGATTAACCATTTGGTTGCTTAGAAATTACTAAACTCACTAGATATGTTTTTCTAACGTGACAATATTATAGAAGAAGTGTTAAGGGCGGGCTTGGCTTAGTTAGTGTGTTCCTAGGATTGCTTCTCTCTTGTGTCAATTCTTCTTCCGGACTAGATTATTAACTTGTTAAAAAATGGGGTTCCTTGGGAGTCTTGGAGGGGCAATTTAATAGTCCTTCAAGTATCTCTTATGATCCGTCCGACAAAGTAGTTTACGTATCTGATTTGGAGAATAACCCAATTCAGGCAATTTTCTCATGAAGTGGGGGAGGTCCGGCATCGGCGATGGAGAATTTGATCATCCCGGTGATATTATAATTGACGAAACAAAGAAGACAATTTATGTAACTGATATTGGTAACAGTCGAATACAGAAATTCGATTATCAAGGTAATTTTCTGATGAAATGCGGATCGGAGGGCAACGAAGATGGACAGTTTAATAGACGTGCTGGAATGGCATTAGATCCAAATGATAAAATTATATATGTTGCTGATACGAAGAACGATCGAATTCAAAAATTTGACATGAACGGAAATTTCTTGTCAAAGTGGGGGATCTCAGAAAAACTTCGAGAGGCCGACAGGAATTGCAATCGACGAGTAAAATCAAAAAGCCTAGTGAATAATTATAATAGAAGAAGGGATTGCAACCAGAGAGTAAGGACTATCCTAGGGAGGATTTCCATTTAATTAAACAACAAGAAAAATTTGATTCTATTGTGGATATTGTAAATCAGAAGTAAATCGTGAAGGGTCTGAAGAATCTAGTGAAAGAACCTGCTGGATAGGATAGTGAATTATAGCCAAAACCGTATGATGCAACAGCATATTTTACATCTATTTATAAAGCTATGCGTTATGCCCCATTGTTTAATATATACAACTTGTATTATACTAAATTTTGTTCCAGTACGTGCCACCGAATCCACCTGTATGGGAGACTTCTTGAAATGAGGTTGGGCTGAGAATCTGAATAGTCATTTGCCCGCCATTTTGATTCTTTCCACGAGGGAGATCGGCCCAGTATCCATTGGCATAGTTACCGGAAATATCTCCTACAAATACATTTGTCCACGTATATCCGTCATTTGGACCCATTCCTAGCCACAACAGGGTGTTATCAATCTGACGTACATAATATGTTCCACCGTCATTACCTTGATAGATACCGGTCATATCTGGAGCAGCTACTGCATATTTTACTGTTGAAGATAATACAAACATAATCAAAACTGGTAATACTCCTGCCAGTAATAATTTTATAACGAAATGGTTTGTCCTAGTCATCTTATTGTTGTTTATTCAGGGGTATTATTATTAAACAATGCTTACACTTCAATTACTGATCGTAGGATAACCATAAAGAAAAAAAAGATATGTTAGAAGGCCGTCCAAATAAGGAAATGCTAGAAAAACAGCAAAAAAGGGGCATCAGTATAGAAAATTATAAAAAACATTATAGGCCAGGGAGTTACCGTGATAGAATGAGGAAGATTCAAATAAAATATTTTGACGGTACTGGCAAGTGTCTAGTCTGCCATAATTTTCCTTTATACAAAGTTATTTACAAACTTGATTATGGTTCTGTAATTGAATGGTATTGCGAACAGCATAAACATCATATTCCAACATAGTCATTACGTTTATTCAATGTGGTATTCATTTTATTTTACTAACCCAACAGTTATTGCACATGTATGGCTATTTTTCCCGATTTGCATTCTCATTTTTTAAAATCTCTGATACTGAACCTGGTATTTTAATCAACTTCTTACTCTCAATGTCAACTCGATATTTTGAGTTGAGGTCAAGTTTATCTATATGCATCACTTCAAGGTTATCTACAGGATGTCCGAATTTCTTGGCATTGGAGATGGCTTCTTTCTCAATTGTTTGAGTATCGGGTCGTAAACTACCTTCTGCCAATATTACATGATGCATATGGCGTATGGTACCATTCTTGGGATCATATAAGGCAACTGCATAAACAGATTCTATTTTAAGAGTTTCTCCAGCTTGAGCGAAGAATTCTGAATTTTTACTTTGCCAATTAATTCATCCCCATATCTCCAATACGATCATGATATTGGCCCAAGAATTTTTAAGTATCATGCTGGCAACAAAACCGGTTAAAGCAGAATCGGACTTGCCCTTTTGAAGTGGTCGTTGTATCGAATAACCTCGCCAAATATCTAAATTCAAATGGATCTAATACCGTATCGGCCTTATCGGAATTTTTACTTGAGAATAGTCCTCTTCCGGAAGAAATTGCCCCCTTGAATGTTTTTACGACAGTTGAGATTATTGGTTTTTCAATATCTGGTTTTCCAATGTTATCCCCTTCTTTTTCGTTATCTTCTATGACCAAATTTGAATATAATCAATATTATATCTGAAATGCCCACGAAAGCATTGATATCGGTATGGGCCGGAAGGGACTAATCTGGAATTTCAGATGGGTCGAAATTAGAATTTCTAGTTACTTTTTCAGGGAGCTTTACTTATCATAAATATTTGACTTAATACTAATATTATTTTTGGTCTACCTATAATAAATTTCCCTTTTAGGACTGATGATTAATTTTTTCCCCTGTAAATTACAACTCCTTGTCTCTTCGTCGCCACTAAAGTTTAGATAATAAAGAATAGGAAAAATAATATCTGAGTTTGTAATATTAAACCTACGATGAAAATTAATGGAGATAGAGGATGGGTATCATTAGGAGGACAATGGTCAAGCATTCCCATAGCTAGTAGAAACCAGGACGGTAGACTTGAGATCTTTATCGTAGGTCAGAGTGAAAAGCTCTACCACAGATACCAGACATCTCCAAGCAACAGTAATGGTTGGAATGATAAATGGGAGTCTCTTGGTGGAGAATGGAATGGATTTCACTTCCCTTCAATAGGTAAAAATGCTGATGGTAGACTTGAGATCTTTATCGTAGGTCAGAGTGAAAAGCTCTACCACAGATACCAGACATCTCCAAGCAACAGTAATGGTTGGAATGATAAATGGGAGGATCTTGGTGGAAAATGGAATGCTAATCCTGTAGTTGCTAACAATGCTGATGGTAGACTTGAGATCTTTATCGTAGGTCAGAGTGAAAAGCTCTACCACAGATACCAGACATCTCCAAGCAACAGTAATGGTTGGAATGATAAATGGGAGGA
>Ga0065705_10004841_pt1 | contig 11030 bp, 10 predicted proteins | sample SwibulcommuniRL2_FD_59092 | JGI IMG/M metagenome (GOLD analysis project Ga0065705, IMG submission 59092) | Bulk soil microbial communities from switchgrass field near Rose Lake, East Lansing, Michigan, USA - RL2 Bulk Soil v2 (version 2) | ecosystem: Environmental > Terrestrial > Soil >... | reverse complement strand
TGAAAGTGCGCAACGAATGTCCGATACGCTTCAGCTTGTCGTCAACGTTCCCTACGCTCACCATCCCTGAAATAGCTCAATGAACTGACAGCGCGGAGGAGTCTCTGGTTCTTACCGAGTTGAATGTAGGGAACATCGACGACAAGCTAAAGCGTATCGGACATTCGTTGAGCGGTTTCTGGGAAGTTGAATGTAGGGAACATCGACGACAAGCTGAAGCGTATCGGACATTCGTTGCGCACTCTCGAAGTTGATCCATTTCACGGATGTTGAATGTTGGGAACATCGACGACAAGCTAAAGCGTATCGGACATTCGTTGCGCACTCTCGAAGTTGATCCATTTCACGGATGTTGAATGTTGGGAACGTCGACGACAAGCTGTGAAGCGTATCGGACATTCGTCAGGAGTGGCTATTAACTTGTTTTTATTTCAGAGCCAGCGCCGGACGCGACGTTGGTATTCCGTGTACGCAGCACCGTGAGATTCCAACAAGAAGCTCTCTTCCAATCGCACCTGGATCGAAATCACTACAAAGCCGAGCACAAACACTAAAAGCGTCAGCGCGTTAGGAACTACCAGGAAGAGTCCGAGCAGCGTAGCCACCAGGCCGACGTATATCGGATTTCGCGAAAACTTGAACAACCCTTTCTCCACGAGCGGTGAGCGATGGTCTCGATCGATACCGATACGCCAGGACTGACCCATCTGGTATTGAGCGATAGCTGTCCAGATCAACGACACCAGTAACAACGCTATCCCCAGCCATTGCACTGTTCGCAGTTCGAGCCAGGTGATTGGACCAGCAAATCGATTGGCTGCCGGAAGGAATGAAGAAACTAGAATCAAGAGCACCACGAGGACGAACATTAGTTTGAAAACGCGACCGATAAAACCGTGGGCGTCATCAGATGCTTTGAAGACTATGGGATTAATGCCAGTCATCCGCCTGACCTTATACGAACGCCAGAAGAATGCGACGAAAATGTAGGCGATGAAATAGAGGAGAAGGAAATATTTCAAGAGCGTTGTTAGACTGAATCAATCGCACGGCTGGCGGCTAACCACTGGCACCAGCGACCCATTCACGAGGTTGTTTTGGTAAATATTGTCTCGCCCACACTTCTCAACGAACCCGGCCTGTGTATTAACCTTCAAGCCGGGGCGATCTCTATAGTTGTTGCGTCTAAACGTCGTATTCCAGGTATGAGTGGTGAACACAGTCGGGTTTCCGCCACCTCCGGTCGATTCGAAGTCGTTATCTTCAATTACACAGCCTTTAATGGCATAGGCCTGTATCGCACTCTGTCCCGTTCGAAAAACGTAATTATTTCGAATCTGACAGCCTTTGAGTCCGTTGAGGAAGAAACCGCTTGTCATGAATCGATAAACCACATCCTCGCGTCCCCCAATCGCAATGTTGTTCTCAGCGACTACAAGTCCATGACTAACGCCAAAGTAAGGATCTTGTAGACACACGGCCGAACCGGCGCTGTTAAGCGACCCCTCGTAATCATAGAGATTGTTCAGGACATATATGTTCTTTGAATGATCTGCCGGCGAGTTAGTTTCTAAATCGAAGCCACAAACGCCACCTCCGAATCTCGGCTCATGATGACCCAGTCGGAATGCGTAGTTCTCGAAGACGAAAATGTTCTCCGCGTTGACGGCAGCTATATTCGCTGCAGCAACACCGCTGGTGATGTTGTGGTATGCGAGACAATCGTTCGCAAAAAAGTTTTTCTCGATTGCCGAGCCGCCAAAAGTTATACCGATCGAAGCTGTATCTTCGAGATAGTTATTCTGAGCGGTGCAATGGTCGCAGTTGCCGAATTGGATTGTGGATCGCACGCCTCCGTCGTACACCTGCTGTCGGCCACGAATATGAAATCCGATAATCGCAATGTTTTGCGCTCTACCCGTGTGTGAACAGCAAGCATCCCCTTTCGCCTGGAACACGGTTACTGCAGGAATAGTTCCATTCGCAAACGTTGGCTCAAGTATCGTTGTTCCTCTTCCAGCCAGTTGTTGTGGAGACAATGATTGAACGGCCCGTAGGAACGGATCCCGATGATTGCGGCCGTTGCCTTTTTGAAAATACTCGAGCAGCGCAGCTGGGGGTCGGTACGTGCCTTCCACTAAGATGTTGTCATTGACAAGAAAACAACCAAAGTCAGTCATTCCGACAATGTCGCAGGAGTAGGTGCTGTTGTCGAAACGCGTGTGGTGGTCGAGTCGAACCTGAGTTTTAATCGATCCNCCACCTTCGATCGAGATCGTGCCNCCACCCATGGCAGTCAATANTTTATTTGCATCGTTAATTAACAGCCCCAGGTCGTCATTTTGGGCAGCACTCTCTCGAACGCTCATTAGCGCGCGGGTTGCAGCTGCTGCGTTCGCGCCCGTTACTGAAACATTCTTCAGTGAAACCGTAATTGTTGGGCCAGGCTTCTGTGGCGGAATGTATGAGGCTGGATTGATTCTCGGTGTTGACTGCCGCAACTGACCAATTGAATATCCGAATAGGCACGCGACAGCAACAGCACCGAGAAGGGTTTGTTTGATCATGTGTCTCTTCTAAACTACCACGGTGATCACACAGGAGGATAGTCATGGCTATTACGCCTTATCTCTATTACGAAGATGTTGCCGCGGCTTTGAAGTTTCTGACGAAAAGGGTTCGCGGAGATTCGGTGTGCCAATGCGAAGCGGTGGCAAAATCACTCATGCCGCAATGAAAGTCGGTAACGATGTAGTGATGATGGGCAGTCCACCCTCGGGTTATCGACACCCAAAGAAACTAATTCTCGGTAAAGATTTTTCTCTGGCCCGAATTCCTCAACGCGGCCGTGAACGTTGCACTTCTTCGACGCGATATTGGAATCTTCGCACCGCACGAAAGCACAGCCACCAGTGCTCCCGCTTGTGTTCGTCGTAACTCACGTATCCCATCAAGGCGGACCAACGCGCGGCGATGGGCTCGAATGAAACCGTTTTTTCCCACCCTCCCTTCCAGAGTTTGCAGCGACTCGCGGTGAAAGTAACTTCGTTTGCCGATCCACACCTGGACGTAATTGCCCGCCGCTTCAATCCAGTCGATTTCGCTTGCGTGAATGACCGTTGCGCCTCTCGATGTCGGCACGACAATTCTTTCATCAGGCAGAGACGCGCCTGACGAAGCCAAATATTTTTTCAACCGCTTGATGGTCGCGGCAAAACGCACTTCAGTTACCGGTTTAACTAAATAATCGAGCGCCTCCGCATCAAACGCGCGAATTGCAAACTGATCGAAGGCGGTAAGAAATACTACGGCAGGCATGTGTTCGGGAGTTCTGCGTCGAATCACTTCAAAGCCATCGATGCCGGGCATTTGAATGTCGAGAAAGATTACGTCTGGACGAGACACATCGAGCGAGCTCAACACCTCGGCACCGTTGCGGCACTCACCTGCGACGACAAACTCTGGAAACGCGGCGAGCAATTGACGCACACCACGACGAGCGGCTGGTTCATCATCGGCGATTAGAACTTTCCAATGGTCCAAGAGCTTTTACAGTTACTGACTAAGTTCACTCAGATACAGTTCAGAGCAGGAGCGAAGCGACTGTCCTTCATTGCTGATCGTTTGCGCCACAAAGACAGTCGCTTCGCTCCTGTTCTGAAAAATGCGTCACCACGACTAAGCCTTCCCAATCTCCTTGTAAGGCACTTTCAGTATCGCGATCGTTCCCCCTTGCGGCCGCTTGCTAACTTCAAGAGTCGCTTTGTCCTGATACAACGCGCGAAGTCGTTCGCGTGTGTTCTCGATCCCGTGCCCCGATCTAATTTCCTCCGGCTCGATTCCGAGACCGTCATCTATCACCGAGATCACCAGCATGTCACCATCTTTGCGTGCCTCTACAGTTAGCCGGCCAGCATCTGGTTGTTTCGCTATTCCGTGCCTAATAGCATTCTCAACCAGCGTCTGCACGGCGAAACTCGGCACCAACGAACTCAACATCTCATCGTCCACAATGAACTCGGGTTGTAAACGATCAGAAAAACGCGCGCGTTCGATTGCTACGTATTGTCGAACGAGATCCAGCTCATCACCAAGTGTTACCTCATTCTGCCGGTGACTACTCAGCGACGCACGTAACACCTCGCTCAACTGTTCGACAATTGCTACGGCCGCTTGCCGCTCGTTGTCGCGTACGAGAACGGCGATCGTGTTGAGGGTGTTGAAAAGAAAGTGTGGATTAACCTGAGCTTGCAATGCTGCGAAGCGTGCGCCGGCTAGTTGTTCGGACAGTCGAGCTACCTGAAGTTCGCGTTCCCTTGCCTCAACGAAATAGCGACTCGCATGTTCGATTCCGACAACACACAAATAAACCGCAATACCGAACGGTAACGTAATGAAAACCCAACTTAGCCAATCGACCGCCAACATTGCTGCGAACTGTTTTGTTCCGCCAGCCATCGCCGTTCGAATCATGTTTCGATTAAGGAGAAGGTTCAAAATCAATCCCAGGAGCTTGCCGCAGGTGGCCCAGGCAATACAAAACACCAGCGACATGCCAAGATGAAAAAGCGTCCGTCGAAATAGATGCGGCTTCGCAAGCGGCCACCGTTTTGAGATGACGAATACGACGGGTGTCAGCAGTGCATAGACCAGCCAATCACCGGCTTCCCAGATTAGCTCTCGCGCTGTTACCGGTTCCCAACCATTTAGCGTGACTTGCGCGACGCGATTAATAACGGCAAAAGCAGCCGGAATAATCCACGCTGCGGAGACGATCATCCATGGTCTAAGTCGGCTTGAAGTCGGCACGCGCGTCACAGTACTGCCCGACAACGATCGCACGCAACACTATTGTTTGCTGCGTTCGTTTCAACGACCGTTCGCGTAAGGAAAACGGCCATTCGCGTATCGCGGATTGTTTATATCGCTCGTTTCAGCCTACGATTCGAATTGTTGACGAAGGCTTTGCCATCAAAAGCGGCTGGCTGCATCTGACCGGCTTTGCCGTCTGATGTGAGGCGGTGGCTTTGCCCCGCCGTGATAGGCGCAAGATCATTTCGGGCTATGCCCTAGGTTCGGGCTCTGCCCTCATTCGAACTGGGCCAAGGCCATACGAGGGCAGAGCCCAACAGTAAAGAGCAACTGCTGCGGCGGGGCACAGCCACCGCCTCACATCAGACGGCAAAGCCGGAATCACGGTCGTTGTCGACTCTTGAAGCGCAACACATTTGAGTGAAGCCAACATATGTCTGACGCATTACCGCTTCTCCCACGCTTCAAAGTGGACCAGTACGAAAAGCTGGCACAGCAGCTCCGCGTCGCCTGTCATTCAGGTAATCCCGATAACATTCGCAAGTGGGCAACTGACTGGATCAAGAAGGTCGCGGAAAAGCGTGGTTTAGATTTAANAACGCAGCAACAAACACAAATGGGCTGGCGGGTGGAATGGATCGTCANAGATTGGCAGAAGCACCAAACAAATCACCCGCGTCCGTGTTCACNAAGCGGCGCNCGATCCTTCGTCGCACACACGCACGAGTTTGCGAGCTGGTCGAAGTTTGTAAAGCACCTTGATGGACTCAAGCGACCGTCATCACTCATTTCAACATTTGAACAAGCTGTTGATGCAATCGTCTCCGGCGATCTCGCTACATTGGATCGACTGCTCAAGAAATACCCACAGCTCATCCATGCACGTTCACTTCGCAAACACCGGTCAACCTTATTGCATTACGTCTCGGCAAACGGAGTAGAAGACTTTCGTCAGAAGACTCCCAGGAACATTGTCGAGATAACGCAAAGACTGTTGGAGGCGGGAGCAGATGTCAACGCCGAATCCGACGCGTACGGTGGACGGTCCACAACCTTTGGCCTGACGGCGACGAGTTGTCATCCCGAAGAGGCCGGCGTTCAATTGCCATTGATGGGATTGTTGATGGACTACGGCGCGATCGTCGATGGACCAGATGGCGGCAGCGAGGTGAACGGTGCTCTCGCGAACGGTCGCGGTGACGCCGCTCAATTCCTTGCAAATCGCGGCGCGAAACTTGACCTCGAAGCGGCAGCGGGAGTTGGGCGGCTTGATGTCGTGAAGACGTTCTTTACTAACAAAGGCAGGCTGAAGTCGTCGGCGACGCGACGGCAAATGGTTGATGGTTTTGCGTGGGCCTGCGAGTTTGGCCATAAAGAGGTCGTCGAGTTTCTCTTGCAGCAAGGCATAAGTGTCGACGTAAAAGTAAAAAATCATGATCAGACAGGTTTACATTGGGCGGCTTATGGCGGTCACCTGCCCTTGGTAAAGTTATTGTTGGACCACAATGCCCCTGTTGACGTTAAGGATCCAAACTTTGACGGAACTCCGCTTGAGTGGGCTTTGTATGCCTGGCGAGAACTGAAAGGAAAAAAAAGGGATCAGTACTACCCCGTCGTCGAAACTTTAGTTAGCGCTGGCGCGAAATTAGAAACAGAATCATATGAATCGAGCGAAGAAGGACGACGAGCGCTGGAAAAGCTTCGGTCTGATCGCCGGATGGTTGCGGCGCTAGGGCTAAAACGGCTAAAAGGCCTTAAGAGCCCTAAGAGCCCTAAGAGATCGACAAGCAAGTCGTCGCGGAAAACAAAGGGAAGCCAATGACTGACACACCAAAGATTGAATGCGAGCAACACCACACCGGAATTGCAGTGAGTGATATCGAAGCCGCCGTTGAGTTCTACACAACCAAGCTTGGCTTCTGGTTAGGATTCAAATGGGGCACTCCACCCACAATGGCCGGAGTCAATCTAGGTCACGCACAGATCTTTCTCGAATTAGGCACACCGAATCCGAAGGGTTGCGAGATGTACTTCGTCGTTGGCGATGCGGATGAGCTTTACGAATTTCAGCGCAGCAATGGAGTTGAGATGATGTGTGCCCCGGAAGATAGGTCTTACGGTTTGCGTGATTACGGTGTGCGAGATCTCTATGGATATCAACTCAACTTTGGGCATCGTCTGCCTGAGTGTGGTCCACCAATCAAGATCGAGAGAGTAGATGTTAATGTGCGCCTCGAGAAGCGACTCGCAGCGTTGTTGCGCGATCTGGCCGCATACAAGCACATGAGTATCGACAGTTGTCTTGAGGAGATACTGTTACATACGAATGAGCCTCTAGGAGACGGTGTGGCCAGCCCTCACACGAAGCGGCAGTTAGATTACATCCAGGAACTGAAGCGCAAACACGGGATCGATTACGACAGCCACGGGAGCTATCGTTTCGTTGAAGAGTAATCGCGTCCTGACAAAATCGCACAGAGCGGTGAATCGAATTAGCTCTTGAAGTGACCCCGAGCGCGCCCCCGCTTCTTCTGTTTCGACGACATTGACGATCATGGAGATTCAGCCGGGGCGCGCTCGTTGGCGTCACCGAAAGTTGGACGGATCTACCGCTTGCCCCCTTCCCGACTGCGCCACTTAAAGTGAGTATGACCCGCGGCCTACCCTGTTTCTAATCTGCACTCTTCTCTTCAAGTACCGATAGAATGTTCCCAGCCGGATCTTTAAACCACGCGATCTGAGGACCACGCGGATCACGCGCAATGCCGTCTTTGTCCGTTTTTAAATCGGGAAGATCGTAATGTTCGAAATGCACTCCCTGCTCTTTCAGTGACGCAACCGCCTGATCGACGTCGTCGACTGGAAAGTTAAGAACAGTGAATGTTGCTGGAGCATGATTTGGCTTGGGATAGATGAATACGCCCTTGCCCCCTGTCTTAAGCTCCAAACCTTCCGGCGTTTCCGAAACCCGCAAACCAAGGGTCTTTCCGTAGAACTCTTTCGCCTTCTGCAAATCGTTAACAGAAAAACTTGAAAAAGCTTCTGTGACTTTAAACATAACGCACCTTTCTTGGGGATGGGATAAGCAGGTAGGGGGTTTTTGACAGTTTACACTATCAGATGATGTATGTGTTGTTGGATGATGATATACAGATGGCAAACAAACCGCCGACGAGGCGGCGCACTCCAAAGCCAATCCTATCGATGGAGAAACCATGAAACCAATCGCGCTCCTTTTCTTGTTGTTTGCTTCTTTCGCCATTTGCTTCGCACAACCACAATCTGAACGTCAACAATTCATCCGCATCGAAGCGCCGGCGATCGCGCTCAAGAACGTTCGAGTCATCGACGGAACAGGCGCGGCAGCAGTCGAAGATCAGACCATCGTCATCGTCGACGGGAAGATACAATCTGTCGCTCCTAGTTCATCCGCATCTGTGCCGGCGAACGCGCAGGTGCTGGATCTGAAGGGATACACCGTTCTTCCGGGTCTTGTTGGAATGCACAATCACATGTTCTTTCCAATGGGTGGGTCGCCTCCTATGTACTCGAACATGGGAATCAGTTTTCCGCGACTCTATCTTGCCCTTGGCGTTACCACCATTCGCACCACCGGCAGCGTTGTTCCATACACAGATCTTGAAATCAAGAAGCTGATCGACAACGGCCGGATGATTGGTCCAAAGATGCATATTACCGCGCCATATCTCGAAGGACGCGGCTCCTTCACACCTGTGATGCATACACTCACTGGACCTGACGATGCGCGCCGCATGGTTAACTTCTGGGCGGAGAACGGAGCAACATCGTTCAAGGTTTATATGAACATTTCGCGAGATGAACTGCGCGCCGTTGTTGACGAAGCGCACAAACGTCAACTGAAAGTCACGGGCCATCTATGTTCGATTGGTTACCGCGAGGCAGCTGAGATTGGCATCGACAATCTCGAACACGGTCTGCTGGCCGATTCAGAATTCGTTGCGAACAAACAACCTGATCAATGTCCCGCCGGCGCCGTGCCGGCAAGTTTGCGGCAACTCGATCTGAACGGTCCTGCCGCACAAGAAACCATTCGCACACTCGTTGCGAAAAACGTGGCGATCACTTCGACCCTGCCGGTATTCGAAGCGGGCCAGGCACCGCTGACGCAGAGCGGTATCGGCGCTTCGAGCGCTCTGATGAATCCACGCGTGTTCGCCGTGATGTCACCGGAAGCGCGCGTGCGTTATCTAACTGCTCGAGCTCGTGTGTCCTCCACGTCGGATTACGTTGCGCTGCTTCGAAAAGCGATGGACTTCGAGCGCGCATTCGTAAAGGCGGGAGGTCTGCTGATAGCTGGATTGGATCCGACTGGTAACGGTGGCGTCGTCGCAGGCTTCGGCGACCTGCGCCAGGTCGAGTTGCTGGTTGAAGCAGGTTTCACTCCAGTTGAAGCGATCAAAATCGCGAGCTTCAATGGCGCAAAGTTTCTGGGAGAAGACGCGCGGATCGGTTCAATCGCACCTGGCAAACAGGCTGACTTGATGGTTGTGAAAGGTAATCCCGCCGCAACGATCGCCGACATTGAAAAAGTCGAGATCGTTTTCAAAGACGGCGTTGGTTTCGACTCGGAGAAGTTGATTCAATCGGTGCAGGGATTGGTTGGGATTAGGTGAAGAGTCAAAGAAGACACCACCCGCTTCAGCGGCGTGGTGTCTCCTCAGCTAACGCAGAATGGACCCCTCAACCGACCTCAAATACTCCGCCACTTCAGTCTTCTCGCTGTATTCTGCCCAACCGCTTGGATTCGCATTGAATTCAGTATCGCGAATAGACGGATCCGCACCGAGCTCTATTAGGAGTTTCGCCATATCGAGATGCCCGCCCATTGCTGCGTGGTGTAAAGCTGTCGTTCGACTGCGTTCATTAAGATTGAATCCCAACTTCACCATCAAACGCACCGCGTCGCGCTTATCACTCTCAGCTGCCAGTTGTAGCAACTCTACACGTCGCAACCCTAGTTCATTAATCAGATCAGGTTTCTGATCCAACCGTAACCGGGCACGAGGTTCATCAGCTGACAAACAAGCAGTTGCGAAATCATCTACCTCCGACAGTGAAGTTCTTTCCGCGCCATGTTGGAGAAGATAATCGGCAATGTCTTTGTTACCATGAAGCACAGCAAGCTCATAAGGTGTTTTCTGTAATCTGCTATCCGCTGCATTCACGTCGACGCCGTGTTCGACCAGCAACTTCATTCGCTCGAATTGATTGTATTTCGCAGCCCAACCCATTTGTTGTTGCAGCATTTCCTGCGGAGTACCCAGTTTGTCCCCTAACCGTTGGAACCAAATCCCGTCTCCGCCTTTTCCGAGACCGTACTCGAATAGAAGTTCCAGGTGTCGCGTGCCGCCCGTGAACATCCGGTTGTAAAGCGTCTGACTGTCGTTGGGATCCGCGCCCGCTTCAAGCAACAAACGCGCGAGCTGATAGCAGTATTGGTGTTCGGGTTGATGCTTTGGTCCACCCTCGCCTTCGCCGAATGCGCCGGTCAAGGCTGTAAAAGTATATTGACCGTCCCAGAGAAACCCCGCATTCGGATCAGCGCCGTGCTTGAGCAGAATGCGCGCGACTTCCAATGTGGAATGTTCGGGCCGCGTGCTGTTCAGACGCGAGTAGGCGGCATATAACAGAGGCNCCCAGTTGTGTGGTCCACCGCGAGTTGTTGCGAGCCCCGGTTTNTGCTTAAGCATTCGCGTTACTGCTTCGACGTCACCGACCGTCGACGCAGTGAAGATGTTTTCAAACGCGATTGAAGGATTTTGCGCTAACATTTCACGCGCCTGTTCACAACGTTCGACATAATCGGCGAGGTAGTCGAGACAGGCGAGACGAATGAATCGATCGGAAAGTGACTCCGTGTCACTGACCGACTTTGGGTGCGGCGGCATGAAGGTATGACCTTCAACTACCTCCACGTATTGTTTTAGTTTCAACCAACTCGCAAAGCCGTAAGTGCGAGCGATGACGAATTGCGCGTCACTAAGTTGAAATCGTTTGTGAGCGTCCACTCCTTTCGCACGAAATTCGCGGACGCGTGCTAAGGCATCGGGATCGTTTGCAAGAACGGCCCGGCGCAGAGATTTTGCCTGCTTTCGCAGATTCTCGACAGATGGATTAGAAGGAAGTTGTTGAGTGGGCATAAGCGATCTCCTCTCCGTTTATCACGGTGGTGAAGC
>Ga0065705_10002135_pt1 | contig 11030 bp, 9 predicted proteins | sample SwibulcommuniRL2_FD_59092 | JGI IMG/M metagenome (GOLD analysis project Ga0065705, IMG submission 59092) | Bulk soil microbial communities from switchgrass field near Rose Lake, East Lansing, Michigan, USA - RL2 Bulk Soil v2 (version 2) | ecosystem: Environmental > Terrestrial > Soil >... | reverse complement strand
CTGCCATCCCCTGCGCTGCAATACGGACAAGACCGCCTGCCCATTATGATCCACGATGTCATTTTCACCTTGAGGCAGCCCCCTTCCCAACACCACATCGGGATCCATTTTTACGAAGATCGCGCGCTGTCTTTTGGCATAGGACTCCAGGTCATTGAGCACGCGACTCCGCATTGGCTCGTTTGCCCAATCCAACAGCGGACCCTTGGGCGCGTACAGAATGGATAGGCGTGCCGCGAATCCGTTACGGGTGATCTGGCGTTTGAGAATCAACGCTGCCGCCGATGGATAAAAGGCGAAAGAGGAAAGGTCGCCGGGATTGCTTTCTGCCTTCATCTTTCCTTCTCGGTCCCAGACAAGGTAAATGGGCTCCCATCCGTACTTCGCCTTCACCTGTCCCCACTCGTAGGTTTGGAGGAAGTGAGGATTGGGAAGTTNTGAGATAATAGAATTCCAGATACTATTTTCCACTTCTATTCCCTGNTCCCCAGAAACCGCAGATATGCCCAATATAATAANGGATTATAGACTCGGTCCAGTGCTTGTGAGGCGCGCCTCAGTTTGCCACCAAATCCGCGTTTGAAGCGGTAGACACCCCACAAGCCATCATGACGGGCCTCAAAGTTGGTCTCAAGGGTGGCCTCATTTTCGTCTGGTACGCCCCAAAGATCGTATTCTTCGCGGCCGCGCTCTTTTGCCCATTTCATTGCCTTCCATTGAAGCAGATAGGTCGGCATCCGGTTGCGTTCCGCTTCAGTCGACGCACCGTAGAGGTAATAAGCACGGTTTCCGTTGCAGGCGACAAATAAGGCGGCGAGTGCTTTGCCCTCATATTCTGCGAGGAGGATTTCACACATCTGCTTCGGATGCATGAGCTCATAAGCTCGCTGGTAATACTCCAATGAATGTACGCCAAATCCGTCACGCCCTCCGGTAACCAGCATCATCTGATGGAAAGCAGCGAGATCATCCCAGGGGCGGACGGTCACTCCCTTTTTCTCCGCCAGACGGATGTTATAACGAGTCTTTTGCTTCATGCGTGCAAGGATTTGTTCTTCATCCGCTTGGATGTCAATTATGAGGGTGCGAGGAGGTTGGATGTTATGCGGAGATATTCGTAATTGGTTATTCGTAATTCGTGAATTGTCGTTTGGCGAGTCATCTTCCCAGGCATCTGGTTCAAGTTTGAGGAAGATTGCCCGATTCTGTTTACAAACGCTATCGATTTCCATCCAAAGTGATTTGTTCGGATTCACCTTGGGGATGTAGCCGATTGTAAAACCGAGAGGCAGCCTGCGAAATAGGATCTGTACACCCGCCTCCCCATTCACCAAACGGATAGGCTTCCAGCCGAACGCGGATTTGAGCTCACCCCATTCACCAGTCTGCAATAGATGTGCGTTAGGATTTCGCTGTAAGTATTGATTCCATTCCATGATTGAAACGATGGGCATGAATTATTCACCGCATCCGATCAATCACTTCTTTCAATCCGTCCACCAGAGAAACCTGAGCGCGAAATCCCATGACGTCCGCTGCTTTTTGTGGACTTCCCACCGAACGGTAGATATCGCCGGGACGCGGCTCTGCCAGGACATGAGTTGGCACATTCGGCAGTAATTCGTACATCACATCAAGCAAATCCAGCAAACGAGTCTCAATTCCCGTGCAGATATTGAAAATTTGTCCGGCGGCGTTTGGGTGTTCGGATGCAACCAAATTGGCGCGCACAATGTCACGCACGTTGATTAAATCACGCGTTTGGCCGCCGTCGCCAAAGATTGTGACAGACTTATTATCGAGCAAACGCCGTGCAAAGATCGGCACTGCGGCGGCATACATCGAGTCGGGCCGCTGGCGTGGACCGTAAACATTGAAATAGCGCAACGCTACGACTTCGAATCCAAAGGCACCTGTGAACAACTCCGCATACATTTCGTTAACGCGTTTCGATACAGCATAAGGCGACTTCGGTTGCAGCAGCGTTTCTTCGATCAGCGGCAGCGCCTCGGACTCCCCGTAGACCGCGGCGCTCGAAGCAACGACCGCCCGTCTCACGCCAGCCCGGCGCGCCGCATCGAACAGCAGAGAGGTGCCGGAAATATTCACATCAAAACAGGTTTGTGGTTCTTCCATCGATTGAGGTACGGAGACAAAAGCGGCTTCGTGGAAAATAACGTCGACGCCGCGCACAGCCTCGGCAATATCGTCAGAGCTCCGTAGGTCTCCCTCCAGGACCTCGAGCCGACTCCCGTCAAAGTGCCCGGTCAGCTCCGCGATGTTCTCGCGTTTCCCCGTGCTGAAGTTATCCAAAACGCGGACATTCGATCCCTGCTTGAGCAAAGCCTGCACAATATGGGAGCCTATGAAACCGGCTCCACCCGTAACCAGATATTTCATCCTATCTCCCAGTCCGGCGAAGGACCGTACCGATCGTCCGCAAGATGATGGAAACATCCATAGCCAGCGTGCGATGTTTGATGTAGTAAAGGTCATACTCCAGCTTGACGATCGTTTCCGTTACGCTGGAGACGTATCCATAGTTGATCTGCGCCCAACCGGTCAGCCCGGGTTTTACGAGTAGGCGCGCTCGGTAGAAGGGGATTTGCCGCTGATATTCGTTCACGAGGCTGGGTCTCTCGGCGCGGGGACCGACAAGGCTCATTTCACCGCGCAGCACGGACCAAAACTGTGGCAGCTCATCCAGGCGCGAACGTCGCAGGAAGCCTCCTACACGCGTCACCCGCGGATCATTTTCCATGGTGGTAAAGGGACCGCCATCCATTTCTGAATCCTGGCGCATGGAGCGAAATTTATAGATCATGAATCGCACGCCACCCCTGCCCAGACGATCCTGGGAATAGAAGACCGGCGAACCTGTATCGACCCAGACCGCAAAGGCGAGGAACGGCAGCAGCACGACAAAGATCAATAATCCAACCAGCGCGCCGATGATATCGATCAGGCGCTTGGTCAATTCGTACATGCCACTGACATGCAACTCATCCACGAACGATCGGATGATCCAATCCGATTCGAGGTGTTGAACGGGGACCCGGCTCGTCATTTCCTCATACAGGATCGGCATGCGAGTCACATCCACACCGCGTTCCTGGGCATCCAGGATCGTCTGGAATGCGGCACCTTTGATCTCACCATTGATCGCCACGACAAGGTCAGAAACATGGTAGACATCCACCAGGTTCAGTAAATGCGAGCTGGTCCCCAGCACAGGGATTCCATAAAATACTTTACCCGCTTTCAATTTATCATCGTCGACAAAACCGATGATATTGAATGATCGCGTTCCAAGGTTTCGATACAATTCGGCGAGGGTCTGCCCGGCTTTTCCCGCACCAACCACAAGAACGCGTCGTCGTTGACCTGTCGATTTGTACACGCGGATGAATGCCATCCGCCAAGCTAACGTCAACAGGGAAGCAAAGAGTAGAAAGCCGCCGACACCGATACGAGGCAGATTGGATTGCTGTTGGATGATGAAAAGCAAGGAATACGCAAGCAATCCAACAAACGCCGCAATGGCGACTCCACGCGTCGTCCTTCTTCCGCTTGCGGCTACATGAGGCTCATAAAGCTCCACCAGCAGCAGCACCCACATGATGGGAAGAAGATAAAACCAGAAGGGCACATCAAAGACGGTCTGCGCTGTTGCAAGATCTCGCGCCTGGTTCGGCTTGAGTCCTTGCTCGAGGTACCTGTCATATAAGACTTGAAATACGTAAAGGTTGTATTGGCTCCATGTGTAGAGCGCCAGAAGAACCGAACCGATCGCCATGAATAGGTCGCCCGTGAATAGGATGGCGCGGTGTTCATTAGGACGCAGGCGCAGCGGTGTGGTACGAATATTTTCAGCCATTCTTAGTTCTTACCCGAGGTGAGCATACTCCACAAGAATCCGCTGCCCCAGGAAATGTGCATGGCAGAAATCGCCAGAGGCAAGCCTAACAGCAGGAAGGGTTTGCGTTTTTTGACAGCCGCATGCAAGCCAGCCAGCGAAAGCACAGAAAAATAAAGGATAAGTTCGGCAATCAAAACCCGGGATGCACCGGGGAGAAAAATCGAAACAAACGCCAGACCGATCAGACTCACAACAAACAGGGGTGGCAGTGCCTGTCTCCAGCGCAGGGTATCCGGAAAACGCCGCAGCATTCGCCACTTCCAAAAGCCATAACGCCAAAACTGGCGAATCAGTTCCAGTAAGGTGGAACGCGCAAAATAGACAGAACGGATCGAGGGGTCGAGCCAAACTCGTCCATTTGATTTCCGGATGCGGACATTGAACTCGTAATCTTCATTCGTGAACAAAGACTCGTTGTAGCCTCCAATTTTTTGGATCAGCTCGCGCCGATACGACCCGAACGGGACAGTATCCACTTCCGAGGCGGAGGCGGCAAGCCGGTACATCGCGTCGCCCACCCCAAGCGGATGGGATGCCGCAACGGCGACCGATTTCGCGATCCAGGTCTGCGCGCCGGGATGGATCTCCCACACACCGCCGATGTTATCCCCGCGCTGCGCCTCATGGGCATTCACGCAATTCTGCACGTAATCGGGATAAGGCTTGGAATGCGCGTCGAGGCGGAGGATGATTTCGCCGTGCGAAGCTTCGATGGCACGGTTCAAGCCCGAGGGAATAGCACGGAGTGTGTTATCCACCAGGCAGACTTTAAGATCGGAAAAATCCTTCTGGAACGCAGCAATCGCTTCGCGTGTACCATCGGTCGACATGCCATCGGCGATGACAACTTCCATCTCGGCGCGCGGAAACGTCTGAGAACGTAAAGCCTCCAGCAACAGGCGGATGGTGGATTGCTCGTTATAACAGGGAACGATGACGGAAACTTTCGGTTGCATGTTTTGCTTACGATTTACAATGATAACCGTAAATCGCAGTCTTTGAGATTATGGAGTGCGGTAGTGTGTGGCAAGCGGTAGATGGATCACAAACGTTGTCCCATGCCCCAACTCACTGCGGACGCTAATTTTACCATTGTGTGCATCGAGAATCTCGCGGACAATTGCCAGCCCCAATCCGGCACCGTGAGCTTTGCCACCTGCTCGCGAGACATCCACCTGGTAAAAGCGGTCGAAGAGTCGTGGCAGCGCAGCGTTCGGCACACCGACTCCGGTATCCGTTATAGATACTTCGATCCCGGCTCCAGCTTTAGTGGCGGAAAGCCTCACCTCTCCACCTGCCGGGGTGAACTTCAGAGCGTTATCAACCAGATTTGTGAAGACCTGTGCCAGCCGGTCACCATCGCCTGGCAGCATTGGCAGATCTGGGGGGACTTCCAATTGCAGCCGAATGCCGGTCCTCTGTGCCTGTGGAGTGAACTTTTCGACTATGTTTTGCAGCAGTACCATCACGTCCACAGCGGACATCTTCAAATCGGCAGTGCCAGCCTCCAGCCGGGCGAGATCGAGCAAGTCAAGCGCCATGCGGTGCATACGTCCTGATTCATCGTAGATGATCTGAACGGCTTGTCTGCGCGCTTCCGGTGTATCTGCGGTTTCATCCAGGATCGCCTGCGCGAAACCCTGAATGGAGGTCAGCGGAGTCTTCAACTCGTGTGAAACGTTGGCGACAAAGTCCCGCTGCGAGCGCTGGCTGCTCTCCACCCGCTCGATCATCGAATTGAAAGCGCGCGTCAGATCCTGCACCTCGTGAGGTCCGCTCGGGGAAACAGGTCGCATCTCCTGGGACGGATAGGCGCGCGCTGCGGAAACCACCTTCTGCAATGGATCAGCCACCCAGCGCGAAATCGCGTACGCCAGAATCAAGGACAGCGCTAAGGCGATCAGCCCACCCTCAATGAGGGGAAGTAAAAGCGCATCGGCGAAGATATTTACTGCCGGTACGCGGGGACGCGGAGCAGCCACAACCAGGATTCGATCCGCTGACAGCCTCTTGAACGTATACAGCCAGAATTGGCCCTGATCATCCCGGGCAAGTTGTGAGGCTCTGCTCAAAACATTTCTGCGTGGAAAGGGAATCCTTGGATCATTCGGATTGGTATCAAACACCAGGTTGCGTTTTGAGTCAAACAGGACCAGGCGAACATCGTAGGTCTGCTTGATCTGTTCGAGCGCATCCGGCCTGGCGACAAAACGATCGGCATTCGCAAGGACACTGCTTTCGGCATCCTTCAAGCGCTGTTGAACCTGCCGTGACAGAAACGGATTGCGAATTAGAAATAACATTAGAACGAGTGTCACAATGCTCAACGCGATCGTGATCACCATGGCATAACTTAACCAGAGGCGAGAACGGAGGGAGGTGAACATGCGGCGGATGCCCCGAATTACCTCGACCTCTGGAAGGAATTCAACTGTTCACGCAACTTCATCAGAAGACTATACAATTCATCGAGCTCAGCTTCGGTCATCACAGACCAGGGGGCGTAAAAATATTGATCCGTCTGTTCCTCAGCTTGTTCGCGCAACTGATGTCCCTGCTGCGTAATGCAGAATGTACCCGGGACGTTCCCTTGCTCTGCCCAGCCGAGCTGTGCAGCTGCCTCAAGGGCGACCTCATAGTTGCCGGCTTCAAATCCTCGGAAGGACATTTTCTCGGCAAGTTGCTCGGCAGTCACGGAATCGTTCTTCCACAGTGAACCCAGCACGTTCCAGATGATGCCAGCCTGGCCAAAGTGCGGATGCGAGGCGGCAAAATGCGAGTCATCGCGGTAGGCGAACAAGTCCATGAGATATTCCCGGATCTGTACAACCAGCGGACTATTTTTATCGGCAACCCTGAAGCGCTTGAGGATCGCCCATTTTTCCGGAGGCTCTGCGGCAAACTCGTTTGCCATGACGATCTGTTTAAGCAGCAGAGCGAGACGATTCAGGTCAATATCCGTAAAAGCTTCAAAAGACAATAGTTGCTTATCACCTGCCCTAACGATGTGTCGCGCGGCATCCCGGGCACGGTCGGTGACCTGGTATCTATCGTCGGGCATCGGTTCGATCCAGCCCTTGAAGTTGAGGGTCACAAATATCTTTTCAAATAGTAAGGGATTGGAATATGGATCGCGCTTTTGGAATTCATGTATGGAAAAGGAATCCATTCCAAGCTCACTGTAATAATATAGTTCCATGGGAACGTTAGAGTGGATGGCGGCATCCTCGATGGCAGGCTCGATGATCGCCCAGAATTCGTGGACAATAGAATAGATCAATGGCCAGAATTTGGTGAGGGATTCAGTGCTCATGGATGCTCGAGAGTTTCCTAGCTATTGCGCTTCCACTACGGGATAGTTGATCGCTATCTCTCCGCTACTCAAAGAGCACGATGTCAGCGCGAGAGAACCAGTTTATATCCGACGCCTGTTACGGTCTCGATCTTTACGCTACTTGGTTCGATCTTTCTGCGCAAATGCGCCACATGGACGTCCACCGTGCGGGTCTGCCCGTAGAAATCGAAACCCCACGCCTTTTGCAGAAGCTGCTCACGGCTGAGGACAAGTCCGCGGTGCTCAGCCAGGGCGAGGAGCAGGTCAAATTCCTGCGTACGCAGGTCCAGGCTACGGGAATCGACCCGTACTTCCCGTCTTGCGGGATCAATGGTCAGGTCGCCCAAATGAATCGGTGCAGAGTCGTCCGTGTTTCGCTCGGAGCGCCGCAAAATTGCTTTGACGCGTGCGACCAGTTCGCGCGGGTTGAAGGGCTTGGTCAGATAGTCATCGGCGCCCATCTCCAGCCCGAGAATCTTGTCGATATCTTCATCGCGGGCGGTAAGCATCAGGATGGCTGTCGGATCGTTCATGGCGCGCAAACGGCGGCAAACTTCGAGCCCATCGAGCTTCGGGAGCATGACATCCAACACAACAAGCGCAGGGTGTTCGCGCCTCACCGATTCGATGGCAGTCTCCCCGTCAGAAGCAGATGCGATACGGAAGCCTTCGCGCTCCAGATACATGCGCGAAAGCTGGATGATGGAGGGTTCGTCGTCTACAAGGAGAATGAGTTCGTTCAAGTTCATTCCAAAGGTGGCAGTTACCTGTTCAATATTCAGTCACCGCGCTTTGGGTTGAGCAAGGCAACACATTCGATCTCCACCAGGGCATTTTTCGGCAATGCCGCCACCTGGACCGTGCTGCGCGCCGGGGGGTTTTCCGGGAAGAACTCGGCATAGACAGAGTTCATATTGGCAAAATCGCGCATATCCTGCAGGAAGACAGTCGTCTTCACGACGAAGTTCAGCCCCGAGTCGGCGGATTCGAGGATATGTTTGAGATTGGTCAGCACCTGGCGCGTTTGCGCTTCGATACCACCGTCCACCAGTTCCATACTGACAGGGTCCAGCCCCACCTGCCCGGCGGTCACTACAAAATTATCTGTGCGGATGGCTTGCGAATATGGACCGATGGCTTTCGGCGCCTTTTCGGTGGAAATGATTTTCTTTCCTTCAGATGTGTACATGATTCCTCACATGATTTCAGTTTGTTGTGTATGAGGTGATTGTACTTCTGATTGGAGGAAGAGACTAGCCACAGAGAAACGGAGACACGGAGTTCGATTTATTTCGCTGTGACTCAACGTCTCTGCGGCAGATTCTGGATTTTCCACTTTAAGGTGTAGTAGTTGGTTCCGGACGCGGGTTGGCTTCACGGAAGGCTCGGATCGCTTCACGCAGTGCCTTACCGGTGCCGTCCATGGCAGCTTTGATCTCCTGCAGCTTGTCGCGCATTTCTTTGATCGTTTCTTTGGCTATTTCAGAGTCGGTCACCTTGCCGTTCGTGTCAAATCCCTGATGCGAATTGACGATTCCCTTCCCGCTCTCATAGATGGGATGCGCATCCTTGCTGGCGGCTTCGAACGCGTCCAGCGCGGCTTGCACAGCAGAGACATCCTTGCCGTTCGCACTTGCCTTGTCGATCAGTCTCCGGGCTTTGGCGGTAAAGTCATCCAGGCGGTCAAAACCCTTGCCGATCCGTTCATACGTGTGGAGCTGTCGTGCCCAGACTTGCTCCAATCTCTCATTGGTGACCTGTCCCTGTGGTGGAACGGTTGGGTCGCTCGCAGCCGCTGCCGATGCGCTGACAAACGGCATGGCAGCGATCGTAAGCGCCGTAATAAGAGCAGCTAAAATGGTTTTGTTGAAGAACAGTTTCATCGTAAGACTCCTTTGTAGGTTACGATGATGATTGTAGATTGTAGAGGTTATGGGAAAATGATGGAGTTGTAAAATTTTTGTAAAATGATCAACCAACTAAACGCTGCAGACTGGTTAATATAAGGCGAATACTATTTACACCCGTCTCAACACCAGCATTGTCAGGTCGTCGGCGGGAGGCATATCCTGTACGAAGTTGAGCAGGTGTTTCTCAATCACATCAAGCAGGTCATCGGCGGAGGTGCAGCAATCTCCGCTGATCGCCTCCAGGAGGCGTTCTTCACCATAGAATTCGCCGGCCGCATTGAAGGCTTCGGTCAGGCCGTCGGTGTAGAGCAGCAAACTATCTCCACCTTCGAATTTCATAGTCCGTTGATTCACAGGCTCACCGGTCACCACGCCCAGGGCAATCGCGGTCCGAGTCAGTCTTGCCACTTCCCCAGTATGCTTTACCCAGAGAGGTGGGTTATGACCTGCGTTGACATAGGTCAATTCGTCATGGTCCATGTCGAGCACGGCGTAGACGGCGGTGACGAACATTCCCTGGCGCGTATCGGGAATCAACAGGTCATTGACGCGTTTCATCGCATCCGCGGGAGTCCCAGACTCAATGACCGCGGCGTGGACCAAGGTCCGCGTGAGCGCCATGAAGAGGGCAGCGGGAACGCCTTTGTCGGCGACATCCGCGATGAAGAGTCCAAGCTTATTATCCGGGAGTTCAAAGACATCATAAAAGTCGCCGCCCACCTGTCGGGCTGTCTTCCAGCGCGCGGCTAATTCCCAGTCGTCATATTGAGGCAGCGATTCGGGGATGAAAGTCTGCTGGATCTGGCGCGCCAACTGGACCTCGGTCTCGAGGCGTTCGCGCACGACCATTTCTTTTTGCAGGAGGTCGTTCTGAATCGCAAGCGCAGCCTGTTGGGCAATGCCGGTGATGATCTCCAGGCGGCGAGAGCGGAAGCGCAATCCGCCGGATGCCTCCTCGATGAGGATCACGCCGTAGAGATCGTTCTTGACCGCGATCGGGATTGCATAGAGAAAGGCGTTGGGATTTCCCAAATTAACATCCTGAGTCGGATCGACCTTGAGCCAGGCATTCAGACCGCGCTCATCAGGAAGTTCACATGCCATTAATCCGGTTGCGCCGCGGCAGGAATCGAGGAAAGCAAACTCACCGGGCGAAAAAGAGCGGTTCCAAAAGTCTCGTTCATCCTCTTCAGTCAGACCATACTGTTGTGAGGGGCGATACAGTTCTTTTTCCGCCTCCCACTGATACAGGGCAGCCCGTTGCACACCGACGAGGATCGGCATGATACGGATGATCGTGCCCAGCATTTCATCGAGATCGCTGAGGCTGACGATCGCCTGCGCCACCTGCAACAATGCCGCGGAGGCGTATGCCTGTTCCTGCGCGGAATCATACAGGCGGGCATTCTCGATCGCCACCGCCGCATAACTGGCGAACGTCATTGTCATTGCCTGCGCTTCATGACCATATCTGCCTGGGGTGCTGTGCGAGAGCGTGATGACTCCAAGGTTTTGATCGCCCACGCGCAGCGGCACTGCCAACCCGGAATAGTCCTGATCGAATCCCGCCACGAGGCCGGTGATCCATTTCGGGTCGGTGGGCTTTCGGATCAGCGGTGTTTCAGAGTATAGGGCGTTCAGCAGACTTTCATACGAGCCTGACTCTGCGTACAGCGTTGCTTCGAGCAAATTTTCGTCACAATTATGACAGGCAGCCAGGTATAACTCGTCATCTTCCATCAGCCAGATGGCGGAAATATCCACAGGTAAATTGCGATCCAATTCGGAAAGGATCCTGTCGAGCACATCGTCCACGCTGGCATCGGCGGAGACCAGACCTGCCACTTCGCGCAGGCTATCCGCTACC
>Ga0065705_10002861_pt1 | contig 11032 bp, 16 predicted proteins | sample SwibulcommuniRL2_FD_59092 | JGI IMG/M metagenome (GOLD analysis project Ga0065705, IMG submission 59092) | Bulk soil microbial communities from switchgrass field near Rose Lake, East Lansing, Michigan, USA - RL2 Bulk Soil v2 (version 2) | ecosystem: Environmental > Terrestrial > Soil >... | reverse complement strand
CCCGACCGTCGAAGGGCTCGAGCTCGACCTCGGCTCGCGCGCCGGGCTTCCCGTGTCCATCGCCCACGGGTCGCTCGACCCGGTGATCGGCGTGGAGTTCGGCCGCCAGGCGCGTGCGTTGCTCGAGGAGGCCGGCCTCGACGTCGACTACCGCGAGGATCCGGTCGGCCACACGATCACGCCGGGAGGGCTGGCCCAGGCGATCACCGTGCTCGCCGCGGGGCTGGGCTAGAGCGTCGAGTCCCGGATTCGCGGCTCGTCCACGCCGGAGTCAGGCGTGCCGGGCGGCCGCGGGCGCAAGATGGGCGAGAGGTAGAGCATCTCGTAGGCCAGCGCCGCGAGCGCGCCGCCCAGGAAGGGGCCGATGAACCAGATCCACCCGTCCGCCCACTGGTTCTGGACGAGCATCGGCCCGAGGGCGCGGCCCGGGTTCATAGCGGCGCCCGTGAGCGGGCCGCCGATGAGGATGTCCGCGGCGATCGTGAGGCCGATGGCGAAACCGGCAATGACCGTGAAGGCACCGCGCGGGTCGGCCGCTGTCGCGAAGACGACCCAGACGAGGAAGAAGGTCAGGACCGCCTCGAGAACGAAGCCGGCGCTCGGGGAGATCTGGGGGTTTAGCGTCGGTGCGCCCAGCTTCGCCGCGTCGCTTACCTGGTCCGGATAGATCCACTTGAGGAGAAGCGCTGCGGCGACGGCTCCGCTGAACTGCGCTGCCCAGTAGCAGAGGCCGAGCAGAGGCTTGATCCGCCGGGTGACGAGGAAGCCGAGCGTGACCGCAGGATTGAAGTGCCCGCCCGAGATGTGCCCGAGAGCGGTGACCATGATCGCGAGGATGAGACCGTGGGCGACCGCGACGCCGAGAAGGTCGCCACCGCCTGTCATCACCGAGCCGGCGCCGACGAAAATGAGTGCGAAAGCGCCGACGAACTCTGCAACCGACCGGCGGAGGTTTTCGCCTTCCACGGCAAGGAGGCTAGAACCCGCGCCGGACGGAATTGGGCCGACCACGCTGCTGCCGTTTCACGGCTTCAAGTTGCATTCCTGGTGTTGGAATGCAATAAGTGTCCAGCCCCGGGGTCGAGCGAAGGAGAGTTGACGGTGGAACGGTCAGACGACGCGGGCTACGACGTCGAGCGGCAGGGCTCGTCAGAGGAGGAAGCCACGAACGGCCGCAACGATCATGCAGAGACCGGCAGCCGAGTGGCAGGAGTCCTGAACGCCGCCGAGGAGGCAGCCGAGACGATCAGGGACGAGGCCCGGCGGCAGGCCGATGAAGTTCTCCGCCAGGCGAACGCCGATGCGGCCGCGCGGGTTGAGGAGCTCACCCGCGACGCCGAGCGCGTGCGTACGGAGGCAGACGCCTATGCGCGCGACATCCGCGCCGCGGTCGATTCCTACGGCACGCAGGCTCGCCGCGAGGCCGATGAGGAGGCGCGCAAGCTCCTCTCCGACGCCGAGGAACAGGCCCGTGCCACACGCGAGGCGGCGCAGGAGATGGCGAACCAGATCGAGGAAGACGTGCGGCGGCGGCACGAGTCGCTCGCTCGCGAGGCGAAGTCGCTCGAGGAGCGTAGGCAGCGCGTGCTGGACGGTCTCCGCGACCTCGCCGCCCAGCTCCAGGACGCCCTTGTGGAACCGACGAGCAGGGACACGGACCAATCCCTCGCCGACGCGCTCGACGTCGAGCGACGCCGCTGACCGAGCCGGGGGACGAGCTTCGCACACTGCTCCGCGGCTTCCCGACGGGAGTCGCGGTCCTGACGGTCGACGCCGCGGGCGAGCGCCTGGGGCTGACGGTGAGCGCGTTCGTCTCCCTCTCCCTCGAGCCGCCGCTCGTCGGAGTCGGGATCAGCCGGCAGGCGGCCATGCACGAACTGCTGCGCGAGGCGGGCGGGTTCGCGCTCAGCCTGCTGGCAGGAGACCAGGAGGCGGTCGCCCAGCACTTCGCGCGCGGCGTGCCCCCGTTCGCACACTGGCACGGCATCGCCACCCGCGAGGGCGCGGAGGGCGCGCCGCTGATCGACGACGCCCTCGGCTGGCTCGAATGCCGCCTCGCCGACGATATTGACGCGGGCGACCACACGCTCTTCGTCGGCGAGGTGCTCGGCGCCGAGCGCGGCCGGAGCGCGCCGCCGCTCGTCTACCTCGGACAGCGCTACGTCTCGATGGACGCATGATCGAGGCCGTCGTCTTCGACCTCGACGGGATCCTCATCGACTCCGAGCACGTCTGGGACGAGGTTCGCCGGCAGCTCGCGGAGGAGCGCGGAGGACGCTGGAACGAGAACGCGTCGCGAGACATGATGGGCATGAGCTCCCTGGAGTGGTCGCGCTACATGCACGACGTCGTCGGGCTCAAGGAAGAGCCAGAGGAGATCTCCGCGGAAGTCGTCCGCCGGCTCGAGGACCGCTATCGGCGCGAGCTGCCGCTCATCGCCGGAGCCGAGCAGGCGGTCGAGAGGATTGCCGAGCGCTGGCCCCTCGCGCTCGCCTCCTCGTCCAACCGCGAGCTGATCGACCTCGTCCTCGAGAGCTCAGGTCTCGGCCGCTGCTTCCAGGCGAGCGTCTCGTCGGAGGAGGTCGCCCGCGGCAAGCCCTCGCCGGATGTCTTCCTCGAAGCCGCTCGTCGCCTCGGCGCCGAGGCGACCCACTGTGCGGCAGTCGAGGATTCCGAGAACGGCATCCTCGCCGCGAAGGCCGCGGGCATGCGGACGATTGCCATCCCCAACCCTCAGTATCCGCCGCACGACGACGCGCTCGCGGCGGCCGACGCCGTCCTCGCCACCATCGAGGACCTGACGCCCGCCGTCGTCGAGTCGGACTAGATCCCGCTCAGGCGTCGACGCGGCCGACGAGGACGCAGCCGTTGTGGCCGCCGAGACCCATCGCGTTCGAGAGCGCCACGCGGACTTCCGCCTCGCGCGCCTCATTGGGCACGTAGTCGAGGTCGCACGCCGGGTCCGGGTTCTCGTAGTTGATCGTCGGCGGGATGACGCCGTTGTGCACCGCAAGCGTGCACATGATTGCCTCGATCGCCCCTGCCGCCCCGAACGTGTGGCCCATGACCGACTTCGTCGAGGAGACCGCGAGCTCGTACGCATGGTCGCCGAAGACCTCCTTGATCGCCTTGGTCTCGGCGAGGTCGCCGAGCGGCGTCGAGGTCCCGTGCGCGTTGATGTAATCGACGTCATCCGGCTTGACGCCGCCGCGCGCGAGGGCGTTTCTCATCATCTCGACGACTCCGACCGAGTCCGGATCGGGCGCGGCCATGTGGTAGGCGTCGTTGGAGGCGCCATACGAGAGCACCTCCGCATAGACGCGCGCGCCGCGCTTCTGCGCCGACTCGAGATCCTCGAGCATCACGACTCCCGCGCCTTCCGCCATGACGAAGCCCTCGCGCTTCGCGTCGAAGGGTCGCGAGGCCGCGGTGGGGTCGCCATTCCCCGCGGCGAGGCCGCGCATGTTCGTGAAGCCGGCCAGGATGAGCGGGTGGATGCAGCTCTCGGTCCCGCCGGCCAGCACGGCGTCGGCGTGGCCGTTCCGGATCAGCTCGGCTCCCTCGCCGATCGCGTGCGAACCGGTCGCGCAGGCCGACACGACGGCATAGTTCGGCCCGCGGATCCCGAGCTCGATCGCGAGCTGGCCGCTCGGCGAATCGACGAGCACATTCGGAAGGAAGTTCGGGGAGACGCGGTCCGCGCCCCGGTCACGCAGGATCTCGTGTTGGCGCATGAGCTCGTTGAAGCCGCCGATGCAGCAACCGACGACGACCCCGACCCGCTCCGGGTTGTAGCCGTTCACGCCTGCGTCGCCGAGCGCCTCCTTCGCGGCGCCGAGCGCGAAGAGGACGTTGCGGTCGAGGCGCTTCGCTTCCTTCGGCGAGGTGACCGAGCTCGGGTCGAAGTCCTTCACCTCACCGGCGATCTGCACCGGGAGCCCGGTCGTCTCGAAGGCCTGGATGTTGTCGATGCCGCTGCGCCCGGCGACCGCGGCTTCCCACGTCGACGGCGCGTCGTTACCCAACGGCGAAACGACCCCGACCCCTGTGATGGCAACTCTCTTCATGTCCTCGATAGCGTTAGACGGCGCAATGGCTTCTACGGTTTCGCCCAAGCTTCCTTTTCCCCCGATGGAGGCAGAGCTCGTCGACGAGCTGCCCCAGCCGGACGGTTGGCAGTACGAGCCCAAGTGGGACGGTTTCCGAGGGATTCTCGAGAACGTGACGGGGGAGCTCCATCTCTGGAGCCGTAACGGCCGCCCCCTCCTCCGCTATTTCCCGGAGCTCGAGGCGCTCGGGAAGAAACTGAAGCCGAACTCGGCGGTCGACGGCGAGATCGTCATCGAGCGCGACGGAGCGCTCGACTTCGACGCGCTGCAGATGCGCCTCCATCCGGCGGAGAGCCGCGTGCGCAAGCTCTCGGCCGAGATCCCGGCCGACTTCGTCGCGTTCGACCTCCTCCTCTGGGACGGCAAGGCGATCCACGAGCTCCCGCTCGAGAAGCGGCGCAAGCACGTGGAGAAGCTCCCGTTCTCGGTCTCGCCCGCGACGACCGACCGCAAGGTCGCGGAGGGCTGGCTCGACCGGCTGGAGGTGGCGGGGTTCGACGGCGTCATCGCCAAGCGCAAGGGGCTCCCCTACCTCCCGGGCTCGCGCGACGGCGTCGTCAAGGTCAAGGGGGAGAAGACCGCCGACTGCGTCGTCATCGGCGTCACCTGGAGCGAGAAGGGCTCCGGGATCGCGAGTCTGATGCTCGGGCTCTACGACGGCGGCAAGCTCCGCCCGGTCGGCACCTCCTCGGCCGCCGGCAAGCGCCGCGAGGAGATCCTCGAGCGCGTCCAGCCGCTCCTCGGCCCCAAGCCGGAACGGAAGCCTCGCGGCGAGCCGAGCCGCTGGCGCCCGAAGGTGACCGGGGAGTGGAGTCCGGTGAAGCCGGAGCTCGTCGTCGAGGTGCGCTACGACAAGTGGCAGAAGGCCCGCTTCCGACACGGCACGCGCTTCCTCCGCTTCCGCCCGGACAAGGATCCCGACCAGTGCACGGTCGCCCAGGTGAAGCCGAGGCCGAAGAAGGGCGATCCTACGGTGCCGGCGCTTCTAGACCGAGCCGGTCGAAGCGCGAAGCGAGGCTGACCTTCCGCCGCCACATCCCGGCGCTGAGGTCGCCCACTTTCTTCACCCGCGCAGGAGTCGTCTGAACCGTGAACGCCTCCGGCTCGACGGACGGAACCTCTTTCCATTCGAGTGGAGTCGACACGCGGGCGTCGGGTACCGGGCGGACCGAGTAGGCGGACGCGATCGTCCGGTCGCGCGAGTTCTGCCCGTAGTCGACGAAGACCCCACGCCGGTCTGCCACCTTCCACGTCGTCGTCGCCACGTCCTGGTCGCCGATCCGCCGCTCGACCTCCTGCGCGAACGCCTTGGCGAACCTCCGCACTTCGGGAAAGCGGAGCTCGGGCCTGATCGGGCAGAGGATGTGGAGCCCCGTCGCGCCTGACGTCTTCGGAAAGCTCGGGAGCTCCAGCTCGTCCATGAGCTCCTTCACCACGACCGCGATCTCGCGCACGTGCGACCACGGATTGCCGGCGCTCGGATCGAGGTCGATGAGCATGTAGTCGGGCCGCTCGACGTCGTCCACGCGGCAATGCCACGTGTGGAGGTCGATGCACCCGAGGTTCGCGATCCACGCGAGCCCGGCCGCATTCGTGACGACCGGGAAGTCCGCCGTGCGCCCGCTTCCCGGGAAGAGGATGTGGACGGTCTCGAGCCAGTCAGGGTGAGGATTCGGGACGCGCTTCTGGTAGAAGAACTCCCCGTCCACCCCGTGCGGGTAGCGGAGCATCTGCATCGGCCGGTGCCCGACGTGCGGAAGCAGGTACTCGGCCAGGTCGACATAGTGGCGGATGAGGTCGCCTTTCGTGAGCCCACTCTCGGGAAAGAAGACCTTGTCGAGATTCGTCACCTGGACGTCGTAGCGGCCGATCCGCATGGCGCGGAGGGTACCGGCCCGGCAAATCACCCTTCGAGGGGAAGGCGGGCGGTATGCCCGGGCACGATCATGGGGTCTGCCGGCTCCCCTCACATATCCGGCGTCTGGCGAAGGCCCGTTTCGGAATGCGGCTCCATACAACCGTCCGAGGCGGGTCTCGTCACTTAACGGGAGCGGCTGAGGCGCCGACCGACGCTGTTACGATTACCCGGCACGGAGAAGTGGCCGAGTGGACGAAGGCGGCGCCCTGCTAAGGCGTTAAGGGGGTAATCACCTCCTTCGAGGGTTCGAATCCCTCCTTCTCCGCTTCGACCCGCCCCGACCCGACGGAGACCCGCGATGAGCGAGAGCACCAGCGCACTGATGTCCCGTTGGGACGCGGAGGACTGGGAGTACGACGAGGAGACGGGCGGTCTCGTCCACCTGCTTCGCGCCGACGACGCGGTGCAAGCCGGGCTCTGGAAGCCCGGCGAGACGGCGGGGCGTACGATCGAGCTCGAGCTGGTGGCCCATGAGACGGTGCTGGTCCTTGCCGGCACCGGGACGCTCCAGGTCGACGGCGGCCAGGTGATCGAGTTGGCTGCAGGCGACATGATCTCGATGCCCAAGGGCGCCCGGACGACGTGGGTCGTCGATGCCGACTTCAAGGAATTCTGGGTCTACAGCGATCCGGACGGCTAAACGTCCGCCGCTACACTTTCCCCCGCGCCGGAGGGGTGGCAGAGCGGACGAATGCGGCGGTCTCGAAAACCGTTATCCGTCGTTAGGCGGATCGAGGGTTCGAATCCCTCCCCCTCCGCCTCTTGTTGCTACGCCGTTCGGCCCGTGAGGAGCCCGACGAGAAGCACGACTGCCGCGACGACGAGCAGGAGCCAGAGCAGCTTGCTGACGAGGATGCCGCCGCCGATCGCAAAGACGAGCAGCAGGATGAGGAGGAGGAGCAGAAGTCCGGACACGGTTCTCCTTGTCGTAGGTTGGCGCTCTTATCCCCGCAGGGCGCACGCCTCACACCCGCGTGCGATGATCGCCCTATGAAGAAGTTCACGGTCACCATCGAGGGAGTGAACTGGAAGGACATCCAGGAGCTCGAGCTGTTCGACCTGCCGAAGGAAGGCGATACCGTCGAGACGCGGTACGGCACGTGCATCGTGACCGAGGCCGAACTGCAGCCGGACAGTGGCGAGCGCGCGGGCAAGATCGTCTGCCGCCTCCCCTGACACGGGTCCCTCCGCCGGGAGTGAGATGATCGGCGCACCAACAGTCCAGGAGGACGTCCGTGAGCGAAATCGAAAGCAGCACCCCAGCGAGCACGAGTGCGCGCGGCCCGGTCGGCGAGACGCGCTCGGTCGGCCTTTCCATCCTCTGGTTCATCCTGACCATCGGGATCTACGGGATCTACTGGGTCTACAAGACGCAGGAGGAAGTCAGGCGCTACTCGGGGAACGGCGTCGGCGGCGTCCTCGGCATCGTCATCTACATCCTCATCTCGCCGGTGACGTTCTTCATCGTCCCGTCCGAAGTGCGTTACATGTACGAGGACCTCGACGGCGGCCAGAGTCCCGTGCGCGGCATCTACGGCCTCTGGATCCTGCTGCCGATCGCCGGCCCCATCATCTGGTTCGTCCAGGTGCAGGGAGCGCTCAACCGCTACTGGGAATCGAAGGGAGCCTCGCCCGCCTAGACTGCCCCATGGCGCGTGGGGACAAGCGGTCGCCGGATGAGCTCGACCAGGAATGGAGCGAGCTCATCGAGGAGCACCGGCTTGCCATGCCCGGCACGCAGGTGCTCTTCGCCTTCCTGCTCGTCCTCCCGTTCCAGCAGCGCTTCGAGGAGCTCAGCGAGAACCAGGTCTACGTCTACTTCTCGGCGCTGCTCTGCGCCGCGCTCGGGATCATCCTCCTGATCACGCCGACCGCGAACCACCGCCTGCGCTGGCGCCGCGGCGACAAGGAGGCGCTGCTCGTGGCCGCCAACCGAGCGGCGATCGCAGCCACAGTCTTTCTCGCCGCCGGGATGTCCGCCTCGGTCTACCTGATCACGGACTTCCTGTTCGGCGAGCCTGCCACGGCAGCCGTGACCGCAACGCTCGGGGCACTCTTCATCTGGCTCTGGTACGGGCTCCCGCTCGTCCGCCGGATGCGCGAGCGCGACTGACCCGCCGAGGTCAGTCGATCACGAAGGCGACGGTGACGCTCTTGACCTTCCCGGTTGCGATGCCGATCCGGTAGTCCGTCACCCTGTGCCCGGGGCGGAAGCGGCCTGTCCAGCAATGCCGGAAGTCGGAGCTCTCCCTGCGGCAGCGGAGGTGCGGATAGGCGTCGTGGAGCGCGCTCTCCGGCGAGCCGACGTGGATGCCTTCGGCGGTCTTCTGCGGCTCGCGGTTCGTCCAGACCGCGGTCGCGCCCATATTGCCCTGGAACGTGGCCATGAGCTTGCCGGCCGCGTTCTTGTAGATGAATTGCGTGTAGGCCCCGAAGTCGTTCGTCCCGTGGATGATCCGGTCGGGGTCGCCCTTCTTGTCCTTGACCTCGGGGCGAGTCATCTCGAGCCTGACGCCTGCGATCGACCGCTGCGGGACGATCAGCGCCGAGGCCGCGCCGACCCACACGAACGTGACGAGGCAGGCGACGGCGAGAGCAAGGTAGCGGACGGCGCGCACTCCTCCGTTCTACAGCTCCGCCCGTAGGAGCGCAAGGGCCTCCTCCAAGCGCTTGCGGTTTTCCAACGAGTTGAGCCAGCCGCTCGCGCCGGATGGGTGCGGCAACGGCACCGCGATCGCATCACCGAGCTCGAACCTCGAGCCGATGCAGCCGGCGAGCCCCGAGATGCCGAGCGCGCGCTTGATCGCGAGTCCGCCCACGGGAACGACGAGCCTCGGTTGGAGCAGCCGGAGCTCCCATTCGAGCCAGAAGCGGCACAGCTCGAGCTCGCGCGGGCTTGGAGGCCGGTCGCCGCGTCCGCTCGGGTGCCTGCCGGGATAGCAGCGCGTGACGGACGAGCAGTAGAAGGTCGAGTAGAACCGCTCCTCGTCCATGTCGAGCCAGCGGCGAAGCGTCTGGCCCGCGCGGCCGCGCCACGGGCGGCGTTCGATACCCTCGACGATCCCAGGCGCCTGGCCGACGATCATCGCGCTCTGGCCGGCGCGGCCCTCGAACACGGGCAGCGACTCGAGCGGATAGCCCGCCTCCGCGCAGGCCCGACAGACGCCGTTGTCCCGCTGGAGCGAGGCGAGAGAGCGGTAACGGGTGCGTCTCCGGGTGATCCCGGAAGTCTGGCTGCTAGCTCTTCTTCCTGTTCACAGCGGCTAGAAGCTGGCGTTTGTTCATCCGCGAGCGGCCCTCGATGTTCAGCCGCTTCGCCTCGTTGTAGAGCTGCTCTTTGGTCTGGCCGGTCGTACGGCTCCCGTGCGACCGAAGGCCGCCGCGGCGGCTCGAGGACATGTCGCGAATCGAGCTCCGCGACGCCGTGCGGGACTCGCCTGCACGGGCGCGCTCCTTGTTCACGGTGCGCGCGGCGACCTCCTCGGCGCGGTCCTCGGACATGCCGCGCTCCTTCGCGCTGTCCTTGATGTGCTCGTACTGTCGGGCGCGCTTCGTGCCCTTCTCGACTCCACGAGGTGGCATTTCAAACCCCCTTTTCTCGCTTGCCTCGCTCCTACCGCTACCGAGGAGGGCCAAAACGCCCGATACGATGGCTGCGCGCGGAGAGGTGTCCGAGTTGGCCTAAGGAGCGCGACTGGAAATCGCGTACCCGGCGAAAGTCGGGTCGCGGGTTCGAATCCCGCCCTCTCCGCCTCGTCCTTTCACGACAGTTCTCCTCAGCCTCTCGCGGCCGAGCTAGTGTCGTTCCGCTCTTTGTAAGCAGTTTGTCAGGTTCCACCCTGTTCGCTTGACCACCGATGTCCGCGGTGGAACCGTTCATTCCAGGCCGGGGGGCTGGCCGACGGCTTCACCAATCTGAGGGAGGGGACATATGAGGCACCTCTTACAGGGCCGCCTGCTCATGGCGGTCGCTGTTACTGCGCTCGTCTGCGCGGCGACCGCGGGTGCGGCGTCGTTGATAACGAGCGCAGACGTGAAGAACGACTCACTGAAGAGTGAAGACATCAAGAACGGCACGTTGCAAAGCGAGGATGTGAAGGACGGGTCGCTGCGCGCGGACGACTTGAAGGATGGGTCGATCGGGAAGAACAAGCTGACCACCTCCGTTCTCAACGCGATCCCGGTCCGCATCACGGGTGCGTTACCGACCAACGGGTTCAGCGGGACCACTGCTGTGGAGAACACGTCTGACGGAGTCTCCTTTGGCCCGTACGACAACGGCGGTACAGAGGGCGGTTCTCTCTGTAGCGACGTACTGAACGGTCAGCCGTTGAGCGACGTTGAGCATCTAGCCTTCGAGGCTCGATACACCGCTGATGGCGACACGGGCGGTGTGGGCGTTCCCTACCTCCGCATCTTCCTGGAGAACGATACGCACGATGCGATCTTCTCTCCGAACACGCAGCCGCCCGATCCAGACAGCCAAGAAGGACCGTTCCACACCTGGGTGGCGACCGCCGGCCTGTGGCGCTACGACGACGACGCGGGCGACGGAAGCGGCCCGTACGGCCTGAACGGAGCTCCGTTCGACACGGTCAAGGGCGATCACGGCACGGAGGAGATCAGCAGCATCTGCATCAGCACGGGCTTCACCGCAGGCACCGATCTAAGCGCATTGCTGCGCACCTGGGAGGTAAACGCAACCGACTACGCGTTCGGCCTGTAACCAGAACGGGCTGGGGATAGCCCAGCCCTCCTAGTCCGCCGGTCCCCCTCGCCCACTACGCGTTGAGACAACAGCCTCAACCGGGGTCAGAAGCCTCGCCAGCGCCTGCGGTATCAGCCGGTCGGCGGAAGCTCCGCCTTGATCCCGCATTGACAAAGGACTCGTTGCCGGCCTCCCGGCATCTAGGGTGCGAGCATGGATCGGGTCACCTTGGAGGGGCTTCGCGGATACTTCCCCGACGGCAAATTCGCCCGGCGGGTGCAGCCGCTGCCCGAGCAC
>Ga0065705_10104801_pt1 | contig 11042 bp, 18 predicted proteins | sample SwibulcommuniRL2_FD_59092 | JGI IMG/M metagenome (GOLD analysis project Ga0065705, IMG submission 59092) | Bulk soil microbial communities from switchgrass field near Rose Lake, East Lansing, Michigan, USA - RL2 Bulk Soil v2 (version 2) | ecosystem: Environmental > Terrestrial > Soil >... | reverse complement strand
CAAACTCAGGCACCAGGCTCTTACAGTTTGGGCAAATTTCATTGATGTTGCAAAGCTCACCCAATTTTTGCTACAGAGGCAAGAGCTATGTCCAACATTCTATACCTCCCGGTAAAGTATTCCAAAATTGACGGAGCGTTTGGCGATGAAGGAGAGGTTACTGTAGAGAAGTGGTGTCCAAATGAATGGGGCGCCAAGCGGCATGTTAACGGAAAATTCAAACAGGACATCAGGATTTGGAATGAGTTTGATGGCCTGAAGTACCTCGAAATTGAACGCCGAAGAGAGTGGTTGCCAGATTTCCAAGGAGGAGTCTTTCCGTTTGACTGGCGCCATGAAGTCCATGTGCCAAAGCGAAGAATTATCAGCATGGATCGCCTTTTTATTACCCTCAGAATCGACATGAAGGTTGGGATTATGATTTTCCCAATCGATTTGAAGCACGCTCGAACCGTGTATGTTCCGAATCGAAAACAAAAGGATGGCAAGCCTGAGCCGTTTTGGGTGGTGGATTACCACCGCTGCCTTCCCATTGACTTCTCTTATACCTCAACCATGCCGTTCACGATTTTGAACAAGAATCGGGTTGAGAACGCCATCAGGACCAAGATGAGACAGTCATCACTAATGAGAGTCCTCGGCCAATTCCCTCCTTACGGAATGGACGAGGATACCTGGCGATGGCACCTGAAAAGGCTCGGGCTAATGCACCGGATTGCCAAACACCTTGAGCCCCAGGACGGCGATCAGAATGAGAGCAATCACCCATCGTCCTCGGCCGATAAATGGGGACATGGCATCGGGCACGAATGCGGCGATGGCGCTCAATATCAACAGAATCCAAAACAAAACTTGGAGTACCATAAAACTTTCCTTTCAGTTTGAAAAACCGTGGCGCCACTCAGCGCCACGGCCCCGTTTCCCACAAATGATTTAAGCGGTCGGAATTGGCTCACGTCGGACTTTGGTGATACCGGTGATTTCGGTAGCGTCCTTGTGAACGGTGTCCCAATTGAATTCCAGCCGGATCGGCACTTCACCGTCGCCGATATGACCGTCAACCGTGACGGCAACAGAGCTGGACCCGATGTCGCCATCGGCCCGGACGGTGAGCTCCAGCTTTCTCGGAGACAGCAACCTTACCCCCATCGTGCTATTTCCGGTTAGCTGCTGCACTGGCTCCGCCGGCAATTCGATGTCTTCATCGGCCGTGCCTTCGTAGATGTCTTGGAACCCTTTAGGAACTTGTTCGAGTTGCATTTGAATTACCTTTCTATGGGCTCTCGCCGTCTTTTAATAAAAACGAGAGTCAAGCCCTTGGTTTGCGTTTCGCACCCAAGATGGCGACACAGCCACCTGTGGAGCCCCCACTTTGGGCGTTTCTTTTTGCCCTTGGGATTTTTCACAGCTTAAAAGCTTCATTGTTTCTCTGCCAGAGTCAAGTAGGTGGATCCTCCTTGGCCATCGGCTGCACCTTGGACATTGGGTTGATGCTTATTTTAGGTTGATCAACCAGGAACGGGGGATCGGTCTCATCGGGCGGAAGAGGATTGTTGTTCCACCATTGAAAGAATCTGAGCGCTCCGGAAAAGACAAATGACGCCTTAGCCAACGCCCAGAAGCCAGGAGAGAAAAGCGCAAACGACTTTGGATCCACTTGGGCGGCTGCAATGGTTGAAACTATGGCGGAGGTCCCGCCATGGATCAGCACTTCAAACCCAGACCGGATCCATTTCCTGGTTTTATTTGTCATTTCAAAATGTATTTGTGAATCAGGATGCCGATGACTCCGCCAATCACGACCTTCAAAATATTGGCGAGCCAGATCGCCCCTTGCGCACGGGCTTCATAGATCATCGACTTCTTTTCCAGACCCTCCACTCGGAAACTTAATCCATGGGGCTCCTTGTATAAGGTATCCATCACCCGCATCATGTGCTGGATCAATCCCGGGCGATCGCCCCTTAGATCTCCACGCAAAGCATCCTCCAGCGTTTCAACCCTGGTATTCAGATCTTCATTGGTGTTGGGCATAAGGCTTCAAAAATATGGAGAGGGCTGAGTCTTGCACTGGTTTAGGGATAGTCAAAATTGCACCTTCTGCCAATACCTTTGAAGCTTGTGGGGAACTGGGATAGCCGGTCACCAGCAACACCTTGGCATTACCTCGCATCCCGGTTGTTTCGGCCAGGACTTGTTCGCCGGCCATTTTGGGAAGCTTTTGATCCAGGAGGATGATATCAAATTTCCCAGTTTTGATCGCATTCACCGCCTTCTCGCCGTCTTCAACTCGGGTGACTGCGCATCTAAATTGCTTGAGTGATCGCTGGAGGATGGCCCAATCATTGTCATCGTCCTCGACCACCAGGACGCTCGGAGGCGGACGCAACCGGTCCAGCAAATCATTTAATGATTCAATGGCATCGTCCAATTTTTCCTTATCGGTTCGGTCGCCATTCATGGAACGATCTTGATTATTTGCTGCCTATAAAAGAGGAAAGGCTCGCTGTTAGTCACGATCGTTGTAGCGACATTCTTCCACGTTGTCATGTTGGAAGAGCCCCATGTGATGATCGCAAAGTTGGTCACGGGCGGAGGTGGCTCCACGGACCTGTAGCTGACTTCGTTGCTGAAATCTGATTCGGAGCCGGCGCTATCGATGGCGGTCACTGAAAAGAAATTGGTCTTGCCCAGGACAAGCAAGTAGGTCGCATTGGTGCCAGGCGTAAAAAAGCTGGTCGTGTACGTGCGGCTGTTGGTCCCTCGATAGACATTGTAGCCGGTCACGAGCGGTGAGGTCGAACCGTTCCAGGTCAGCGCAATGTTGGTGGGATAGGAGGCTGCTGCGGCCGATGCGGCGGATTGGTTGCTGTGCGGATAGTCAGCCGGGTTTCCAACTCGCCCCAAGGCTTCCGGGGGCATTGGCGCCGGCTCAATCACCCGGACCTTTGTCGCCGTCGATGGCGCCAACCGTGGTACCACCCGCTCTTTTGGAGAGGTCAAAGGAGTAGCCCCTTCCACCCGTTGCAGCAACAGGCTACAAAGTGAGCCGCAAATCAGTTGGAAAAGGACCCATGATCGTGTGGAAGGTCTAAAAGTTTTCATCATCATACGTAACCCCCGCCGTAAGCAGTTCGTAGCGCCTGGGCGGCATTGTAATTCGCCAGGCTCTCTGTGGACGTTAAACCATATCCCATGGTGACGTAGCTAATCCTCTTTTTTGATAGGTTGGCGGCTGACCCAATTTCGTCACTTGCATGGACGTAAAGCCCCCATGTGCCCAGAAGATTGCCCGCTATGTTTGCAGTTGTATTAAAAAGGGAGGCATGGGCGGCTCCAGAATTCGCAAAATAGGTGTCATAATTGGTCGTGCTGGTTCTGGACTGGCACATATAGCCGGCATTGTTGCTTGTGCCCAGGATGGTCCCATTATCGATAACGTTGCCGACGTTTGAGGCATACGTTTTGTTGTCAGAATAGTGATAGTAGCAACGGAAAGACGTCGTGCCATCGGTCCCGCTTCCGATCTCGGTTTGAGCGGACGTGCGATCGTCCGTGTGGACGTAAACGCAAAGATGATTCCCGCTGGCGCCATTGCCGGTCGTAGCCGGGTTTTGATTGGTGCGGAGATACTTGGAGGATCCATCGCCGGCCAGTCCATTCACGGTAAGGTCGCCGGATACAAACGGGCCTGAGTTAGTCCAGCTATCAAACCCGCCGCCTTTGATCAGGGGAGTGATACAGGCGATCAGGTTGTCCGGAGCGTAGGTGTTAACCACCTGCAACTTGCCGCCGGCGATGGTCGTAACCAGCCCCGCCGACAGAACGGACGCATACCATACGTCATTGGCGGCAAAGGTGGCGGCAGACGGACTAGCCCCGCCGGCTGCCAGGATGCGAGTCAGCCAATCGGAGTTCAAGGCACTAAGGCCACCGGCGGCGGCACCTATTCCAAGATTCGGATCAAATAATTGTTGCGCCACGCTCTTGCGTGGAAGCAACAGTGTTGGGGCAGAGAGCATCCAGATCGCCCCCGACTTGATGAAGGTTCGGCGTCTCATGTCGATTCAAAATATTGGCACCGCAAAGACGTTGGTAAATTTTTGGGCATAACACTCGAAGGTGAACCTCGTCAGGTTGGTAACATTCATGGTGCCCACTGGATGAACGTTGGCCGGCGCTGTCACTGTCAGGGTTGAATTGCCGGCTGAGTTAGTCACATAGATCGCTGTGGTCTGAAGTGTGGTCTTGGTTGCATCAACTCCAATCGGCGTGAGAAATGTGAAGTTGGCGTTTGTGGTCTGCAATTGAACCGGCATCGAGAAATCTGGAACGATCTGGTTTTGGTTGGTCTTATACGTGAGGTTGCCAACGAAATAATTACTGGTGCCCGTGAACCTTGTTGGGCCGGTCATCGTGATTGCTCCAGTCGAGTCAATTTCAAACTCCGTGGTTAGCGTTTGGGCGGCGATGCTCGATTGCAGGTCGCTTGCACTACTGCGAGCAATGGTGAATGGCGATCCGGACGCATGCGCCCATTTGGGATACTGTCCATCCTGCTTTACGATACCGAATCGATAGACGGTGTATGCGTCCCAAGTCCAAGCAACCGGGTCGCCGTTCGCCCCATGGTGGGTGTTCGTCGTGAACCATACCCCAATGTTTGGGTGAACCGAGGGCTCTGCCCATTCTCGGCCAAAGACGGCGTAAGCTTTGTGATTGGTGACTAACAAAGCGCCACCAACATAAACATTGGTGTAGGTCTGCAAGTGGCCGTACTTCTCATCGATGAATAAAGCATCGATGTTGTTGGCATTGGTGAACGTCCACACGTAAGGACGAAACATCGGGAAATGAACCCCAAGCTTGCGGTCATCGGCAGAATTTTGAACGCTCCTGGCATCAAACCCCATCCAGTAGTGCTGACTATAAAAACCGCCTGACTCTCCCGGCAGTGATGTGGCGTTAATGCTGAAGTAAGTAGGGTAGTCGTTCTGGCTCAAGATCACATAGCTGCCAGCTTGGTTGGTCTCTCCAATATAATACGTCTCTGGGATCGATCCCATCTGGATGCCAAACTCATTGGCAACCCAGATTCCAACTCCGTCCGCATTATTGCCGATAAAGCGCCCACCGGTGTTTGTCGTCATCATCGGCGCACAGTAGAAGTTACCGTCCGAGAATGGGTTCATATTGTAGATGAACATGCAAGACCCGTTCCTGTCCGCCTTCTCGCTGAAGCGAGTAGCCAATGGATTTCCATTAAAGTAAACGTGCATGCCGTTTACCGCTGAGCTTCCGGCGTTCCACGGCATTGAGAATTCACTTCCGCTCTGTGAGATGCCGCTTCCGAAGATGAACGGGCTTCGCCAATTGTTGCTTCCGGTTCCAACCGAGTTTGCCCACCAAAGGAAGGGGTACTTGTTCCCGTACCACGACATTCCGATCTGTCCAACATAGGAAGATGCCGCAGCGTTCTTGTCGGCAATGGCGTCATTCCCGGCCGCTGGAGACATGAGTTTGTTGGGCACCGCTATCGACGTGATGATGTTTGAGACTGTGGTACCGCTGTTGGTTGTGAACGATTGCATCTTCACCGGTTGAGCCATCGCCACCACACCAGATAACAACAAAATGGATAGAAAAGTTTTCATGTTTATGCGCTGATAAGTGCCGACCAATCCGCACTGGTTGTCCCGGTGGCCATCCAAAGACCGAATGGAGGAGATCGATCGGTGTAAAGCTGCCCAACGGCTTGCGGAGTCACGACACCCACAGGACTTCCTAATCCTGTCTGGTTGCCGATGCCGCCGGTACCTCCACCGCCATCATTCAACACCTGCAAAATCTTGGCTTCCAACACTCTCTCCGCATCGCCCCGCTGTGGAAGCAAACTTCCAAAATGTTCTGCGCTCATACTTTCCTTTCAAAGTTTACGACGGGATGATCCATTCCTTCGGAGTGGCCCAGGCTGATACCCGGCCGAGCCCGTTGGACCAACGAACCCGAACATTACCACTGTCATCTTCAGCGAAATTGCTTGCGATGGTGCCTGTAACGTCCACGCAATACACGGGATCTGCGTCGATGTAGGTGCTGCTTGGTGACAATGTGTATTGGGTTTCAAATCGATCTGCCCATGCTGGACACCCTACAAGCATTTCCACGTTCAACTCTCCGTTTGACACCCCTAGCACGTCCCAATCTGAATCGGTCGGCGCTGCGTCCAGCTCCCCGCCCGAATGCAAAAGTGACCGGAGAATTTTTACCATGGTCCTTAGCAGCGTGTCCGCCGGGTGCGGATCGTTGCTCGGTAATGCCCCGGGCAACGATTGCAGGTAAACCAACATTCGCTTCCATAACCGCAACCGGGTGTCCCCTCGTTGTGGTAAGGTCGTAGCCATTTTGGCTTAAACCGATCGTTGGCTGCCCAATGCAAACTTCGTGACCTTGATGGTCCGAACGCTCGTATCGGATACCGTGGTAGGTGTCCACGCCGCCGTGTTGGGCGCTGTGTTCGTGTTCAGAATGATGCGCCGGCCAATCTTCACGAACGGCCCAGTACCACCGCTGAGCAGGTAATAGATCGCCCCCACGGGCAAATTGCGGAAGGTGATCTGTTCTGCTTTTCGTCGTCGTTGTACCATAATTTTTCCTTCTCTCTTTCGGTTTTAGTTGGTTTTGGGCTCAGGACTGAAGATCGCCTACGACGTTTTGCGCCATGGACCGATAATCTGGCCGCTCTTCTTCATAGCCGCCGGACTTCTCATCATCATACGGCAAATCCATGTCCCCCAGTTTGGTGATGCAAATGGTCTTCCCATCCGGCTTCACCTTGAGGGTGCAGACCATATCAAACGGCTCACCGCCCTCCGCTCCTTCCGGCGCAACAAATCCCTCGGGGGCAGTGAACTCGATGCGTGCCTGGTTTTTGTTCATCATAAAAAAGACTTCCGTTGATTTGGTCTGTGGGTGCGCCCGGTAAAAGGCCACACCCACAAACTCAAAATGATGAATCGAACTTACGAGCAGGTGATCGTGTCGAAGCTGTTCGAGCAGCGCTTAAAGAGGATCATCCGACCAAAGATCGGGAAGATCGGCCGAAGCGCATGGCGATACTCTGCGAAGTGACGTCCCCGCTTGTGCAAGGGGTCGGTGATGCCGGTGCAACCATCGATGCCGAGGAAGGCATCGTTGCCGGTCACAAACTGCCACTCGCCGAAGTAGTTCTGCGGGCGGAGTTTTGCGCCAGGCAAGGAATTGACGGGCATCAGGATTTCTTCACGGAGCACCCACTTGTTGAGGACTTCCACAGACTCGTAGGCAGCCACGCTCGGATCCCGCCAGACACCATTGACCACGGCCGCTTGACCCTTGGTGACATCAGCCGATGCCGTGCTTTGCACGAACGTCGGGATGCGCTTCAGGACCGCAGCGCCGGTGCTGTTGGTGTAGGTGACGATCGTGCCGCTCGTGGAGTTCAAGCCAGTAGCGGTGTAATTGATCGTCGAACCGTTGGGAACGAAAGCCCATCGAGCCGGGAACCGGTTAATGACGTGGCGGAAGTTCTTCAGGATGCGGGAGGCGCCCAGGCGCTTGAGCGTCGGGTTTAGCTCTTTCCATCCCTGGAAAGACTGGTTCACGTCGGAGCGCAATTCCGAGTTGTTCAAGAACAACCGTTGCGACATGGCCGAGCCGATATACAGCGGGAATTCCGGGCCATCGGCGCCCTGGGTGATCCAGCCATTGGAGTTGGGCTCGTCGGCGCCCTCTTCCATCAATTCGATAGCAGTGGCGTCCAACATATCCTGGGTGAGCTCGCTCTGGGGCAGGTTGCCGCCGAGGAACGCAGTCATATCCACCGCTGAAGGAGGCGGCTGAGTGCTGCCAGGGGTCGAAGCCGTGAAATGGAAATCGGCATTCGCTGAAGCCTTGTAGGAGTAGGTCCGGTAAACGTTGCCGAGGCGGTTGGTGATCGAGCGCCGATTGCGCTTGTCCAACGCCTGGAAATAGCGTTCCCAGAATTCCTCGGACTGCCAATCCATGGTGAGGTTGTCCTGACAGATATCCGGACCCATAAGGCCGAACATTTCAGGGCTGTATTGAACCTCGTGCTCGCCCACATACGTTTGATTGTAGGTAAGACCGCACGCCCCGTTGACGTTATCGGATAGCTTCTGGATGGTCTGCCAGCTTTCCTCATCGGTCGCCGGCTCGCTGCGGGCGATATCGAAGCTGGACCGGACATAGCCGGCGCCCTTCGGATACTCACCACGAGGGATCAAGTTCAACCAGATGTCATTCCAGCTTGCCCGTAGGAATAGCTCCTCGGACAAATCCTCCACCCTGGTCCGCAATACATCGAACAAACTCGGTGTCGAGCAAACCCCGCTCAGGAGCGCCAACGCCGCCAATGCTAACAAAATTCCAAAGTTCATAAAGTTCTCAGTCAAAAAGGTTTCCGCAAAAGCGCCGGCACATAATGCAAACGCCACCATGGCGAGCATGCCGCTGCTGTGATTTGTGAATATCTGGCGAAGAGAAGGCGCCAACGCCTTAGCCCCGGTTCAACCTACGGGCCTGACTGAGAACCGCCGTTCTTCGGTGAACGGTTACCCCGAATCGAATGTTTGCGTAGGCCGATTCTGCCTACAATGCGGACATTACGTCCGTTTGAGGAATTGTCAAACAGTCTTTTCCCAAGCCTCGATTCTCTCCCACCCAAGCTTGTACTTCTCGGGTGAGTGTGTGCGGCCATGGAATCCAAGCGATAACTGGTCGTTGTGGGTGGTCTCGGTGGAGAATCTGGCGGCTAAGTCCGTGGTGGCAAATCGGATCCCGCTCCCAATCACAAGTGCCCTATGATTATCACGGCATAGATAGGTATCGGCATTTGGAGTTTGAACAAACCCAAACCTTTTTCTCAAATTCAGAAATTTATAGGACTGGATACAGAAGCCCCAATTACCAACAAACCCATCGCCCCAAGGTGCGCCGATAAAATCGTAGGTTGCGAAGTCGGGATTCCAGAGATTGGGATCAATAATAAACCCATCGTCTTGGACCAACATCAACAACTCGGTATCGATTAGGTGTGGAAGTGTCTTGAGTAGGAAAGTGTTGAAACCAATCTCATCTGTGGCTGGAATCTGGACAAGGTTGCCTGGTAGCCACGATAAAGGTGGGGCACACGCACTAAACAAGACCCTTCTGTTGAACCAGCAAATGCTTTCCATCCAGCGCATGACCCGGACAGTGCGGTTCATGTGTTCTTGGGAATTATCCCAAATCACGCTAGCTAAAGTGATGGACTTTCCAAAGTAGATCATGGCGATACCGCTATTTCCAACTCGGCTTTTTGATCCGGGGTCGCATTCCGGTATTGATCTGTGTGTTTGTCCCAAATGAGCATGGCGCTTTGATCACCGTTTCGAAATCGATTAGGCACAGTGAAGTAACCAGGCTCCTGCCATTGAACCGTATCCCAGTGGACCACGTAGCCACGCTTCCCTTGGTTCTCAAACCAGCGCAACAAATTATTCTGGCTACACTCAAGCTCAGCCCCCATTGCACGGCTCAGAATTGTGTCCGGGTAACTTTGGAAATCCTCGGCGTCCATGCAATATCCCCTGGTGCATAGATGGAGGTTCCCGCCCTGCCGGCTCGCCGAGCATCCGAACAAGTGCGGGCCATAACGCATCCTGGCATCGGCCAGCGGCTTCAGCCACCCCAATCGGTGAAAGTAGCACCTGGACGTGAGGCAGACCATAAACGGGTTTCCGGCTAATTCTTTGGCGGCATACTGATGCGCCCCAATATCCGCCCCTCGCCCGTCGTAACGCATAAAGGTCCTCGGGATGCCCCAAAAGAGATCGTGAATCTCATCCCCCGCAGTGGTCATGCCGTTGCAACAGACGGCGATCACTTCACAATCTTCTAATGGAGGATGCTTTCGCCACGTATAACAGAAGCGCTCAACGAAAGGTCTGAATGTTCCCCAGCACTCAACCGAGTCCATTGGGATTGGATATATGATGGCGATCTGGTTCATTCCAAACTAAACCGGTGTGGTCTCCATATTGACGAATGGATTTTTGACCCGCTCGCCAACATGGGGGCATTTGATGGGCTTGTTTTTGATGGGCTTCCCTGAAAAAAGTCTGGTTTCGAACGCTGGATGCTCAAGAATTGCACTGCTATTTCCACCCACAAAACTTTCACACTCAGCGCACTCAAACCAGTAACCGTACTTTGTTACTTCAAGGTTTATCTTCATTTGAACTCCATCTCTGGCACCCAGTAACCGTTTGTATTCCAGTGGAAGTTAAATCTCACATGCACGGCCTGAGTGCCAACCATGGTGCTGAAGTCGGTCGTTAAATTCGTGTAGTCTTTCTGCAATCCAATGTCGAAGAACATGCCAAGGCCGGCCAGAGCGTTCCGCTGTGGTGGCTGTTTGGTCGGCTGTTGTCGATACTCTAATCTCTTTTCCTCCAAAACCAAATCAGATGTCAGGCAAAAGACGGCACACAATAACGTCATTGCCCAAACCAGCCCATACCTCGATTTCTCCTCACTCATCTAATTTGTAAACGCAGTAGTTCCATGCGGCGACCAGCACGCTCCCAATGATGATTAGCAGGCTCGGCACACGAGCGGCCGAAAAGATCCAGCATGCTATAATGTTGGCCAGGATCGACCACCGCCAGCCCAACCAACGTATCACTGGATTCCACTCCCGCTTCAGGTCCGGAGTGACCATGTAGGTCGTGAGGAAGTCCAACGATCGTGCCAGTAGGAGGCAGCCGAAGATCACGCCTTGTTCCAGTAAGGTCACGCTTTAATACGTAGGTTTTAGTTTTCGCTCCTTTATGATCTCTTCAACGGTGGGCGGTTCTTTCACAGGCTCGGGATCGATAATATCCCGCAACCCTTTGACGAGATCATCCGTCGTTGCGAAAACCCATTGGTCGGGCACGCATACAGTGTTGGTGCCTTCGTTGACTATCCAACCATTCCTGGCCGGGTGTATTGTTACGATT
>Ga0065705_10104800_pt1 | contig 11042 bp, 20 predicted proteins | sample SwibulcommuniRL2_FD_59092 | JGI IMG/M metagenome (GOLD analysis project Ga0065705, IMG submission 59092) | Bulk soil microbial communities from switchgrass field near Rose Lake, East Lansing, Michigan, USA - RL2 Bulk Soil v2 (version 2) | ecosystem: Environmental > Terrestrial > Soil >... | reverse complement strand
GGCGGGCCGATGATCCGGGACACCTTCGAGGTGGGCGGGATGACGGGACCGCAGACGATTCGGTACTGCCCGCGGTGCGATACGCCACGATGACCGACGCGGGGGAGCGGGCGCGGTGTGAAGCGCGGGCGAGAGAGATTGTTGGCTGGGCTTGGGTCGCTGGGTACAAACCATTCCCAGCACCGGAGATGCTGCCCTCCGTTGAGGATGAGTTGGTGAAGCGCACCGCCGCCGCCCTCACCGCCCTCGAAACAGAAAATGCGGAACTGAGGGCCGAGGTTGATGCCGCGCACACGCTCGTGCGCATAAATGAAGCCTGCCGTGAGAGCGCCGAGAAGGAATGCGACACCCTCAAGGCAGAAGTCGAGCGCCTCCGCGCCGCCACGTCGGCCGAGGCGGTCAAGGTCATCGAGTGGGCGCAGGCCGTACTGACCGCACTCAACGTCGGCGACGTGCAGCGCGAGAGCCTGATTCACAAGAAACTGCGCGAAGTCATGATCGCCTATCGCGCCGTAGAACCCACTCCCACACCCGAGGGCCGTGATGGGAAGTAGATACCGAGACGTGCTGCCCAAATGCGAGTGCGGCCATAGGCACAAGGAACATCCGCGCCCGTTCTCAGCGACCGGACAGAAGTACGACCGTCACTGCGTGGCCGATGGTTGTCATTGCCTCGTCTACCGAATGGACATCAGCAAGCTGCGCGCCCAGGCTCAGAAGGAGGGCCAGGCGTGATGGCCAAGGCGTGTAAGCACCGCCGCTGCTGGAGGCGTCGCGAGGGTCGTCGACAGTGCTGTAACTGTAGCGCTCGCGCCATCTGGCAATGCAACCGCTGCCACTGGTCCAAGGACGGAGGGCGCGGATGACCCAGGCTCAGAAGGACCAGGGGACCAGCCATGAGTGAGTTCCTTCGCGTCATCGTTTGCATCTTGTTTCACGCGCGCCATCACAAGCACGTTTTTATCGAGGGCTATGGCCGGGACGATTATGGACATACCGTCGAGTGCGCCAAGTGCCTCGCCGCCCAATCCGGACCCGGAGCGTAGGGAGGGATGAAGACGGTCCCGCTGATACCCGGAGTCCGAAATTCGTGGATCGTGACGTCACGCCACCAGGAGTTTTACTGCAACGTCTGCGGACAGTCAGGGTCGGCGTCTGGTGGCGTGCGTATTACCGGATGCGGTTGTGGCCATTGGCGCCTGTCGCTTTGGTCTCAGATAGTCGAGTATCTGCGGGCGCTGTACCGATGAACGCGGACTTCGGCTGGTTCCGTTGCCTGATGGCGCGCTGGGATGAGTTCGAGGCGTACTTCGAGGCCGCCGGAGCGCGGGTAACCTTTGAGTGAGATCCTCTGCGGCGACGTTCGGGAGGTCTTGCCTACGTTGCCGAGCGCATCGGTGCAGTGCGTCGTCACGTCGCCGCCTTATTGGGGGCTGCGCGACTACAACGTGGACGGACAGCTCGGCCTCGAGCCCACGCCCGAGCTCTACGTCGAGCACATGGTCGCCGTCTTCCGCGAGGTCCGGCGCGTGCTGAGGGATGACGGCACGCTGTGGTGCAATCTGGGGGATTCGTACGCGGCATCACCCAAAGGTAATCCCGGCGATAAGATCGTATCTGGCCTCCTTGACGAGAACTCTTGACAAGCGAGCGCGCGTAGCGTCAGGATTGGTCCGTTGACGTGGTTTTCCTCAGGGGTGCCGCGTCGTGCCACCCACACGGCGCGGCGCCCCCACCTTGGGTGGAGGTGACGTCCATGGGATACCTAGGCCGATTCGGCCTTTGCGATTTCTGCCCCGTGCATAACCTCCGCTGTTTTGACGACATGATGATCCTTGGCGAACTCGAATTGTCGCCGCCGCCGAAGTACGAAGTGATCGATGGTTCCTTGCAATGCGCGTGGTGCGGCTGCGTCCTCGAAGAGGAAAACGGGGAAGAACCGGGTGCCTGAGAAGCTGGTACGCCTGACTGAAGCCCAGCGCGCCCTTGCTCGGGTGACCACCATTCCCGAGGTCCGCGTTTGGGATAGCAAGCTCGGCGCTCTGGACGACTTTGCTAGGGCAATGCATTGGCCGATCCCAGACCTCAACTCACTGATAGAGACCCGCGTGTTCTTTCAGCGCCGCGGCGGCGAGCTGGTGAAGGCGATCCCCCCAGGGAAAGGTGGGCGTGGGCGGCGGGGCGGAAAGGTGCACCAGCTTGGGGCAAGTAAGATCGCTCGGTCAGTTGCTGATCGGTGGGTCTCCCTCACGCGGCTGAAAGAAGCGGACATTCGCCGAGTCGTTGCTTTGCGGAGCGAAAAGAACCAGACCGTCACGCTCGGCTATTTCTATGGCCTCGCGACCCCGCCGGCTCCTGTTGTCGTGCCGCCCGACTATCCAGAAGGACCATTTCGCGCCATCGTGATCGATCCACCCTGGCCGATCGAAAAGATCGAAGCCAAGCGGCGGGACAAGGAACGGACGAGCGTCGACTACTCAACCCAGGATCTTGAGGGCATCGGCGAACTTCCTATCGCGAGCCTCGCGCATGACGCTGGGTGCCACATCTACCTCTGGGTAACGCACCACCTGTTGCCAGCCGGGCTCGCGCTCTTCGAAAAGTGGGGCGTCCGGTACGAGTGCGTCCTGACCTGGGTGAAGCCGACCGCTCAACCGCTCTGGTGGGCCTACACCACTGAGCACTGCCTTTTCGGAAAGATCGGCTCTCTGGCCCCCTTGGTGCGCGGGACGCCCGTCAGTTTTAACGCTCCCCAGCAGCGCCACTCGCATAAACCCGATGAGTTCTTCGAGCTCGTCCGACGGGTTAGTCCTGAGCGCCGGCTCACGATGTATGACGACGCGCGCGCGGGCTTTGAGCCGTGGGGTCAGACGCATGCGATCGCCTAATTTCAGCGGCGACTACGCCTGGTCAAATCTCTGGATGCCGACCGTGAAAGATCTCATCGGTGGCATGAGCGGGGCCTGGGCGCACCTGCTCGAGAACGTCAGTGGCACGGATGAGGATTTCAAGCGCGCCACGGATCTAATGAGCCGTCGTGGGCGCATTGCGGTGCGAGTGCGCAAACCAGGAGCTCGCGACAAGTATTACTGGCACATCACGATTACCGCGTGGCGTGAAAGTCGCTATCAATGCGAGTTCGACAAACTCCTCGAAGATGGCGACTTGATGTTCTACGGCCACGCGACCGCCAAGACACCCGACCGCGGGTCGATTACGCCGTGGTTCCTCCTCGACATGAAACGCTGGAAGCCGATTGAACGGCAGTGGCGTCATGAAGAGACCTATCAGAAAAACCGCAACGTCGCCGGCGAGGAGTGCCGCTGGTATTGGTACGACGTCCGGAACCTGATGTTCGCCGACCCGAGAATTATCCTGGCGTCCTCCACTGCTGTTCCCCCGTTGTCGCTGAAGCAGATCGATTACGACGAGTATGGGGACCAGGGTGGCGAATGAGCTACGTCCGCTTCGTCCCCGGCTTCTCGCGACATCCGAAGCGTCTCAAGTGCGGGCCCATATCAAGCTGGCTCTGGGCGTGTTCTGTCGACTATTGCATGGTGCATTTGACCGACGGCTTCCTCATCGCCGAGGCTGTTCCGACGCTCTGCTCCACCATTACCGGCTCCGCCTTGAAGCGAGCGGTAGACAACCTCGTCTCGGTTGGGAGCTGGGAGCCTGTAGATGGCGGATATCGTGTGCATGACTACCTTCGGCACAACGCGTCCAAGCAGCAAGTCGAGGAGGACTTGGAGCAGGGGCGAAAGCGCTATCAGCGGTGGATGGACAAACGCCGTAGCAACGCCGTTACTAACGCGTTAGATGAGTACAACCCTAACGCCGTTGCTACGCCGTTGCTAACGCAACCCACTGTCTGTCTGTCTGATATAAAACCTACTACTTCGAAGGGTGACTCACGTCACACGAAGCCGACCAAGCTCGAAAACCAGCTTCAGGCCAGCCTCGAGGCCATCAAAGCGAAGCATCCCGAGCTCGGAAACCAGGAGCCCGCGGGATGACCAAACAAGAGCTACTCAAGCGGCTGATGGAACTGATGGCAGACGACGACTACGAACAGGCGCACATTGACGCGGACAAGGCACTGCTTGAGTACATCGCTGATGAGGCCATCAGCGTGCTACATCAGCGAGTCGCGCGCTGGTACGGATGAAATACTCCTGCAAGGTCACGTGTATGGGTTGTATGCAACTGCACCATCGCCGAGAACTGATCCTCGTCGACGGCGTCGGCTGGCGCTGCGCGTACTGCGTGGAGAAGCTGAATGCCAAGCGCGCCTAGACCAAGTGACGCGATTCAGGAATTTGTCATAACAGCTGCTATCGGCGAGCGACTCTACCTCGTCGTCGAGAAGCGAGAGCGTGGCTACCTGTGGGCACAAACGCTCATTACCAAGGCCCTCGCCGCTGACGCGCAGGCGCGCACGGTGGTGGTTGACGACGTCTTGGAAGAGCAACTACGGCGTGTGCAGCCCGATGCCCACTAGGCCACGCTCCCCGTGCGCTGAGTCGCATTGTCCCGGGTTCGCACAACCAGGCTCCGCACGCTGTGCGCTCCACACCAAGGCGCGAGAGAAGGCGTATGACCTCAACCGCGGTGAGGACCACAAGTTCTACTCCCTTCCCCGCTGGCGTAGGTTCAGAGCGTGGTTCCTGCTACGTCACCCCGTGTGCGAGGAGGACAGCGAGCCATGCGTGGAGATGCTGCACCTCGAGGTGGACCACATCCTCGGGCGACATGAGCACCCTGAGCTTGCGTTCGTTGAGTCTAACTGCCGCGCGTTGTGCAAGTCGCACCACGCGGCGCGAACCGCGAGAGAACAGGGTTGGAATCGAAAGTGGGGGGGAGGGGGCGTTCGATCCCTGGGCGGTCTAGACAATTAGCCGTTGGCCGATCGCGCGTGCAGTAACTTCGGCGGCGTCATTCTTGCATAAAAGTCTTGACCAAAGAGTCTGACAAGACTTCCTGTGCTAAAGTCCTCGCCATGACGGGCGAGCAGCGGGAGGCCCTGGCTGAATTCCGGCGGTTGGCGGCGCCGTATCGCTGGCGCGTGACGACCGACGCTGAAGGCTTCCCGATCGCGCCAGGCGGCAATGGCCAGCTCGAGTGGTACTGCGACGGGGTGGTGTCGATCTACAGCCAGAAGCCGCGGATGCTGGCGCCTCTGCTCAGAGTGCCCGGCGTGCGCCGCCACCAGATCGGCGACAAGGAGTTTCGTCTTCTTCTCCCCGCGTCTGACAGTCACGAACCGGGGGCATTGAGGGCCGTTTCTCGCCTGCTCCGTATCCGGACACGCCGGATCTTGTCCGAGGACCACAAAGTGCGTCTCAGACTCGTGGGGAGGCAATTCCGCAAGGGTAGCCCGATGTGGCCGCGTGGGCCTAAGAGGGCCGAGTAAGGCGAAAGCGGTGACGAAGGCCCCCGGCGCGGCGAAAGCCGCGTGGGCAGCTCCTGGTCTGTCTCGCGCCGAGCGCGTCATCAGGTTCGTCGAGTCCCTGACGATCACGTCAGGGGCTCACGCCGGGCGGAAATTCCTGCTGCGTCCGTGGCAACGCACGATCGTCGAAGCGTGGTACGCGACCGGCGAGGACGGCCGGCGGCCTGTCAGGACCGGGCTGATGACCCTCGGGCGGAAGAACGGCAAGACGTCGCTGTGCGCCGCGCTCGCCTTGGCGCACCTCGTCGGGCCGGAAGTGGAGCGCCGCGGGCAGATCATCGGCGCCGCGAAGGACCGGGAGCAAGCCTCGTACGTCTTCGACGAGATCGTGGCCTTTATCCTCGACAACCCAGCCTTTGTCGAGCGCACGAACATCCAACGCCACGCCAAGATCATCGAAGACCTCGTAAGCGGAACGAAGTTCATCGCGACGTCGAGCGATGCCGCGAAGGCGCACGGCAAGGGCGGCTCGGTGATCATCATCGACGAGCTCGGTCAGTGGGGCAGCTCGCCGGCGGGGCGCGATCTGTTCACGGCGCTGACGACCTCGACGGGCGCGCGCGATCAGCCGCTCACGTTTATTATCTCGACGCAAACGCCGGACGAGCATTCGGTGATGAGCGAGCAGGTCGCCTACGCCAAGGAAGTGCTCGAGGGGCGCATCGTCGACCCGACGTTCTCGGCGCACATCTTCGAGGTGCCGATGGAGGCCGACGTCTGGGACGAGGCGAACTGGTACGCGGCCAATCCCGGGCTCGGTGACTTCCGATCGCTCGAGGAGATGCGCACCTTCGCCGCGCGCGCGAAGCATATTCCGGCGCAGGTCGCGGTGTTCCGCGCGTACTACCTCAACCAGCCGGTACGCGCCGATCTGCACTGGCTCTCGGTGCCGATCTGGGACGAGGGCGCGGTGCTCGACGGCCCACCGGAACGGGGGCGCAAGTGCTACGGCGGGCTCGACCTTGCTTCGAAAAGCGACCTGACGGCGCTGGCCCTCTGGTTCCCGAACGACGACGGCACGTGGGATCTGCATTTCGACGTCTGGGCGCCGGAAGGCAAGATCGCGGAGCGGACCGACCGGGTGCCGTATCGGCAGTGGGTGAAGGACGGGTGGCTGCACGCGACGCCGGGCGATAGCACCGACTACGGGTTCATCGAAAAGCGGATCTACGACGTGATGACCGCGTACAACCTCGTGGAGCTCGGCGTGGATCCGTGGAACGCGCGTGATCTGAACACGCGGCTCCTGGGCAACAGCGTGCCGGTCGTCGAGGTCGGGCAGACGCTGGCGAACCTGACGACGCCGTCGAAGGCGTTTGAGACCATGATCCTGACACGCGCGCTGCGGCACGAGGGCTCGCCGCTCGTGCGCTGGTGTATCGGGAATGCGGTGGCGATGATCGACGCGAACGAGAACATCAAGCCCGACAAGCGACGGAGCCCCGACAAGATCGACCCGGTGTCGGCGGCGATCACCGGGTTGAGTCGCGCGCTCGTGCTCGAGAATGTCGGCGCGAGCGTATACGAGCAGAGGGGTGTCCTTGCAATCTAATCATCTCTCGCGCCGATCGCTCATCGCTGGGGGGATCGCGAGCCTGTTGATGCCCTGGCGTCGCCGGGTAATTCGCACGTTCTACGTCGATGTACCGGCGGTGAGTCCCGAGTGGATGATCTGGCCAGATCTCAGCCGCTCTCAAATAGCCTGGGTAGCTTTCCGCAACGGCAAAGTCGTCGTCGACTATGAATGGACGCCATGACGGAGCCGGTCAGGAAATTCAGCGATGACAAGACGCGCATGGTCGAAGAGGCCGCCTTCGCCTACGCCTGCTATCTGATCGATGCGGAGGGGCTGCAGTACAAGCACGTCGGGATTGTCGGCAACCCCGAGGAGGCGGCGCGTTTTCTTGCGGGCGACGCCACGGTAAAACTGCGGGCGATATTCCCGTGACCGTGTTGGCTACGCCGACAAGTTTCAAGTACACCCCGTCGTGGCGCGCCATGATGTGGCGCTATGCAACGTTCAACGTACACTCGCCGCTCGATACGTGGCATCCGATCCCCCACGACGGCGAGTGGTATCAGGTGGACATTGCGTTCCTCGATCGCTCGATAGGTGGACTTCTGAGCGGTGCGGCTGAGTCTTGGCGGCGCGGTATCTGGACAGGCGGTCGCCATGAGGCCAACGCACGCATCGGCCGTCACTTCGGCTTGTGGGAATGAAACCCGACCTCGCCGACGTGATCATCCTGCTCGGCGCTATAGTTCTGATCTACGGCCTCGCGCGCGTGTCGCTGTCCGGCGCGATTATCGTGTGTGGTCTCGTGCTGATCGTCTTTGGGATCGAACTCGCAAGGAGAACGCATGGGCGTCGTGGCTGAGAGCTTAATGCGTGTCGTCGCGCTCAGTCTGCGCTCGTTCACGTCGCCGCCGCTGACGACCAGTGATCCCGCGCTCTACGGCTACCTCGGGTACGGACGCACGACGTCGGGCACCAATGTGAACGAGTACACCGCGCTGAACTATTCCGCGTGGTGGGCCGCGGTGCAGATCATCGCCAACGGCGTCGCCTCGCTCCCGCTGCAGCTCTTCAAGTCGACGGGGCCGGACCGGAGCGAAAAGTTCCTAGCGCATCCGCTTTACCGAATTCTCGCGCGCCGCTTCAATCCCGAGATGTCATCGTTTCAGGCGCGCAAGACGATGCAGGCGCACGTGCTGACATGGGGCAACGCCTACGCCGAGATCGAGCGCGACGAGGGGGGCCGGCCGCTCGCCATCTGGCCGTTGACGCCGAACCGCGTGACGCCGGATCGGAACGACGCGGGCGCCATTGTCTACCGCGTGCGGAACGAGCAGGGGCGCGAGACGATCATTCCGGCCGCCGACATGCTCCACATTCCCGGCCTCGGCTTCGACGGCATTATGGGTTACTCCGTCGTGCGCATGGCGCGCGAAACGATCGGGCTCGGGCTGACCGCCGAGCGCTACGGCTCGCAGTTCTTCCGCAACGGCGCGGTCTCGTCGATCACCGCGACGCATCCCGGCAAGCTCAACGACCTCTCCCGCACGAACATGAAAGAGTCGATCGAGGGGGCCATCAGCGGCGAGAAGCGTCACAGCGTGCTCGTGCTCGAAGAGGGCGTCAAGATCGAGCGGATCTCGATTCCGCCGGACGACGCGCAATTTTTGGAGACGCGGAAATATCAGGATATCGAAGTGTGCCGCTGGTTCAATCTGCCGCCACATAAGCTCGCGGAGATGGACCGCGCCACCTTCAGCAACATCGAGCACCAGGCGATCGAGTTCGTCATCGACACGCTGACGCCGTGGCTGGTCGGCTGGGAACATGAGCTCGAATTCAAGCTGATCCGGCCGCTCGAGCTGACCCAGCAATTTATCAAGCACAACGTCAACGGCCAGATGCGCGGCGATGTCGCGTCACGCGGCGCCTGGTACGCGCTCGGCAAGCAATGGGGCTTTTTCTCCACGAACGACATTCTGCGCCTCGAGGACATGAACACGATCGGGCCGGATGGTGATCGCTATTTCGTGCCGGCGAACATGGTCCCGGCCGATCGCCTCGACGAAGTGATCGACAAGCAAGTGGAGCCGGCCCCGAAACCGGTCGCGCCCGCGCCTGCATCCGAGAAGCCACCGGAGCGTTCCGCTGCCACCGACGCCCGCGCGACGATGATCGCCGCGCAGCGCGCGCACGCCGTCGAGGCGCTCGGACGCATGGTGCGCAAGGAGGGCCACGCCGTGAGGCGCGCTGCGAAGAAGGGGCGCGAAGGCTTCGAGCAGTGGATGGGCGAGTTTTATCCCAAGCACGAAGCGATGCTCCTCGCCGTGCTTACGCCCGTCGTCAGGTCGCACCTATCGATCATCGAATCCGCCGATGATCCCGTCCACCGCACGGCGCAACTGGTCGACGAGTACATCGAGCAGTCGCTGAGGGATCTGGAGACGCTGCCCGTCGGCGACGCCTTTGCCCCACCCGACCACATAGACCAACTCATGACGCGCTGGGAAATTCAACGCCCGCCGCTGATGGCCGATCGTCTGATGGCCGAAGAGTTACAGCATGCCGTTGCTGGATAAGCACGGCAAGGTCCGTCGATTCTTCCCGGATCTGGACGAGACTCCAGACGTGTGCGCTCCAGCCTGCGTCAGGGCGCGCTGGATCAAGGACAGCAGTTCGGTCCACGATAAGACGTGGCTCCTGATCTGCTATCGGTGCGACGCGATTCATGCCGTGGAGGACTTCGACGCGGACCCGATTTCGCCGGTATATCTCCTGGGGGATTTGCAATGACGATGGACATTGAGCGTCGTTTCGTCGCTGCCGCGGATCTCCGCGTGGTCACGGGCGAGGGCCTGAAACAAAAGCTTCGCGGCCATGCCGTCGTCTTCGACTCGCTGAGCGAAGATATGTTCTTCTTCCGCGAGATGATCGCGCCGGAGGCCGTGGACCGCACCTTCAGCGAGCGCATCGACGTGCGCGCGCTCATCGACCACGACCCCGCGAAGATCATGGGCCGCCTGACGGCGCGGACCCTCACGATGCAGAAGGACCAGCGCGGGCTGCTCGTCGAGATCGACCCGCCGGATACGACCTACTCGCGCGACGCGCTGGAATCCGTGCGCCGCGGTGATCTCACGGGCATGAGCTTCGCGTTCCGTGGGCTCAAGGATCAGTGGGACGAGAAGACGGATCCGCCGACGCGCACGGTGCTCGACATGCGCATCCTCGAGGTCAGCGTCGTGACATTCCCAGCCTATCCGGCGACCGACGTCGACGTGGCGGCGCGCTCGCTCGCGGCATTTCGTCAAGAGCGCGGCTACCGCCCGAGCGTGGATCTCCTGACGCGCAAGCTGCATCTGCTGCGATGAAACAAACGGAGCGGCGCATCCGACGCTTCGTCTTCTGTCTGAAGTGTGAGACCAAGAACGGGGTGGCGACCCAGATCCCGCGATCATGGCGCGCGTTCCCGTTCCTCTGCTACTCCTGCCACAATCTTCAAGTCGTGCGCGTGCGATGACGCCGGAGGAGCGGGCGCACCTCGCGAACGAGGAAGCGCGTCGGCTTCAGCTTCGCGCGCCGTACAGGACACTCGCGGCCTGGGATTACCGAAGCAATCCGGGCGGGCGAATGACCGCCCGCACCCTCCGCGGTCCCGCGGTCCCCGAGCGCGAGCTGCTCATGGTCAAGGCGTACGAACTCTCCGGGCGCCAAGAGTGGTTCGAGGCGGCCGACCACTTCGCGGCGCTCCTGAAGCAGCCGAACATCGCGCCCTATGATCGCGGCCGGTTCCTGTCGAGCATGGCGACGTGCTTGATGAACGTTGGGCGCGCGCGCGAGGCCGCGGAGGCGAACGAGGCGGCCTTCGAGATCCGGCCCGAGAAGCGCGAGCTCCTCGAGCAACTGATCTTCTGCCGCGATCACTGCGAAGACACGACGGCGCAGGAGGCCTATCGTCTTCGCCGGAAATACTGGAACATGGTCAAGCCAGTCGCGCGACGCTACAACGACGAGACGCTCGACCGCGAGCCGGAGCGGCGCCTGCGGGTGGGCTACGTGTCGGGCGACTTTCGG
>Ga0065705_10002938_pt1 | contig 11044 bp, 8 predicted proteins | sample SwibulcommuniRL2_FD_59092 | JGI IMG/M metagenome (GOLD analysis project Ga0065705, IMG submission 59092) | Bulk soil microbial communities from switchgrass field near Rose Lake, East Lansing, Michigan, USA - RL2 Bulk Soil v2 (version 2) | ecosystem: Environmental > Terrestrial > Soil >... | reverse complement strand
AACTACTTAAAAAACAAGAGATTTTGAAAGATATTGCCTTGACACGGAAAGACTTCATGATTAGCTTTTTTCGAACCACAGTCGGAGGAGAACCGTTTAAGTTATGACTGAGGAATCGAAAGACAACCAAGACGAGCTCAAGGTCGACGAACCCGTGACCGAAAGCTCGGCTGAAAATGTGCCATCGACGAGCGCCGAGGTTGAAAATCTGCGACAAGCGCTAGCCGCCAAGGAGTTGGAAGCAAAAACCAACTACGATCGGTTCCTAAGACAAGTCGCAGATCTTGAGAACTTCAAAAAGCGCAGCGCGCGCGAGCGCGAAGACATTTCCCGCTTTGCCAACGAAGCGTTGATCAAGGACCTGCTGGATGTCGTTGACAATCTTGAACGCGCGGTCGCGCACGCAGCGGGCGGAGGTAATGGAAAGCCCCTCGTTGAAGGAGTCGAAATGGTTTTGAAGGGGCTTCTGGACGTGTTGGCTAAACATGGTGTGACCCAGATCTCCGCGGTCGGACAGCCCTTCGATCCTTCCAAGCACGAAGCAATGGCGCAGGTAGAAAGTGACTCCCACGAACCAAATTGCGTTGTGGAAGAGCTTCACAAGGGCTACGCACTGCGTGACCGGCTCCTGCGACCCGCCCGGGTTAGTGTAGCTAAGCCATCAAAAACGCGAGAGAAAAAAAACGAAGACAGCAAGGTTGAAAACGACCCTAGCGATGATTAAATAACCGTCGTTGGTAATAACGATTACCGAATAATTTGATTTTGAGGAGTCTTTGAAATGGCAAAAGTGATTGGAATAGATCTAGGGACGACCAACTCTTGCGTGGCAATTATGGAGAGTGGCGATCCCAATGTTCTGGCCAACGCCGAGGGTAGCCGCACGACTCCGTCGGTTGTTGCTTTTACCGAAGGCGGTGAGCGTTTGGTTGGACAAATCGCGCGGCGCCAAGCAATTACAAATCCCGAGAATACGATTTCTGCCGTGAAGCGCCTCATTGGCCGCCGAGTTGATGATCCAATGGTGCAAAAAGCAGCGAGCCTCCTTCCTTATAAGATTGTGAAGGCCGACAACGGCGACGCCTGGGTGGAAATTCGCGGCAAGCATTACAGCCCATCGGAAATCTCGGCTTTTATTCTGCAAAAAATGAAACAGTCGGCCGAGGACTATCTTGGTGAGAAAGTCACCGAAGCCGTGATAACGGTTCCGGCATACTTCAATGACAGTCAGCGCCAGGCGACCAAAGACGCCGGGCGCATCGCCGGATTGAATGTTTTGCGGATTATCAACGAGCCGACGGCAGCATCGTTGGCTTACGGTTTGGACAAAAAGAAGGATGAAAAAATCGCCGTGTTCGATCTCGGCGGGGGCACGTTCGATATCTCGGTTCTGGAACTCGGTGACGGCGTCTTCGAAGTCAAAGCGACCAATGGGGATACCTTCCTCGGCGGCGAAGACTTCGATCAGAGAATCATCGATTACCTCGCGGATGAGTTTAAAAAAGACCAGGGTATCGATCTGCGCAAAGACCGCATGGCGCTGCAGCGTCTGAAAGAAGCGGCCGAGAAAGCCAAATGCGAGCTTTCTTCGTCGATGGAAACCGACATCAATTTGCCGTTTATTACGGCGGACCAGCAAGGGCCGAAGCATCTCAATATGAAATTGACGCGGTCGAAGCTCGAGGCACTGTGTGCGGATTTGATCGACCGACTGGAAGTGCCGTGCCGTCAAGCGATGAAAGACGCGGGTCTGAACGCGAGCGACATTCACGAAGTCATTCTGGTCGGCGGCATGACGCGCATGCCGGCGGTGCAGGAACGTGTCAAGAAAATTTTCGGCAAGGACCCGCACAAGGGCGTCAATCCGGACGAAGTGGTTGCCGTTGGCGCGGCGATCCAGGGCGCGGTGCTCACCGGAGAAGTCAAAGACGTTTTACTGTTGGATGTGACACCGCTGTCGCTTGGAATCGAGACGCTTGGCGGAGTTTTTACCAAGCTGATTGAGCGCAATACAACCATTCCGACGAAAAAAAGTCAGGTCTTCTCCACGGCGCAGGACAATCAGTCGGCTGTTTCAATCCGGGTATTTCAAGGCGAGCGGGAGATGGCGGCCGATAACAAGTTGCTCGGTCAATTCGATCTCGTCGGCATTCCGATGGCGCCACGCGGCATGCCGCAAATCGAGGTGACCTTTGACATCGACGCCAACGGCATTGTTCATGTCGCGGCCAAAGATCTTGGCACGGGCAAGGAGCAATCGATTAAAATTACGGCTTCGAGCGGCCTCAATGAAGAGGAGATCAAAAAGATGGTGCGCGAGGCCGAGGCGCACGCCGACGAAGATCACAAGCGTAAAGAGACCGTTGAAGCACGTAACCAACTCGACACTCTGATTTATCAGACTGAGAAATCGCTGAAGGAACACGGTGCCGATGTCGAAGGCAGCGTCAAAGACAATATCGAGGCCGCCCTGAAGAAAGCCAAAGAAAGCTTGGATGGGCAGGACGCTGAAGCCATGCGCAAGGCGGCGGAGGAATTGAGTCAGTCGTCGCATAAACTGGCTGAAGCGATGTATGCCAAAGCCTCGCAGCAACAACAGGCCGCGGAAAAAAAGGATGGTGACGACGGCACGAAAGCCGGCAGCGCTGACGGCGGCAAAAAGAAGGATGATGTTGTCGACGCCGATTTTACGGAGGTAAAGGAATAGCGCGGCAGTGTGGTGAACTCAAAGTTATCTGAAATCAGAGCCCCCCTCCCAGGCTTGAGGAGAGGGGCTTTTTTTGTTCGAGGCATTAAAATTTTGTTCTTGAGGGATCGGCTTGGCCACCAAAAAAGACTATTACGAACTCCTTAGCGTTGACCGCGGCGCAAGCGAAGACGAAATCAAAAAAGCGTATCGCAAGTTGGCGCTGCAATTTCACCCGGACCGCAATCCCGGAGATAAGCAAGCCGAGGAGAAATTCAAGGAAGTTTCCGAAGCTTATTCGGTGCTTTCCGATGCGCAAAAGCGTTCGCAGTACGATCAATTCGGTCACGCCGCTTTCGGCGATGGAGGGCCTGGCGGCGGATTCGATTTTTCCGGCGGCTTCGAGGATGTTTTTAGCGATATTTTTGGCGAGTTTTTTGGCGGAGGCGGAAATCGGCGGCGCGGACGCGGCCAGGATCTACGCTACAATCTCACGTTAAAGTTCGAAGAGGCCGTAGCCGGCGTCGAGAAAAAGATAAAAATACCACGGCAGGGCACCTGTGAGACCTGCCGCGGCAACGGCGCCAAACCCGGCACGACGCCGCAGACATGCCCTACCTGTCGCGGCCGTGGCCAGGTAAGCTTTCAGCAAGGTTTCTTCAGTGTTTCTCGAACCTGCAATCAGTGCCAGGGGCAAGGTACGATCATCAAAGAGCCGTGCCCAAATTGCAGCGGCGCCGGGCGCATTCGCAATATGCATACGCTCAGCGTAAAGATTCCCGCCGGTGTTGATAATGGATCCCGTTTAAAACTCCGCGGCGAAGGCGAAGCGGGTGCGGCGGGAGGATCGCCGGGTGATCTCTACGTGGTTGTTCAAGTCGAGTCTCATCCTATTTTCATGCGCGACAATCTCGAAATCGTCTGCGATGTGCCGATCAGTTTCGTACAGGCGGCGCTTGGCGCCGAGATCGAGGTTCCGACGCTGGACGGAAAGGTCAAGATGAAAATCCCCGCCGGCACTCAGTCCGGCAAAGTTTTTCGCATGAAGGGCAAAGGAATCAAGGACGTCCACGGAATCCATCAGGGCGACCAGCATGTGCGAGTTACCGTCGAAACTCCTACTCGCCTGACAGCCAAACAAAAGGAGCTTCTCAAGGAGTTCGCAGCCGTCACCGGCGAAGAAATCAATCCGCTCGCCAAAGGATTCTTCGACAAGATGAAGGAACTCTTTGGTTAAGAAGCCGTCGTCAATAGAAAACCTCGGAAATGTGCCTCCCTTCGCCCGTTCAAAAAAACCCGCCCAGGCACTCGATTGTGGTTGACCTGGGTTACCGGCCTGAGTAAGTTGACCCAATGAGTGAAACCGAAACTCCAGACAGCAAAACCTCGCAGGTCGAGATTCCAGAAGTTTTGCCGCTCCTGCCGATCCGCGACATCGTCATTTATCCTTACATGATGCTGCCGTTATTTGTTGGCCGGGACGTATCCATCCGCGCCGTCGAAGAGGCGCTGGCGCGCGACCGGCTGATTTTTCTCGTCTCCCAGATCAACTCTGCGGAGGAAAGTCCCGTGCCCGCCGACATACACAAGGTCGGCACCATCGCGTCGATCATGCGCATGCTCAAGCTGGCTGACGGCCGCGTGAAGATTCTCGTTCAAGGTTTGGCCAAGGGTGAGGTCGACAGCTATCTACGCGAGCGGCCGTTCTTCGAAGTGAAAATACGCAAAGTCATCGAGCCGACGCTGGCCGAAGTGCCGATCGAAGTCGAGGCCCTGATGCGCACGGCCAAGGAAAAGATCGAACAGATTTTGAATCTCAAAAACCTGCCGCCCGAGATCGTCATGGTAACCGACAACATCAGCGACCCCGGCGTCCTTGCAGATTTGGTTGCGTCGAACCTCCGGCTCAAAATCGACGAGAGCCAGGCAATCCTCGAAGTCTTCGATCCCATCGAACGGCTGAAAAAAGTCAACGAACTCCTCACTCGCGAACTGGAGCTCTCGGCGATGCAGGCGCGTATCCAGAGCCAGGCCAAGGAGGAGATGAGCAAAACTCAGCGCGATTACTACCTGCGCGAGCAGCTGAAACAAATCCAGCAGGAACTCGGGGAAGGCGACGAACGCGCGGAGGAAATTAGCGAGCTCAAAAAGCAGATCGAGAAGGCCAAGATGCCGGCCGAGGTCAAACCCGAAGCGGAGAAACAGTTGCGCCGGCTTGAACAGATGCATCCCGAGTCCTCCGAAGCCTCGCTCGTGCGTACCTATCTCGACTGGCTCGTCGAGCTGCCGTGGAGCAAGCGCACCAAAGATAACTTGAACATCAAAAAGGCCAAGGAAGTTCTCGACGAGGATCATTACAACCTGGAAAAAATTAAGGAACGAATTCTAGAATATTTGGCCGTAAATAAATTGCGCCGAAAAATCAAAGGGCCGATCCTTTGCTTTGTCGGTCCTCCGGGCGTCGGCAAAACATCGCTGGGAAGATCCATTGCGCGTTCGCTCGGGCGAAATTTTGTCCGGGTGTCGCTGGGCGGAGTGCGCGATGAAGCCGAAATTCGCGGCCACCGTCGCACCTACGTCGGAGCGCTTCCGGGGCGGGTCATTCAGGGCATCAAGCAAGCGGATTCAAATAACCCGGTTTTCATGCTCGATGAGATTGACAAAGTAGGGGCTGATTTTCGCGGTGATCCGTCGGCGGCGCTATTGGAAGTGTTGGACCCCGAGCAGAATCACGCTTTCAGCGATCATTACTTGAATCTGCCGTTCGATCTTTCCAACGTCCTTTTTATTTGCACGGCAAATCTTCTCGATCCCGTTCCTCCCGCGCTGGCCGACCGGATGGAGGTTATTCAGCTTTCCGGTTACACCAATGAGGAAAAATTGGCGATCGCCCGAAAGTATTTGATCCCGCGCCAACTCAACGACAATGGCATTTCCGACAGACAGCTGGAATTCTCCGACGACGCCGTGTTACGCATTATCGGCGAATATACAAAAGAGGCGGGGCTCAGGAACCTCGAGCGCGAATTCGCTTCGGTCTGTCGGAAAATTGCTCGCAAAGTCGCCGAGGGGAAGGACGAACTCACGCACGTGACGCGTGCAAATGTCCATTCATTTTTAGGCGCGCCGAAGTTTTTACCCGAAGCCGAGCAAGAGGACCACGAAATCGGTGTGGCGACCGGGCTCGCATGGACAAGCACGGGCGGGGAGATCCTCTACGTGGAAGCGTCTCTGTCGCGCGGGCGCGGCAACCTAACCCTTACCGGGCAGCTCGGCGAAGTGATGAAAGAATCGGCGCAGGCCGCCGTGAGTTATGCCCGGGCGCACGCCAAGACCCTCGGAATTGAAGCAGACTTTTATCAAAAGCTCGATATCCACATTCACGTGCCAGCCGGCGCGATTCCGAAAGATGGACCCTCTGCCGGCATTACTATGGCGACGGCGCTTATTTCCGCGCTAACGCGACGAGCGGTCAGCCGCGATGTGGCGATGACCGGAGAAATCACACTGCGCGGCCGAGTGCTGCCCATTGGCGGGCTTAAAGAAAAATCTTTGGCGGCGTTTCGCGCCGGGATCAAGACGATTATCATCCCGGATCGCAATGAAAAAGACCTGGACGAAATTCCCAAGCCGCTGCGCCGAAAGCTCAAGTGGGTGGTTGCGAAAAACATGTCCGATGTGCTCAACGTCGCGTTGATCGACCGCAGGGCCTCTGCGCGNATCGAATCGGAGAAGTCCAAGCGCCGTGGCGTTGGTGTAAAACTGCGCNCTNCCGCCAAGAGCGGCCGGCCGCTGCGNAAAAATCATCGCGATCGGTCGATTCCGCTTCGGCCGTAGGCCACAATCATGCCCTTGCGGCGGCGTTCTCTTTGCAACTTCATCGCAAGCCTCCGCCCAACTATAAAACTCCTCATTCGCCACCCATGAAGCTCAGCCGCCTCGGAGAGTTCGGTCTGATTGAAAGGATCAGGCGGAAACAACCCGTCGGTCGCGGCGTTCGGCTCGGCATTGGCGATGACGCGGCGTGGGTGGAGAATCCCTCGGGATCGTCGCTTGTAACGGCGGACTTGTTGATCGAAGGCGTGCACTTTGATCTTAAGTGGACCTCGCTCTTCGATCTTGGTTTTAAATCGCTGGCGGTTAACTTGAGCGATATCGCGGCCATGGGCGGTATGCCGGCGTACGCTATCCTCTCTCTCGGGATTCCGGCTAATCTGGACAGCAAAGATGTTGAAGAACTTTATCGCGGCGTCAATGCGCTGGCGCGGCCAAACGGCGTATCAGTCGTCGGCGGCGACACGAACACCGCAAAGTCTCTGATCATTTCTGTGTGCGTAATCGCTCATCCGCCAAGCCGTCCACTCCGTCGAAGCGGCGCTTCGATCGGAAACGATATTTATGTCACTGGAACACTGGGCGATTCGGCCCTCGGTTTAAAATTGCTACGACGCGGCGGAGCTGGACTCAGGAAAAGAGCCGCGGCGAAATTGCTCGCGCGTCACCGCCGGCCCGTGCCCAGACTCGCTACCGGCGCGCTACTTGCGCGAGAACGGTTGGCCACAGCCATGATCGACGTTAGCGATGGCCTCGTGCAAGATTTGCGACATATCTGTCGAGCCAGCGCCACCGGCGCAGTTATTTACAATGAGCGGCTGCCCCTATCGGCGGAGTATCGCGCTCTTGCCGGCAAAGAGGGAACTCGTCACGCTTTGATGGGTGGTGAAGACTATGAGCTGTTGTTTTGCGCCCGACGATCGCATCGCGGCCGTATTCAGGAACTCTCGGAAACCTCCCGCGTGCCGATCTCGCGCATCGGCATTTGCGTTGCTGGGCAGGGAGTGATGGTCCTCGACCAAACGGGTAAAGGCATTGCAAGCGGCGCCTTGGGCGGCCACGATCACTTCAAAAATGAGTAGCGCTTCGCCAAAACACCGGGTAGAATTCTTCCCTCGTATCATCGTCAGCCCGATTAGTATTCGATGGACTCCGAACGTCTGGTAGAATTGCTTGAGCAAGTTCGCAACAAGCGGGTAGACGTGGCCCAAGCGCTGGCGCGCCTACGTCATTTACCCTTTGAGGATCTCGGCTTTGCGAAAATCGACCATCACCGAGCTCTCCGCCAGGGCTTTCCAGAAGTGATCTTGGGTCAAGGTAAAGACGTCCGCGAAATCGCGGCGATTGTCCGGGCGATGCGCAGGCGCAAATCCAGCATCTTACTGACACGCGTCGACGCCCAAAAAATGGCGCATCTGCGCCGGCTGCGCACGGGACTCACGTTTCACGGGTTAGCCCGGGCGGCCAGTTGGTCCGCTAAACCAATTAAGATTGTTGGCAAAGGCGCCGTTTTGGTCGTTTGCGCCGGTACGTCGGACATTCCCGTTGCTGAAGAGGCCGCGGTTACCGCGACCATCATGGGCAACAGGGTCGAACGCTTGTTCGATGTCGGCGTGGCTGGTATTCATCGGCTCCTGGAAAACCGGTCCAGACTCGACGCCGCATCGGTGCTCATTGTCGTTGCCGGAATGGAAGGAGCGTTGCCGAGTGTCGTTGGCGGATTGGTCGGCAAACCCGTGATCGCGGTGCCGACCAGTATTGGCTATGGCGCCAGCTTTCATGGTCTCGCCGCTCTGCTCGGAATGCTCAATTCCTGCGCTGCCGGCGTGACGGTTGTCAATATTGATAACGGCTTTGGCGCGGGGTTTGCGGCGAGCCTTATAAACCGGGTATAAGCTTAATGTTCCAGACCCGGAATTGTAATTTAATCAGATTGTTACCTGCAGAAGCCATCCAATGGCCACACGCTCGGGGAATACGTCAAGGCTTGGACGATGATTGCACTCACCGTGAACTCATTTAGAACCAAGGGCGATTAGAAGAGTCTGTGTTTTTGAAGGTCCATCGAACATGGAGAAGCCGAAAAAATACCGATTAACCAAACACCAGTCCGAGCTCGCCGTGAGAGTTACGGGGGATTCTCAAGCCGATCTGTTCGCGAACTCCGCCGTGGCTCTGTTCGACGTCATGGTGGCGGACATGGAAAAAATAGAACCCAAGGAACGGTTGCCTCTGGAGGTGGAAGGGACGGACCGCGATGACTTAATGGTCAATTGGGTGCGCGAGTTACTTTATCTTTATCAGGGAAGCGGCTACTTGTTGAGAGAATTTCTTATCCGCGAAGTAAAGGATACTGTGGTGAAAGCCGAAGTCGTGGGCGAAAAAATCGATCCTGACCGCCATGAGGTCCAGCAGGAAATCGCCGCAGTGGCGTTTCACAAAAGCCGCATGGACAAAACCGGCAATCAATGGACGGCGCATTTGATTTTCGAACTCTGAAACGCGCGGAATGGATCCAATTGGCGCAAAATCCCCGATACAAACATGGGCCAATCGACCGAAAATGAATATGAAGGGACGGCGCTGATCGCCGATCCGATTCATCGCTATATTCAGTTTACTGTGCCCGAGCAGAAGGCCGAAATCACCGAAAAGGCTCTGATCGACTCTCCCTGGGTGCAGCGGCTCCGTTATATTTATCAACTGCAAAGCGCGCGCTGGGTCTATCCTTCCGCCGAGCACAGCCGCTTCCAACACTCGCTCGGCGCCATGCATCTTGCCGGCGAATTTGCCAAGCATTTATACCCGTCCCTGCGTAAAGTGCTCGGCGATGAGTGCCCCTCGGGCCCGTTTATCGAGGAATACATGCGTGTCACGGGTCTTTTGCATGACATCGGCCATGGCCCCTTCGGTCATTTTTTCGATGATAATTTTTTGATCAACTACGATCTCACCCATGAAGATCTCGGTCAGACGATCATACAGAAGCATCTGGGCGACCTTATCCGCCAACTGCGTCGCAGCCCGAGTGGTCCGTTTGCGCCCGGCGAAGAACTCCGGCCCGAAGATGTCGCGTTTCCCATCAAAAAGAACGGCAAGGAGGATCAGCGCAAGGCCAAGTGGGTCCGTTTCCTGCAACCGCTAACCGGTGGAATTTTCACCTTCGACAATCTCGATTATGTGTCGCGCGACTCCTACATGTGCGGCGTTCATCCGGGACCCATCGATCGGGAACGGTTGATTCACTACACCTTTTTTACTCCCAAAGGTCTCACCGTACACAAGGCCGGAAACGGAGCGCTCACGACGTTTCTCAATGCGCGCCTGTATCTTTACACCAATGTCTACTACCACCGGACGACGCGCGCCATCGATTTACATTTGCGTGAGATCTTCCCCGAAACCATGAAAGTTTTGTTTCCGGGCAATCCGCTTGAGCACATGAACGACTACTTGTACCTGACGGATTGGTCGTTGCTGGAAGAGGTGTCGCGCTGGCGACGCCAAAAAGGCGCGCTCGAAGCGCTGGGCAAAGAGTGGGAATCGGTGCTGCATCGGGAGGTCAAATGGAAGATGGCCTATGATCGCACGCTGTCGCTGAACGAGCTACGCTACGGCGTGGCGCTGATTCAGGATACGGACTGGGAAAAACGCATTCGTTCGGCGCTTCCCGCCGCGTCGCGCGACATGATTTTCCGCGTCGACATGGCGACTCAAGATCCGCGCCCCGAGAATCCGTTTTCGATGGGCAAAAAACAAATTCACATCTTCGATCCGTCCAGCGGCGAGATTACCAAGGAAACCCTGGCGGAGCTGTTTGAATACATCCCTTCCAAGGTCGTTCAGTTCCGCGTCTTCTCGCTCGACCACGACCACGACCAGATCCTTGCCCAAGTCGCGGAGAACGCATTGAAGGGCCACTCTCCGGCGGTTAAAACCAGCGTCTAGCCACGCTACTTTTAAAGATTACAATCGTCGCTGTGAGCCCGGGTGCGATCCCGAACTTTTAGCCAGCTCAGCTTTACGCTCTCCCGGGCATGTGCTAAAAGTTTTCTCCATTAGCGCGGTTTAACTCATGAAAGAAGCGATCACGCGCGCGTTTGACGAGAGCATCCGCGCCAAACAGGCCTTCCTGCGGGACAGTATCGATGTCGTTGTCCAAGCCGTCGATGCCATTGTTACCGCCTTCGGTAACGGCAACAAACTTCTGCTCTTCGGTAACGGCGGCAGCGCGGCCGATGCCCAGCATATCGCGGCAGAATTCGTCAATCGTTTTCGCATGGAGCGACCGCCGCTGCCCGCCATCGCCTTGACCACGGACTCGTCGGCGCTGACGAGCATCGCCAACGATTACGATTATGCCGAAATTTTTGCCAAGCAGGTGCGCGCCCTGGGAAAACCAGGCGATGTGGCTCTAGCTATTTCGACGAGTGGCAACGCGACAAATGTGCTCCGGGCGCTGCAAACCTGCCGGGAGCTAAAGATTACAACCATCGGCTTGACCGGCGGGAAAGGCGGAAAGCT
>Ga0065705_10002665_pt1 | contig 11046 bp, 8 predicted proteins | sample SwibulcommuniRL2_FD_59092 | JGI IMG/M metagenome (GOLD analysis project Ga0065705, IMG submission 59092) | Bulk soil microbial communities from switchgrass field near Rose Lake, East Lansing, Michigan, USA - RL2 Bulk Soil v2 (version 2) | ecosystem: Environmental > Terrestrial > Soil >... | reverse complement strand
GGTCGCCTGCGGGACGATCTTCTTCGCGACGAGTTCATCTTTGCGAGCATACGGACGGCCCGCGATGATCTTGTCGGCGTAGGCAGCGCCGATTCCTGGCAGCGTCTCCAATTGCGCCTTCGTCGCGGAATTCAGATCGATCAGCGTGTTCGCAGCCGGAGCAGCTTTCGCGGCCGGGGCGGACTTCGCCGCAGGTGCTTGCGCTTGCGGAGTGGACTTGGATTTCGTTTGAGCGCTGAGAGGCAGAGCAACGGCGAGGAGCGTAAGAAGGATGAGCGCGAGTATACGATTGGACTTCATAGGACCTCCAGAATCGAGATCGTAGGAAGGCGTGCGACGGTTCGCAACACAATCGTGGGCGCTCCCGCAATCTCATCCATAACGTCGCGGTTTCAGAACGTGGGCGTCTACGCGGACACGTCGAGGCGTTCGAGTGTGAAGTGGCCCTCAGCCCACCCCGGCATCACGTGAACATCGCCTCTCAGGTTGCTGTGACTCCACTGCGGATTGTGTTTGAGGACGAGCTCCTCGGATGCCCGCGCGATCGCATCGATCTGCGGCAACCAGTAGAAATTGCTCGCCATGAGCAGGCCGTCGGGTTTCAGCAGCCGCTTCACTTCGGGGATGATTTTCGCGGGCTCGAAATAGATCCAGGACGGGCTCGCGCTGATACCTCGCGCGCACGATGACGCGCCTCCTCGATCTGGCCGTCCGCAATGTCGACTCCCGTCACGAACGCGCCGGCTTCTGCAAATTTCAGCGCGAGAAAGCCGATGCCGGTTCAGAGATTGAGGATGTGTTGACCCGGGAGGCCGACGCCAAGCGTGGCGAGGAGGGTGTAAAAATCGCCGCCATCGTAGACGTGCGCCATCAGTTCAGATTTCCCGAAGCGGCGTTCACCGCAACGCGACGTCTCCCGCGTAGTAGAACAACGCATCGAAATTTCCCGGCGCATGTCCAAGCATCCGCGTGAGCAGCGCCGCCTGACCTCGATGGTGGATCGAGTGAATGGCCGCATGATGCAGCATCTGCCCGACCGTCATGCGATACGTCTGCCCGGGCACGAAGCTGAACTCCACGACCCGCGTCAGGTCCGCGTCGCTGAGCGTCGGCAGAAAATCACGCTCGAACCCTTCGACTTTATCAGCGAGGGCAATCACCGACTGTAACGTCGGATAGTTCTCCGGCTTCAGCCGATCGCCCCTCTCTGGACCACCGCAGCGGGCCAGCCAGCCCCACTCCGCCCCGAGCAAATGCACGAACGTGGTTCTGACCGATCCGTAGCTGCCGCCAACTGATCGTGTGAATTCCTCGGGCGTCAATGTGGACACGGCTTCAAGCAGCTTCCGATTGGCGAAGCGCCCGTACTCGTACAACTCCTGAACGTCTCTCGTTGTCACGTGCGAGTCCTCCCGTCGCGCTAGCGTACTGTGCCGGGCGGACGTTTTCGATCAAACAGTCGCAGTGAACACGCGTAGACCTCGACGATTCGTTGCGGCGCGGACATCTCAGGTCCGCTAGATCTTAGTCTCAGACACTCAGATTTTACGCCCCGGCGCAGACCCAGTACGCTGATTAGCGTCTCCCACTCGCCAGGTGAACGAGTCGTAGGCGCGCCTAACGGCGCGCCATCTGCTCCTCGGGCCACACACCCTCATACCGTGTCAGCCTTCACCTGGCCGGCCGCGGTCGGCGGCGAAAGCCGCCGATCGCCGGCTGTTTTCAAAGCAGCTCAATGCACTTGAGAGCTGCCTTTCCCCTTTCCCACACCCGGCGTACTTTTCCACTTCTCCACTTCTGACTTACTTTTCCACTTTTCCACTTCTCCACTTTTCCACTTCTCGATGGCCTTCTGAATCATCCCCGTCAGGACGCTCTCAGGCACATCGAACGGTCCCGCAATGACTGCACCGAGGGTCATCTCGATTGCGATGACGACGCCGCCGGATTCAAACTGGTTGACGATCCAGCTGAATCCGCGCAAGCCGATGGGCCGATCCGCGGACGCGTCCGGATGGCGCGCCCGATCGATCGCCCGCAGCATTCCAATCAGGACGTCCGCAACGTCGCCGTCGGTCCACGCCTGCGGTTCGCGCGCCACTGGCGCAATCAGTTCGGTCGTCGCGTGATTGTCGCCGCGCAGCCAGATGTCTACCGGAAATTCCATGCTCGTTACTCTTTACCGAGTCGGGGTATCAGCGCACTCCGACTCGGCCAAACGTCACGTCTGCCGAACCGCCGTGCGTGTCTTTGCTGGTCGCGGTAAAGCCGCTCTGGTTCAACATCTCGAGTATCCGCTGACCGCCTTTCGAGGTATCACGCACCTCGAGATGGATCTGGCGCACGTCGGGGCGGCGGAACGTACGCGCCGCACCGGCAATAATGCCTTCGGACGCACCAGGCGCGTCGATCTTGACGTAGTTCGGGCAGGGCAACCCGTAGTCGTCCACGAGTTCATCAATCGACAACACGATGGCCGCCTGGCGCCCTTCGTATGGTTCGGTCCGCTTGCCGCGGAAACTGAACGAGCGGGCCGGACGGAACTGCGAGACTTCGAGCCGCGCAATGGCTCGCCGTGCACCGACTCCGACAAGCAGGCAATCGACCCTGTCCTGAAGCTTGTTGGCCTCGCAGTTGGCGGAGAGCAAGTAGTAATTCACCGCGGCAGGCTCGAACGCGACGACCCTAGTGTCGGTCGCCAGGGCGGCGTACATGGAAAATACGCCGACGCTGGCGCCGATGTCCCAGAATACGCTGCCCGGCTCGAATGAGTTGATCCACGTGATGGTCGCGGGCTGTTTGGTGAGGACGGTCATCGCACGGCCCGCGGCTGTTTTGCCCAGGAGGACGAAAGAGAGCGTCCCTTTGGGCGTTCCGACCGAGAACGTCGAGTCGATCATCTTCTGTGCGAAGTCGCTCTGAAGCCGCGCACGCGTACGCGGCGGCAGCTTCTGCAGGCGATACATCAGCAGGCCGAACTGTTTCTTGGCGTAGTCCTCCTCAGGGTCGTCCGGTCCCTGCTGCAGTTCGTCGACGTATTCGCTCATGTGCTGCAGCCATTCTAGGCGCTTAGCTGTGAGACCAGTTCGTCCGCTGATGTCGCCGGCGTGAGGCACGCGAATTTCTGGCAGACGTACGCGGCGGGGGTCTCGAGGCGACGCGCCATTGCGTCGAGCCACGGAAGGAGCCGCGTGAGGGCGGCCGCGTGCTCGGGCACGAGAGGAATCGTGACGGCGAACGGGAGATACCGGCGAGAAATCGCTTCGCTGAGCGCACGGGTGGCCGGGGCCGCCGGATCGCCAGCAATGACGACCTGCGATATCCCGGCATGGTACGTGGATAGTGCAGCCATCATCATCGGCACCGTTCGCGCGCCTTGCTCGATCCGCGACGCAAACATCCCGAGAGCGCGCGCGATTGCTTGCTCGAAGCCTTCATCGCTGGTCAGATGCGAGAGCGTCAGCAGGTTGAGGACGCTGACCGAGGTTGCCGACGGTTCTGCGCCGTCGTAGTCCTCCTTCAGCCGCAGCAGCACCGATTCGTCGCGTCCCGTCGTGCTGAACCACCCTCCCTCGATCGGGTCGGCGAACAATTCGTCCTGCCGGTGCTGCAGCATCAGCGCCCATTCGAGCCAGCGCGGATCGCCATCGGCCTGAAACAGCTCCAGCAACCCGAAGATCAGATAGGCGTAATCCTCCGCGTAGCCGTCCACGGCCGCGGCACCCTGCCGGTAACGCCGCAGCAGCGTTCGCGTCTCCGGATTCCACAGATGCTTCCAGACAAAGAGCGCCGCGCGCCGACCCGCATCGATGTACGGGCGGACCTCGTAGAGGCGGACCTTAAGGTCCGCCTCTACGGCACGGTTCCCCCCGCCGAGCGTCCTTGCCGCGCGGGCGAAGGCGCCAATCATGAGGCCGTTCCACGCCGTTAGGACTTTGTCGTCCAGATGCGGGCGCGGACGCGTCACGCGACGCTCCTGCAATTTCGTGCGGGCTCGCGCGAGCGCGGCCTCCACCTCGGCGCGCGACTTCGCCGTAGCCGACATCACTTCGTCTATTCCGCGCGCCGTGTAGAGGAGATTCTTGTGGACGAACTCGTTCTGGGGATCGAATGGCGCGTTGCCGTCAGGCAGGATGCCGTAGCGGATCCGGAAGACGTTTGCGTCATCCCCCAGCACCTCGCCAATCTCCTCGTCGCGCCAGATATAGAAGGCACCTTCCATCTTGTGGGAAGAGGGATCGCCGGCCTGCTCGGGCGGGACACTGTCGGCGTCCTCTGCCGAATAGAAGCCGCCCGCCTCGTCTGTCAAATCGCGCTGGAGGTACGCCAGCGTGTCCTCGGCCACCTCCGCGAAAAACGAATCGCCGGATGCCTGTGCTGCCTCCAGGTAGGCGAGCACGAGCTGCGCCTGGTCGTAGAGCATCTTCTCGAAATGCGGGACTCGCCAGTTCCCATCGACGGAGTAGCGATGAAAGCCGCTACCGACGTGATCGCGCATCCCCCCAAGCGCCATCGCCCGCAGCGTGACGAGCACCATGTCGCGCGCCTCCGTGGAACCGGTGCGCGCGTGTTCGCGCAAGAGAAATAGCAGCTCACTCGGTCGAGGAAACTTGGGCGCGTCGCCGAATCCGCCCCGGCGTGGGTCAAATGCCTCGGCAAATTGCCTGACGCCCGCATCGAGCACCCCCGGTTCCGGCACTGGTCGTCCGCCGCCGTCACGTCCGAGCTCCCGTAACCGCTCGGTGATCGATTCGGCAGACGTCTCGATTCGCGCCCGGTCCTCCTCCCATGCGCGCGCGATCTCTTTGAGGATGTCGATGAAACCCGGCCGTCCCCACTTCGATGCGGGCGGAAAGTAAGTGCCGCCGTAAAACGGCTGCAGCGACGGCGTCAGCCAGACGCTCATCGGCCATCCACCCGACCCCGTCGTCGCCTGCACGAACGTCATGTACACGCGGTCAACGTCGGGCCGCTCTTCGCGATCGACTTTGATGGCGACGAAGTGGCGGTTCAGGACTTCCGCCACCTGCCGGCTCTCGAAGCTCTCGTGCTCCATCACGTGGCACCAGTGGCAGGTCGAGTAGCCGATGGAGAGAAAGATCGGTTTGTCCTCTCGGTGCGCGCGCTCGAACGCCTCCGCGCCCCACGCGTACCAGTCAACCGGGTTGTCTTTGTGTTGCAGAAGATACGGAGAGTGCTCTTCAGCGAGACGATTCGGCACGTTCAATTATGGGGTCAGACCCCGATGACGGGTCGTTCCGGGGTCTGACCCCCATGATGGGTTGTATGGGGGTCAGACCCTGGTGATGACCCGACTCAACCTGTGGTGATGATCCGACTCAACTTCGGAGGCGCTATTCCGGGAGAGGCCGGTCCTTGGTCTCAATCACCCACGGCATCAGCAGCAACCCAACTATCGGAATCCACCCGCAATAGAAGAGCGCCTGCATTGCAGAGTCGAGCGCGTTGGCGCCGCGCGCGGCGATGCCGCCGACGACGAAGGGACCCAACGCCGCGATATAGCGCCCGAGGTTGAAGCAGAATCCGGAGCCCGTGCCGCGCAGCCGCGTCGGAAACAGTTCCGGTAGGTAGAAGGCAAAGGACGCGGTGATGCCCCACACGGTGATGCCGATCGGAAAGTACATGTAAAGCCGCGCCTGCGGCGACAGCGGAAGGCCGAATGCGGCCATGATCGAGATCGCGCCGCCCAGGAAATACAGGATGTACATGTTCCGGCGACCGAGATATTTCGCGGCGGGAATCGTCATGAGCACACCAATCATCGTGCCGATGCCGAAGGCGTTGGTCGCGAGCGCTTTCCACTGCTCGGCGAGCACGGTTGCGCTCACGGTCGATGCGCCTGCCGACGCGCGATTCGCTAGTCCGACGGCGACAACGGGAATGAAGGCGTTGACGCTCCACCACACCAGCAGGTTGATCATCGCCATCGACGCTCCGCTGAAGGTCAGCGCGCGATACGCAGGCGTGAACAACTCCGAGATGGTCGCTGGCCGAGCGCGCTCCACGGCGTGCTTCCAGCGCTCGGGCTCCTTGATCATCAGGCGTACGGCGAGTGCCGCGATTGCCGGAATCAGTCCGGAGAGGAAGACGTATCGCCAGGCAACCTCCGGCACGGCACGGAAGTACACGCCCTGGATCTCGTAGACAAGAAACGTCGCGAGGAACAGTCCCATTGGCGCTGCCGAATACAACAGCGCGCCAGCATCGACGCGGCGTTTTTCAGGGACGATTTCCGCCACCATCGCCGCGCCGCACACCCACTCGCCACCAATTCCGAGCGACGCCACGACGCGGAACAGTACAAGCGCCCACATGTTCGGCGCCAAGGCGCATGCCGCCGTTCCCAGCGAATACATCCCCATCGTCAGCAGCAGCGTGCGTGTGCGTCCCAGGCGGTCCGCTATGCGGCCGAAGATGATCCCGCCGGTGGCCCAGCCGACAAGAAGCAACGATGTCAGGATTCCGGTCCACCGCAGGGTGGCGGCCGCAGCGGCAGGCGTGCCGAACGGAATTCCAAGCAGCACCGGAACGCACGTCGGCGCAACGTAATTGAAAAGAAGGCTATCGAAGATGTCGAAGCCCCAGCCGAGCCATGCCGCGAACAGGACCATCCACTGGTAACGGTCCATGTCCAGTACGGTTTTGCGCGACGGCGTGGCGACGATTACGTCCAGCGACACCTGCCTCCTCGAGCCCCTAATTTGTACGTGGATGCATCCTGCATTACAGACGAGAATCCTCCACACACGCGATGCCAATGCGACGCGCACGCATTATTCCTTCGCTCTTCACGGACATAGGAATTGGCGCCGCCTACGTCGCCCTCGCAGTTCTCCATACCTATCCGCTGATACGCCATCTCGATTCGTCGCTCCCCGGGTTGAGCCTCGGTGACAACCTCACGTTCCTCTGGAATTCATGGTGGATGCGTCAAGCGCTCGCGTCCCCGACGCGCCATTTTTTTAACACCGATGCGATCTTTGCCCCACTTGGTGTTTCGCTCGTTGTGCACACTCACACAGCCCTGCCTGCGTTCGTGGGTGCGACTCTGCTCTCTCGCCTGTCCCCTGCAGCCGCTCAGAACATACTTCTGATCGCATCGCTTGCGCTGAACGGTTTTTTTGCCTACAGGCTGACAGCGCTTGTTGCGCGTTCACGTTGGCCGGCGGTCGCGGCAGGCGCACTGTTTGTCGTGTCGCCAGCGGTTACGGCCAGACTGATGGGGCACTACAACCTCGTGCTCGCGTGGACACTCATCGCCGGCTGTGCGGCGTTCGTGGCATGGTGGGCCAAGCCGAATCGCATCCGTGGCATCGCGGTCGGAGTCGCCGTCGCCTCGATCGTATATGCCGATTACTACTACGCCGTCTATTTCGGCATCTTCGCGATCGCGTATGCCATATCACAGACAGTCAGCATCCGATTGCGGTTTGAACGCGTTGGGGCTGTTCGCACGTCAAGGCTCCTGGCTGGCGCAGCCGTCGCAGCATTCGTCGTTGGCGTTGTCATCGCCCTCGCACCACGAGAGGAATTCGTCATCGGCAGTGTGCACGTAAGCATGCGAACGCCGACCAACGCGCTTACAGTCGGATGGATCTTCCTTCTTCTAGCAGCCCTAATGCGTGCGCGACCCACGGTTTCCGCGACGCTACGGCCGGGCGTGCACCTCCGTCAGGTCATACGTCATTTCGCCATGCCGGCCATTGTGTCGACCGCGCTCCTCGTTCCACTTCTCACCGCCGGTCTCCGCATCATCGGGACGGGAGACTACGTAACCTCCTCTGCGTCGCTCAAGAGCAGTGCGAGAGGCATCGACCCAGCAACGTTGGCGCTCGGGCCTCCGTTCAGTGGCGCGGTTGGTGAACCGGTTCGTCGTCTGTATCAGCGCTTCGGAATTGACGCGGTGGAATCGTCAGCGTGGCTTGGCGTGATCGTCGTGACAGTCGTTCTCGTAGGCGCCGGCAATTGCTGGCGTCGCGGTGCTGAAACGCGCCCATGGATCGTCATTGGCGGCCTGTTTGCGCTGTGGACGTTGGGCCCCTATTTGTTTTTCCTCGGACGAAACACCGGTCTGCTGCTGCCGCAGGCACTGATTCGATTCGTTCCGGTCTTGAACAACGCCCGAATTCCCGGCCGCGCGCTGGTGATCGTTGATTTATGTGTGCTGATCGCATTTGCCTCTTTGCTTGCCAGGTTCATATCGTCCCGCGCATTGGCCACGGCACTGGTATGCGCCGCCGTCATAGAACGGCTGGCGACTCCCTTGCCGACAACGTCGCTGCCAGACGCTGGGGTGTATGCGGAGATTGCCGACGACGGCGGTTCCGACGCGGTGCTCGTGGTGCCCCTTGGGATACGCGATGGGTTCGGTGAACGCGGATTGTTCGAGACGGATGCGCTCTATGGGCAGATGATCCATCGCCACCGCCTTGTGGGTGGCTTTATCGCAAGACTTCCTCCGCGCATTGCCGCCTGGTATACGGCAAACGAGCCGTTCAGCAGCCTACTGACACTCTCGGAGCGCACTACCCTGTCGCGATGGCCGGATTGCGATGCGATATCACGAGGGCTCAACGACGCGTCCGTGTCGTGGGTCGTGTTGTATGACGCGGATGCGGCACCGGACCTGTCCGCGTTTGTTCACACTCGAATGCCGCTGACGCGTGTCGCGGCGGATCACACCCGAACCCTCTTCCGGGTCTCAGGCTGTCATTAGTCGGCGGGCGATTCGCGTCAGCGGGTGTGCGACGACTTGTTCGAGAGATCGAAGATGGGGCCGTCCGCGACGCGCAGCCTGTAGGCAAACCCCGTCGGCGTTCCGTCTTTTGCGCCGATCCCTTCGATGGTGACGATGTCGCCAGGCTTCAGGCCTCCGCGGTCAGCCAGACCGGCTCGGAGCTGCCGGACGCCGCCCGAGCCCGGAAGCTCGAACAACCAATGCTGAACGGCGTCCTTGTCGCCTCTGACATCGATGCTGATGTATGAGTGCGGATTCACCCACTCTACCGCGGTGATTGACCCAGTGACCGTGATTGGCTTGTTGAGATCGAACACGGTTTGGACCGCATGGTGAGCCGATACCCGGATAGTTGCGGCAGTAACCGCCACGCCGATCAGTGCCGTGGTGAGTAGTCGGCTCATTGACCTGTTAGGCCCGTCACGATATCACCAATTTCTGCGAAAATCGTCCATCCCATTGATTCCATGGTGAATCGCATTGTCGACCTGTCGCTCAGACATCGTGTGCTGGTCATCGGCCTGGCCGTGGCGTTGGGCCTGTGGGGTTGGTGGGCGGCCACGGCGACCCCCATCGACGCGATTCCTGACCTCTCCGACAACCAGGTCATCGTCTTTACGGACTGGCCTGGCCACAGCGCCCAGGAAGTCGAAGACCAGGTCAGCTACCCGCTGACCGTCAACCTGCGGGGTCTCGCTGGTGTCCGGGTTGTTCGCTCGCAGTCGGCGTTTGGCTTCTCGATGATTTACGTCGTCTTCGAGGACAACGTCGACCAGTACTTCGCGCGCAGCCGTGTGCTGGAACGTCTGAGCCTGGTCGCCACACAGATGCCCGAAGGGGCGTTGCCTACGCTTGGACCCGATGCGACCGGGGTCGGCCATGTCTTCTGGTACACGGTCGAAAGCGACAGCCACTCGCTCCGCGATCTTCGGACACTGCAGGACTGGTTCATCCGCTACCAGCTCAACGCCGTGCCTGGCGTTGCCGAAGTCGCATCTGTCGGCGGACACGTCCAGCAATACCAGATCGACATCGACCCGACGCGGCTCCGCGCCTATAACCTGTCGCTCGGCAACATCGTCGAAGCCGTTCGCAACAGCAACGAGAACGTCGGCGGCAACGTGCTCGAAGCCAACGGCACCTGGTCGATCGTGCGGGGCGTCGGGCTGGTCGAGTCGCTCGGCGACCTCGAGAACATCGTCATCGCGGCGCCCGGCGGCGTGCCCGTGTATGTGAAGCAGGTTGGCGAGGTGCATGTCGGCGACGCCTTCCGTGTAGCCTCGCTCGTAAGAGGTAATAGCGAAGCTGTTGGCGGCGTCGTGGTGATGCGCAGCGGCGCCAACGCTCAGCAGGTCATCGACGCGGTCAAGGAGCGAATCAATCAGATTGCTCCGGGTCTGCCGCCGGGTGTCCGAATCGTGCCGTTCTACGACCGCTCGACGCTCATCTCTCAGTCGGTCGACACGCTGCGGACGGCGCTGGTCGAGGAAGTCGCGCTCGTCACGCTGGCTCACGTCATCTTCCTGATGCACTTCCGCTCGATCCTCATCGTCACACTGCCGCTGCCACTCGCGGTGCTGCTGTCGTTCCTGGCGATGTATTACGCAGGCATCTCGTCGAACATCATGAGCCTGGCTGGGATCGCCATTGCCATCGGCGTGCTGGTCGACGCGGGAATCGTGGTTACCGAGAACGCGTTCCGCTATGTCGAGCGGCGCGGCATCGATACGCGCGATCGGGCGGCCGTTCGCGCCGCCGTCCGCGATTCGGCGCAGCTTGTGGGACGACCGGTGTTCTTCTCAATGGCGATCATCGTCCTGGCTTTCATTCCCGTGTTCGCCTTGACGGGACAGGAAGGCAAGCTGTTCCACCCGCTCGCCTTCACGAAGACGTTCGCGGTGCTCGCCGCCACGGTGATCGCCGTGACGCTCGTTCCTGTTCTGTGCACGCTGCTCCTCAAAGGAAAGCTGCACGACGAGGCCGCCAATCCGGTGATGCGCGCGCTGCGCGCGATTTATCGGCCGTCGCTCGAGTGGGCGCTGCACCATCGCGTCATCACGCTGCTTGCCGCAACGGCAGTCCTGGCGGGTGCCGTGTTCGTCGGAACGAGGATCGGCAGCGAGTTCATGCCACCGCTGAACGAAGGCGATCTGCTGTTCATGCCCGTGACCGATCCGAGCGTGTCGCTCGACGAGAACACCGACATCGCCAAACGGCAGACCAGCGCGCTGATGCGGGTGCCCGAGGTTGACTACGCGGTGGCAAAGGTGGGACGCGCCGATACGTCC
>Ga0065705_10104799_pt1 | contig 11048 bp, 12 predicted proteins | sample SwibulcommuniRL2_FD_59092 | JGI IMG/M metagenome (GOLD analysis project Ga0065705, IMG submission 59092) | Bulk soil microbial communities from switchgrass field near Rose Lake, East Lansing, Michigan, USA - RL2 Bulk Soil v2 (version 2) | ecosystem: Environmental > Terrestrial > Soil >... | reverse complement strand
CCATGCGGCGCACCCAGGAGAAGATGAAGAAGATTCAGCCGCGCATCGAGGCCATCAAGAAAAAATACCACTCGATGAAGAAGGACATGGCGAACCGGCAGAAGATGAACGAGGACATCATGGCCCTCTACGCCAAAGAGGGCATGAACCCTCTCGCCGGGATGACCGGATGCTTCCCGCTGCTGCTCCAGCTTCCCATCCTGTGGGGTTTCTACAACCTGCTGGTCAATGCGTTCGAGCTTCGTCATGCGCCGTTCGGGTTGTGGATCACGGATCTCTCCAAAAGGGACCCCTACTACATCACCCCTATCGTCATGGGTATCACCATGCTGATTCAGCAGGTCATGACGGGATCCTCCATTCCCGACCCGACACAGCGCAAGATCATGATGGCCATGCCCATCATGTTCACCTGGTTCTTCAAGGACCTGCCCAGCGGCCTGGTGCTATACTGGCTGGTGAATAACATCCTGGGCATCGGTCAGCAGTACCTGATCAATCGCCAGGTCGCGCGAGAAGATACTGGCAGCAGGGTCGCTGCCGGAACCTGAGCAAGAAGGGATTGACCGTGGAAGATCTGCCGACATCTTCCGATCCACCTCCCTCATCATCCCCCGAAGACGAAGCCAGCCATCTGGCGGAATTCCTGTCCCGCCTCGTAGCGTCCTCCCCCTTCGACATCCAGTTTCACGTTACGGGTGAAGAGGAGCGAATCTGTGTGGAAATCGACGGACCCGATCGGGAGATGTTCCTGGAGCGCCGTGGTGAGGGGCTTCTCTCCCTGCAGGTGCTCTTGGGGAGGGTTGCGGCGCAGGGCGGGATTTCCAAGCCGGTGTTCGTGGACTCCGAGGGATTCCGTCAAGGAAGAGAGGAAGAGATAGCGGAAATCGCCATTCTGGCAGCCGAGCGGGTCAAGAAGATGAACGAGCCTCAGAAACTGCGCCCCATGGATCCCTACGAGCGGCGACTGGTGCATATAGCGCTCAAAGATGACCCCGATGTGGAGACCCAGAGTGAGGGCGATGGTTTCGAGAAGCGCGTGGTCATCCACCCCCGCTCGAGAAACTCCTGAGACCCTGACCCCTCCCCCGCTTTCCAGGCGAATCGTCGCCCGGCAACTCAGTCAGCTTCACCTTTCGTCACGAAAGACCTAACATGACATCTTTCCTCGACGAAGAAATAAATAAAATCTCAGAAAAATCACATATCAATCTGAATAATAAGCAGTTAGATGAATTACGTACTCACGGCAGGCTGTTGGAGACCTGGGGTAGGAAGATGAACCTCACCGGTATCGAGAATCCGCTAGAGATCGCGCAGCGGCACTTTCTTGAAGGCATCCTCGCAGGGGAAAAGCTCCGCGAGTGCCATGCGGGAGGGCCGCTTGTCGATTTGGGATCGGGGAACGGTTTTCCTGCCGTGCCGATGGCGGTGGTCTGCCGCCAAGCAAGACCTCTGGTACTGGTGGAATCGCTGGAAAAGAAAGCGGCGTTCTTGCGAGCGTTGATTCGCGAGCTGAACTGGGAGGAAGCGCGCGTCGAAGTTCGGCACGTTACCCGAGGCGCCGATCTTGACGATCTCCCATGTCGAGTCTTCACTTCCCGAGGTGTCGCGATATCTCATCTCCTGCAGGAGGGACTTCCCTTCTTGGATTCGGGTGGCTGGTGCGTGCTCTTCGGTGCGCGCGGAGACTTACAAAAGGATTTGGGCAAGAACCCGGGCCGCCTTGTTCTCCAGGATGAAGTTCAGCTTCCCTCCCGGGAATCCGCTATTTTGCTTCTGCAAAAAACCTAGGTGACCTCCGGGATCGGCAGAAATGTTTCACGTGAAACATTTCGACTGAAAAGCGATCCTCCGCCGGGTCGTAAGCTCGCCCACCTGTGCTACCCTACGCCGGACCCGGTACGAAGAGGAGCTTATCGATGGGCCGTATCATCGCAGTCGCAAACCAGAAGGGCGGAGTTGGTAAGACGACTACGGCCGTGAACCTGGCAGCAGGGCTGGCCATTGCAGAGCGAAAGGTACTTCTCGTAGACGTCGATCCGCAAGGAAGCTCAACTCGAGCCCTCGGTCTGAAAACCGAAGGGGGTGGATGTAGCATTTACGGCGCGCTTATCGGGACCTACCCGCTCCAAACTGCTCTGGTCAAGACCGAACTCCCCTTCTTGATGGTTGCTCCCGCCGATCGGGATTTGGGAGGGGCCGAAATCGAGCTTGTCGACCTGGACAGGCGGGAATACCGGTTGCGAGATTGCCTCGCGCCGCTGGTCGAGCAATTCGACTATCTCCTTCTCGACTCCCCTCCTTCGCTGGGGATTTTGACTCTCAATACCCTGGTTGCGGCTCAGTCCATTCTGATTCCCGTTCAATGCGAATACATGGCACTCGAGGGGGTCTCGGAGCTCATGAGAACTCTCGAGAGAATTCGGGCCTCCCTGAACCAGGCGCTGGAGATAGAGGGTATTTTGTTGACTATGTATGACGACCGGACCAACCTGTCCCGCCAGGTTGTCGACGAAATCAAGGCTCACTTCAAGGAGAAGGTGTTCGAGACCGTGGTACCGAGAAATGTCCGGCTGGGAGAAGCACCCAGTTTCGGAAAGCCGATCATGCTTTACGACATTCGTAGCAAAGGCTCCGAAAGCTACCTCAACCTCGCGAGGGAAATCATCAGCCATGAACGGAAAGAGGAAAGCACTGGGCCGAGGCCTCAGCTCACTGATACCCGAACCGCCCCCCGAGTCCAGGGAGGGGCTTTTGATGGTGGAAGTGGACCGCATTACCCCGAATAGATTCCAGCCGAGAAGTCAGTTCAAGGACCTGGAGGGGTTGGCGGCTTCGATCAAGGAAAACGGCGTCATTCAACCGATTATCATCACCGAGGATCAGGGCACCTATCAGCTGGTGGCAGGGGAGCGTCGCTGGAGGGCCGCCCAGTTGGCCGGCATCGCTAGAATTCCGGCGATCCTCCGGAATGTCTCCGACGACAGAAAGCTCGAGATGGCTCTGGTCGAAAACATCCAGAGGCAGGAGCTCAACCCCCTGGAGGAAGCAAGAGCTTATGAGCTCTTACTTTCCGATCTCCAGTTGACCCAAGAAGAGGTGGCGAAGCGGGTCGGAAAGGATCGCTCCACCATCGCAAATCAATTAAGATTATTAAAACTACCTAAAAAAATACAGGACATGATATCCGATGGCCTCCTGGACGGTGGTCACGCCAGGGCCTTGCTCGGACTGAGCGATCCCGACAAGCAGATCGAGGCGGCAGAGAAAGTGGCCTCGAGCCTGCTGACCGTCAGGGAAACGGAGGAAATGGTCCGCAAGATCGGCGTGCGTAAAGCGCCCACACCCAGAGCCACGACAATCTCAGATCCCAATGTGGAGGCAGCCGAGGAAAGGCTGACGAAATCTCTCGGCACGAAAGTGCGCATCGTGCGCGGCAAGAAGCAGGGAAGTGGCAAGATCGAGATCGACTATTTCTCAGAAGATGAGCTGGACCGGCTCTTCAGCCTTCTGGTGACCCGCAGCCACTAATCTTGCGGCCCCATCCAAGCAACGGGGTCATGGGAGATGATCGCATGAAGGATTCGAAAGCAGGCGCCTCCGATCTCAGCGGTTTTCTCGGAGAGGGGACAGTGATCAGCGGTGACCTCCGATTTCCGGAAATCCTGCGGGTGGACGGAAAGGTGACCGGGAAGATCACTTCAGAGAAGGAGTTGGTGATTGGAGAGACGGGTGAGGTGGAGGCGGACATCGATGTGGGCGTCCTCTCGGTGAATGGCCGCGTCTCCGGGACCATCCGGGTGAGGGATCGCCTGACGGTGCACCCGCGGGGACAGGTCAGGGGAGAGGTCATCATGGATAAACCTGGCCTCGTCATCGAAGAAGGAGGGGTGTTCGAGGGGACCATCGAAATGAGCAGTGAGCGCAAACGCGAGCTCAAAGAGGTCAGGGGAAGCTCCGTCGGCGAATCCTGATCTCCGTACCCTCGATTCCATTGACAATCCCTTCTGGAAGTGATATTTAAGCCCCTCTTTTCCGCTCCTAAGCGGCGGGGTTTAGGGGGAGGCTAAGCTCCCCAGAAGCCCCGTGCACACCCATTGGGCCGTCGCCGGGCAGACCGTCCTGGCGGGCACACTTGTGCGTCGAGGTTCGCAGCGCCATGAAGCAAACCAGCCTGGCCGCGCGCTACGCCCGGGCCCTTGCCGAGGCTGTCCGGGAAAAAGCCGCCCTGGAGTTGACGGCGGAGCATCTGGATCGGTTTGCCCAGCTCTACAGCGAATCCAAAGATCTCCGAGACTTCCTGCGTAACCCAGCCTACCCGTTGCCAGCGAGAAAAAAGGGCGTCGCCACGGTTGCGAAGCGCCTGCGCATGCCGGCGCCGGCAGCGCGCTTGCTGGAAATCCTCCTGGAGCGGGGCCGCGTGGAGCTGCTGCCGGAACTGGCCCGGGAGTTCAGGAAGATCGAAGCGAGAATGCTCGAGCGGGTCGCGGTCGAGGTCACCACTGCCCGCTCACTGGACCCCGCCATGGAAAAGAGCCTGTTGGCTTCGCTGGAAAAATTCACCGGCAAGAAAGTGCGCCTGACCCAGGTCGTGGACCCCACGGTGCTGGGTGGGGCGCGCACCCGGATCGGGTCGGTGATCTACGACGGCACGCTGGCGACCCGGCTGGAAAAGCTGAAACTGCGACTCATCGGAGAGCATTGATGGAAATCAAGGCGGACGAAATCAGCAAGATCATCCGGCAGGAGATCGAGGGCTTCTCCACCGGCATCGACCTGGCCGAAGTTGGAACCGTTCTGTCGGTAGGCGATGGCATCGCGCGCCTGTACGGCCTGGAGCGCGCCATGTCGGGGGAGCTTCTGGAGCTGCCGCACGGTGTGTTCGGCATCGCGCTCAACCTGGAAGAGGACAGCGTCGGAGCGGTTCTTCTGGGAGAGACGAGCAAGATCAAGGAAGGGGACCAGGCACGCCGCACCGGAAAGCTCATGCAGGTACCGGTGGGAGACGCCATGATCGGACGCGTCGTTAACGCGCTGGGCCAGCCCCTCGACGGAAAGGGCCCCATCGCCACCAAGGAGAGCATGCCCATCGAGCGGCTCGCCCCGGGAGTCGTGGATCGCCGACCGGTGAAGGAGCCGCTGCAGACAGGCATCAAAGCGATTGACGCGATGATCCCCATCGGCCGCGGGCAGCGCGAGCTGATCATCGGTGATCGACAGACCGGAAAGACCGCGGTGGCCCTCGACACCATCATCAATCAGAAGGGCAATGGCGTCATCTGTATCTACGTGGCCATCGGGCAGAAGAAATCAACGGTCGCGCAGGTGGTCCGGACGCTGGAGGAGTACGGCGCCATGGACCACAGCATCATCGTCTCCGCCTCGGCCTCGGAGCCGGCCACGATGCAATACGTGGCCCCGTATGCCGGCTGCACCCTGGGCGAGTATTTCCGCGACCGGGGCAAGCACGCTTTGGTCATCTACGACGATTTCTCCAAGCACGCGGCGGCTTACCGGGAGATCTCGCTGCTGCTGCGCCGGCCCCCGGGCCGCGAGGCCTTCCCGGGCGACGTTTTCTACCTGCACTCGCGCCTGCTGGAGCGGGCTGCGAAGCTCAGTGACAAGCTGGGCGGCGGCTCGCTCACCGCGCTGCCGATCATCGAGACCCAGGCGGGAGACATCTCGGCATACATCCCCACCAACGTCATTTCCATCACCGACGGGCAGATATTCCTGGAGGCGGATCTCTTCTATTCGGGTGTGCGGCCCGCGATCAACGTGGGATTGTCGGTATCCCGGGTCGGCGGCAACGCCCAGATCAAGGCGATGAAACAGATTGCCGGAACCCTGCGGCTGGATCTGGCCCAGTATCGTGAGCTCGCGGCCTTCGCCCAGTTCGGCAGCGATCTGGACAAGGCCACCCGGGACCAGCTGGCCCGGGGAGGGCGACTGGTGGAGATTCTGAAGCAGGGACAATACCAGCCGATTCCCGTGGAAAAGCAGCTCCTCATCATCTTCGCCGCGGTGAACGGCTACCTGGACGGATTCGAAATCTCCCAAGGATTGGAATTCGAGAAGGGCCTCTACCAGTACATGGACACGGCCGGGGCCGCCACCCTGCGCAAGATATCGGAGAAGAAGACCCTGGACGACGAGATCAAGGCGGAGCTCAAATCACTCATGGAACAATATCGCGACGCATTCGCAGCCCGCACCGCGGTGGCCGTCGCCGGTTGAGATAGAGCGAAGGGGAAATGCCCAACCTCCGAGACATCCGGACCCGAATCCGGAGCATCAAGAACACCCAGCAGCTCACCTACACCATGAAGCTGGTGTCGGCCACCAAGCTGCGGCGGGCCCAGGAGCAGATCCTGGCGGCACGCCCTTACGCCAAGCGCATGCTTCAGGTGCTCAACAGCCTGGCCACTCGCGCCAATCCCGAGAGCCACGCCCTCCTGACACGGCGCGAGGAGAAGAAGGCCGAGCTGGTGGTGATCACCGCCGATCGCGGCTTGTGCGGCGGATTCAATGCGAACATTCTCAAAGCGACCCTCGGAGAGATCCGGCGGAGGGAGGGCGCCGACCTGGCGGTGACTGCTGTCGGAAAAAAGGCAAGGGACTTCTTCCGCCGCCGCGGGGTCACGATGCGCCGTGAGATGGTGGACGTGTTTCGCAAGGTCTCCTACGCCCACGCGGCGGACCTGGCGCAGGACCTCATAAGGCGTTATGTCTCGGGCGAACGGGACGCCATCTACCTCGTCTACAATGAATTCAAATCGGCCATCCAGCAGCGCATCACGGTGGAGAAGCTCCTCCCCATCGAAAAGCTTCCCGAAGAGGAAAAGCTGCTCCCGGTGGACTACCTCTACGAGCCGTCGCAGGAGGAGATTTTCGAGCAGCTGCTTCCGAAGCACGTCGAGGTGCAGGTATTCCGGGCGCTGCTGGAATCGGCGGCCGCGGAGCACGGCGCCCGAATGTCCGCCATGGACTCGGCCACACGCAACGCCGCTGATCTCATCGACAGCCTCACTCTGAACATGAACAAGGTCCGCCAGGCCGGGATCACCAAGGAGATCCTGGAAGTCGTATCCGGCGCGGCCGCGCTGGAATGATCCCCGGGGGACCCATGGAGAAACCGAGCATGAGCAAGGGAAAAGTCGTTCGCATCATCGGGCCGGTCATCGACGCGGAATTCCCCGAGGACCATCTTCCCGCCATCCTGAACGCCGTACAAATCCAGGGAAAATCGGGTCCGGATGCTCCGGAGATCGATATCACCGCCGAGGTGGCCCAGCACCTGGGCGAAAACCGCGTCCGCTGCGTGGCGATGGAGCCTACGGAAGGAATGGTTCGAGGCATGGATGCCGTCGACACGGGCGGGCCCATTGCGGTGCCCGTCGGCCGGGAGACCCTGGGCCGGGTCATGAACGTGGTGGGGAAGCCGGTGGATGAGAAGGGCCCCATCAACTCCGCCGAGAAATGGCCGATCCACCGGGAGCCCCCGACCTTCGAAGAGCAGGCGACCGGCATCACCATGTTCGAGACCGGGATCAAGGTCATCGATCTCCTCGAGCCCTACATGAAGGGGGGCAAGACCGGTCTGTTCGGGGGCGCGGGCGTGGGAAAGACCGTGCTGATCATGGAGCTGATCAACAACGTGGCCATGAAGCACGGTGGCTTTTCGGTGTTCGCCGGAGTCGGGGAGCGCACCCGCGAAGGAAACGACCTGTGGCTGGAGTTCCAGGAATCGGGCGTCATCGTGCCGGGGAGCCCGGAAAAGTCCAAAGCATCGCTGATCTACGGCCAGATGACCGAGCCCCCGGGAGCCCGCCTGCGGGTCGGCCTCACGGGGCTCACCGTAGCGGAGTACTTCCGGGACAAGGAAGGCCAGGACGTGCTGCTGTTCATCGACAACATCTTCCGTTTCACGCAGGCCGGCTCGGAAGTGTCGGCGCTGCTGGGCCGCATGCCTTCGGCGGTGGGCTATCAACCCACGCTCGCCACCGAGATGGGAGAACTTCAAGAAAGGATCACCTCCACGACGAAGGGATCCATCACCTCCGTGCAGGCGATCTACGTGCCCGCCGACGATTACACCGATCCGGCGCCGGCCACCACGTTCGCCCACCTCGACGCCTCCACCAACCTGTCCCGGAAGATCTCGGAGCTGGGCATCTACCCGGCGGTCGATCCCCTGGCCTCCACCTCCCGCATCCTGGATCCGCGAATACTGGGGGACGAGCACTACAACACCGCGCGATCCGTCCAGTCGGTGCTGCAGCGCTACAAGGAGCTACAGGACATCATCGCGATCCTGGGAATCGACGAGCTCTCCGAGGACGACAAGATCACCGTGGCCCGGGCCCGCAAGATTCAGAAGTTCCTCTCACAGCCCTTTTTCGTGGCGGAGCAATTCACCGGGATCCCCGGCAAGTACGTGCCGATCGCCGAGAGCATCCGCGGGTTCAAGGAAATCGTCGCGGGCAAGCATGACGAAATCCCCGAGCAGGCGTTCTACCTGGTCGGCACCATCGACGAGGTCCTGGAGCGCGCCGAGAAGATGAAGTCCGCGGCCTAGGAGGAGAGTCTTGCTCCCGGAAAAGATTCAGCTGGACATCGTCACTCCGGAACGGGCGGTCCTCAGCGAGGCCGTGGACGAGCTGATCCTCCCGGGCACCGAGGGATACCTCGGCGTGCGTCCCGGCCACGCGCCGCTGCTCACCACCCTGAAGGTGGGGACGATTGAGATCCGCAAGGGAAACGATCGGCAGTACCTGTCGGTGTCCTGGGGTTTCGTCGAGGTACTCCCCGACAGAGTTTCCATCCTCGCCGAGACGGCGGAACGGGCGGAGGAGATCGACGTGGATCGCGCGGTCCGCGCCAAGGAGCGCGCCGAACAACGTCTGAAGAGCCCCGATCCCGACGTGGATTTCCACAGGGCGCAGGTGGCGCTGGAGAAGGCCCTCATCCGAATTCAGGTGGCCTCCAAAGCCGGCGCGGCATCCCGGGGAGAGATCTGACGCGACTCGAGGGCCGGATCCTTCGGGCCTCCCTTGCCGAGGCGGCACTCGTTCTTCTCGCGGCCTGCTCTACGCAGCGGGAAGTGAGAGTGGGTGCGGTTCTGTCCTTGAGCGGAGAGGGCTCCTACTATGGGCTGGCCATCCGCCAGGGCATGGACCTGGCGGCGGTCGAGGTTAACGCCTTGGGCGGCATCGACGGGGCACCTCTGAAAATCCTCTACCAGGACAGCGCCAGCTCTCCAGAGCAGGCGGCCCAGGCAGCCATCCAGCTTTACGACCGCCAGGACGTCCCGATGATCCTGGGAGCCGTCCTCAGCTCCGAGACCCTGCGCATCGCTCCTTTGGCGGAGCAGCGTCACAAGATCCTGCTCAGCCCCGCGAGCTCCAGTCCCGAGATCACCCAGGCGGGAAAATTCATCTTCCGGGTCTATCCATCCGACACATTGGAAGGGGCCTACATGGCCCAGCTGGCGGCCGACGAGCTGCACCTGAAGCGAATTCTGGTGCTGGCCATCGACAATGCCTTCGGGCGGGGACTCGCCAGTGTTTTCAGCAAGGCCCTCCCGAGCTCCACCACGGTGGAGGTGAAGCTCTATCCAGCCCGCGGCGCCGATTTTGCAGCCCTGGCCGGGCAAGTGCGCGATTGGAGGCCCGACGGGATTTACCTGGCCGGGTATTACAGCGATATGGCCCAGGCATTGAAGGAAATCCGCAGCGCGGATCGAAGCGTGATGCTGCTCAGCACCTCCAGTTTCGGAAATCCCAAGACCCTGGAGGCGGCCGGGGCAGCAGCCGAAGGTGTCATCTTTCCAGCCATCGTCTTCAATCCCCAGAGCGATGATCCCAGCGTGTCTCGATTCGTGAGGGCATTCCGGAGCCGCTACGGATTCGATCCCGATCTCTGGGCTGCCCACGGCTACGACGCCGTGCTCATCACCGCCGAAGCGATGCGGCGCACCGGCGGAGCGGTGCCGGAGAAGATCGCCCGGGCGCTGCTGGACATCCGGGATTTCCCCGGCGCCTCCGGCACCCTCGGCTTCGACAGCGAGGGAGACGTGGTGCAGTATCCTCGGGCCTACATCGTCCAGGACGGGCGCTTCATGCTCTATCGCGACTATCTGGAACAGCAAAGGAGGCAGGGGGCGGAACCCCCCAGGGTCAAGCCGTGACCCGCATCCCGACCGTCTCGGAAAAATCGACGCCTGCGGGAAGCCCCGGTGCGACTCTGGAGCTCTCCATCATCATTCCCGCCTACAACGAGGAGGCGCGAATCCTCCCCACGCTGCAGGCGATCGCCGCGTTCCTGCATGCCTCCCGGATTCCCGCCGAAGTGCTGGTGGTGGACGACGGGAGCACCGACGGCACCGCCCAGTGCGTCGAAGAGATGGCCCGGTCCTTCCCCCTCCTGCGGCTCGTCCGCAATGGGGGAAACCGGGGAAAGGGATACAGCATCCGGCATGGATTCGCCGAGAGCCGGGGCCACCGCGTGCTGCTCACCGATGCCGACCTGTCCACTCCTATCGAGGAAATCAACAAGCTGTTTCCCTACCTGGTGGATCGGGGATACGGCGGGGCCATCGGCTCCCGGGCGGTCGATCAGTCCACGGTGGAGGTGCCGCAAGGGTGGCTCCGCCGGAGCATGGGAAAGATCTTCAACCGCCTGGTGCGGATGCTCACGGGACTGCCGTTTCGCGACACCCAGTGCGGGTTCAAGCTGCTGGATCGGGAAGCCTTCCTCCCCATCTTCGGTATGGCGCGGGTGGATCGATTTTCCTACGACGTGGAAATTCTCATGCTCGCCGGGAGGCGGGGGATTGGCGTCGCGGAGGTCCCGGTAATTTGGCGAAACTCGCCGCAATCGAAGGTGCGCTTCGCGCGGGACAGCCTGCAGATGCTGGGTGACACTCTCCGGATCGCCATCAGGGAGTGGACTGGCGGGTATCGGGAAGCCCCATGAAGAATCCGACCAGAAAAATCGTCAGCCGCGCCGGCCTGGCGGCGATCTCCCGGCGGATGGCCCGGGAA
>Ga0065705_10002521_pt1 | contig 11048 bp, 12 predicted proteins | sample SwibulcommuniRL2_FD_59092 | JGI IMG/M metagenome (GOLD analysis project Ga0065705, IMG submission 59092) | Bulk soil microbial communities from switchgrass field near Rose Lake, East Lansing, Michigan, USA - RL2 Bulk Soil v2 (version 2) | ecosystem: Environmental > Terrestrial > Soil >... | reverse complement strand
CTGAACGTCGTGCCCATCTTCGTACCGGCGCTGCGCGACCGGCAGGAAGACATTCCGCTGCTCGCGGATCACTTCATGGCGATCCTCGCGCGCGAGTACGGCCGCCGTCCGAAGGTTTTCGATCCCGATGCCGTGGCCGCGCTGCAGCGCTACCCGTGGCCGGGTAATGTCCGTGAGCTGAGGAACCTGATCGAGCGACTGATGATCATGGTGCCTGGAGAGCGCATCACGGCGCGCGATGTGACATTCCTCGATCAGACGAGCGCACCTGGCGCAGAACCGTCTGCACCGGCGCCGGCGGCGACAATGACGCCGCTGCACGATGCCCGCGACCGGTTCGAGCGCGACTATATCCTTCGCGCGCTCGCGGCGCAGCAGGGCAACATCTCGAGGACTGCAGAGGCGCTCGGCATCGAGCGAAGCAATCTGTATCGCAAGATGCGGGCGTTCGGCATCATGCCGGCCCGGAAGTCAGAGGACGAAGAGGCGGTCTAAGTGGAAAAGTGAAAACGTGCGCCGCGAATCGTGCAGAGGGAATGCCGCTCGAATTGTCAAGGAATTACGGAGACTTCGAACTAGCTCGTTGCACTTTCTACTTACTTTTCCACTTTTCCACTTTTCAACTTTTCCACTTCCACTTCTCCGGGTTCCTCCCGAAGCCGCGTCTCGAGGATTTGCGTTCGTCTGAACCCCGCCAATTGCAGCGCCGACTGCGCAGTGTCTATTAGCGCCGCAGATGGAACCAATCCGACGATTTCGCTTTCGAGCACATTGACACCATATCGCTCCGCCTCGTGTTTTACCGCTTCGAACACGCGCAGCATTGGCGTCTTCTCGTAATTGGTCAGGTTGATCGAGACCTGGACAATGTTGCGATCGGCGAGCGTCACGCCCATTGCTTTCACGTACCGGAATCCGCCGCTGCTGAACCGGATCGCCGCGGCAATCTTCTTCGCCACGTCGAGGCGATCGGTAGCGAGGTTGATGTTGTAGGCGATGAGCGGCATCCTGGCGCCGATGACGGAAGCGCCCGCAGTCGGATGCGGCGTGGGCGGACCATAGTCGGGAGCCCAGCCGCCGGTCGCCATTTTCGCGGCGAGCCCTTCGAATTCGCCGCGTCGGATGTCCTCGAGATTCTTGCGAAGCGGATTCGAGGACGCTTCTTCGTACAGATAGACGGGCAGCGCGAACCGCTCGGCAACGCTTCGCGCGGTCTCGTTCGCCAGCGCGACGCACGCCTCCATCGTGACCCCTTCGATCGGAACAAACGGCACGACGTCCACGGCGCCGAGACGTGGATGCTCGCCCTTGTGAATCCGCAGGTCGATTTCGGCGAGCGCCGTTTGAAAGATCGCGAGGACCGCATCCTTCAGTGGTGCGGCATCGCCGGCCATCGTGATCACCGATCGGTTGTGCGAAGCGTCGGAGGAGTAGTCGAGCAGGCGCGCTCCGCGAACGTGCCGAACCGCGTCGACGACCCGATCGACGACGTCGGCACGGCGCCCCTCGCTGATGTTCGGCACGCACTCGATGATCGCCACGCGCATAATCCTAATTCGTTGACGGATCGCAGCGTTTGCCCCATAATCGCTGCGGTTATCCACGACATTCCTATCGATTGATGACGGAGCCACAGCGTACCGATCCAGGAAACACATCTGCATCAACCGCCGCCGAGCGCGCGGCGCGCATCGAAGCACTTCTCGTTTCCGGTCTGGATCACTACTTCGCGGCTGAATACGAACAGGCGATCAACATCTGGACGCGCGTCATCTTTCTCGACCGCGATCACAATCGTGCCCGCGCGTACATCGATCGCGCGCGCAAGGCCATCGCGGAGCGTCAGCGCGAGTCGGAGGAGCTCCTGCATCGCGGCCTCGAGGCGTACAAAGCCGGAGAGGTCGAACGTGCGCGCGACCTGCTGACGCGCGCCGTCGATCAGGGCGCCCCCAGTGATCAGGCGTTGGTGCTGCTCGGACGGATGGAGCAGCTCGAGGGGACAGGGTTTGATCTCCCGCTGCAGCGCAAACGAATTCCGGCGCGCCGCGTGTCCGACGAGCCAATTTCGCCGGCGCGGCGTCGCACATGGCCCTGGATAGCGCTGGCCGGTGGCTTCGTTGCGGTCGCCGCCGCGGTGTATTTCGGCGCGGCACCGGCATTGGCGTGGCTCGTCGATGTGCCGGCCGACGCGCGTCCGCTGCCACAAACGGCGCGCGAACCGCTGCCGATTGTCCGCACGGCCGACACCGTGCTCGATCGCGCGCGCGAGCTGTACGCAGGCGGACACCTGCGCGATGCTCTGCGTCTGCTCGACAACGTCGGAATCGCGGACCCGGCGCGTCAGGAAGCAGATCGCCTTCGGGCGGACATTCAACGGGTCCTCCTCGCGGCGGTCGCCGCAGATACGCAGGGATCAACCTCCTCGGGAACACCACGGTGAAGTGTCCGAAGTGCCACTACCTGGGTTTTGAGACGGGCGATCGCTGCAAGAATTGCGGCTACGACTTCTCGCTCCTCTCGGTCGCTGAATCACCGCCCGACGATTACGAGATCCATCCGGCGGCCATCGACGACGTGCCCGTCCATGTCATTGAACACATTGCTCGAGATGACGATCCATGGCTGGGCACCGTGCAGCAGCCCGATGAGCCTCGAATAGACCTCACTTGTCTCTCGGAGACCGAAGGCAACACCGAACCGCTCCCGGACCTTCCGCTGGCGCCCCCGGTAGTCGATCAACCGCCGGCGCCATCGACGTTGGCAGAAACCCCGGTTGATATAACCGTGGCGCCAAAGCCGATCGCGCCGTTTCTGTCGGCGATGTCGGTCCAGCCGCCGGCTGTTTCGAGCGACCGTGGGTTGCCGCTGTTCAAACGCGGACAGGAACATGACGACGAACCGCTGATCAAGATGCCGGCTGCGCCGCGGCCTCCACTTGCTGTCCGACGAACCCCGGACACACCGAGGTTGCGTGCCCTGCCACGGCCGATCTCGCGAGCGGCAGCACCTCCGCCGCTGCAGTTTCGGGAAGCAGGTGTCGATCGCGCTCCCGCGCATACACAGGAACGCGTGAGCGCGCACGTCCCGCCGTTGTTATCACCGACAGGCCTCGTCGAGTCGATTCACCCTGTCGCCCGAATTGCGGCGGCGTTGATTGACTCTGTCATTCTGCTTGGCATCGATGCAGCGGTTGTGTACTTCACGGTCCGAATGGCGGGCTTGTCGATCGAGGAATGGACCACACTGCCCGTTGCGCCGCTGGCAACGTTTCTCGCATTGCTGACCGTGTCGTACTTGTGCGCGTTCACGGCGGTGGGCGGCCAGACGATCGGCAAGATGGCGTTGGGCACCTGCGTGGTTGATGACGATGGAAGGCCAGTGGACGCCGCGCGTGCACTGCGCCGCACGTCCGGAGTGATGGTGTCGTTGCTACTTTTCGGCATCGGATTCATTCCCGCTCTGTTCGGCGAACATCGCGCGCTGCACGATCGGTACGCCGGCACCCGAGTCGTTCGCCTGCGGTCCGTTTGATCGGGCTGTTCCAGCCCATGCCCCTGCGTCGTCTGGGTGTATTCGTCGCCACGTGCGCGCACGTTGGCTACGCCCCGATTGCGCCAGGGACATTCGGTTCCCTCCTCGCGTTGGTTCTCTACTATTTGATTCGACGTCAGCAGTCGACCGCGATCGAACTCGGCGCGATCGCCGTCATCGTCGCGATCGGCTTGTGGAGTGCGACGGAGGCCGAGCATCATTTCGGAGGCATCGACCCCGGCCCGGTCGTGATCGACGAGGTCGTAGGCATGCTCATAACGTTGGCGCTCCATCCCGTCAACATCTGGGGCGTGATCGTCGGCTTCCTCATTTTTCGCGTGCTGGACGTCGTAAAACCGTGGCCGGCGAGGCGTCTTGAACTGCTGCCCGGCGGGTTTGGCGTCGTCCTCGATGACGTGATGGCAGGCGTCTACGGAAACGTGATCGTGTGGGGGCTGGTCAGCCTGCTTCCCTCCTGGTTTACATGAAGCAGATCTCTCGGGCGGCGATTATCGCGGTCGGCAGTGAGATGCTGACGCCGACGAAGATCGACACTAATTCGCTCTTCATCACCGAACAGCTGAATCTGCTCGGCGTCCAGGTCGCCTTCAAGACGGTCGTCGGCGACGATCGGGGCGACCTTGAAACCGCGGTACGCGACGCGTTGACGCGCGTGGATCTTCTCGTCTGCTGCGGTGGGCTCGGCCCGACTGACGACGACCTTACGAGGCCGGTTGTTGCCGATGTGCTGCAGCGACCGCTTGTTGAAGATGAAGCCATTACCGAACGGATTCGCGCCCGTTTCCAGGGGCGCGGTCTCCAGATGCCTGAAATCAACCGGCGGCAGGCCATGGTGCCCGCAGGCGGACTCGTGCTGCCCAATGTGAACGGGACCGCGCCAGGGTTATGGATTGACCATCGTGATCAGCTGATCCTGCTGCTGCCAGGACCGCCGCGCGAGCTCAAGCCGATGATGACCGCGCTGGGCGAAGGAATGCTGCGCGAGCGAGCGGGGGGAATGTCGCTCGTCCGGCGCGTCATCAGAATTACCGGCCGGAGCGAGTCGCACACCGACGAAGCCGTGCAGCCCCTCTACGCGCAATGGTCGCGTGCAGCAGTTCCCATCTCGGCGACGATTCTCGCTTCGCTGGGACAGATCGAGCTGCATCTGACGGCGTGCTGCGCGGCTCGTCCCGATGCGGAGGCAGCACTCGATCGCGCGGTCGAGCAGGTGAAAGCGGTGATGGGCCTGCACGTCTACAGCACCGACGGGCGTGGGCTGGAGGAGGTGCTGGGTGAAATGCTGGCCGCTCGCACGTCCACCATTGCGGTCGCCGAATCGTGCACGGGCGGGTTGATTGCGTCACGGTTGACGGACGTACCCGGCAGCTCACGCTACGTGGAACGCGGCGTTGTGACCTACAGCAATGCCTCGAAGATCGAGCTGCTTGGTGTGCCTGCGGAAATGATTGCCGCGCAAGGCGCCGTCAGCGAAGCGGTCGCGACGGCGATGGCCGAGGCCATCCGAACGCGATCGGGCGTCGATTTTGGCATCGGCGTGACGGGCATTGCCGGACCGGACGGTGGCACCCCGGACAAGCCAGTGGGGATGGTATGCATCGCCGCCGCGTCCGCGGCGGGAACGCGTGTCCGCACGTTCCGGTTCGTCGGCGGACGCGAGATGGTGAAGTTTCAGGCGTCGCAGGCGGCGCTCGACATGGTGCGGCGCATGCTGCTGGAAGCTAGTTGATGCTCTTGTAGATCCGCTCGTCGTAGAGCGCGCCTGACACCGCGCCGAACGCCGACCGGAATTGTTTCGTGGTCGCGGCGATCTCGTGGGCTTCGTAACTTTTCTGGTCGCTCCAGACCTCGATGAGCGTGAAGTGATTGGTGCGGTTCGGCTGCACTGTCGCATCGAACAACACATTGCCATTTTCCCGGCGTGCCGCAGTCGCGAGCTCCTGCAGCATTCCGGGTATCTCCTCGCGCCGTGCTGCCGCGTCGGCGTGCGTCAGCACGTAAATCGCCTGATCGGGCGCGGTGCGATTAGCCGGCTGGGCGGTTACCGCGGCGAGGAGTCGCTCGTCGAACGGGCTGATGAGCACGCTCTGCAGCTCGTCCCGCAGTTTCTTGTTGTCCATCGACGTAAGATGCGCCTGCAGCGAAGCGCCGTCGCTCCACTTTTCCGCCATGGCAAAGAAGTTGGGGCGGCCAATCTGCTGAAGGACCTGAACGCGTACAACTCCTGAAGCCTTCTGCGTCGCCTGACGGTAGGCCTTCAGCACGGTCATTGTGCGATTGACCTCTGATGGCGCGGCCTCAAAATAGGCCACGCGATCCGTTGCGGCTAGGGCCGGCGGTGTCGCGGGTGTCTGTGCGGCCACGCTCGTGACCGCGCCAACGAGCAGCAACGCAGCGAACGCTCCGACGACTCGCACGGTTCCGCCTCCGCTACCCGACGCTCTTGTAAATGCGTTCGTCAAACAGCGCGCCGGAGAAGGGCCCGAACGTGTCGCGGAATTTCTTCGTGTGTTCCGCAACGGCGTGCGCATCGAGCGCCTTCTCGTCCCGCCAGAGTTCGAAGATGGTGAAGTGATTGTTGCGGTTCGGCTGCACGGTGACGACGAAGTTGGCATTGCCGGACTCCTGTCGGGAGCGGAGCGTGAGCTCCTTGAGTGCCGCTTCCGCGGCATCGCGCTGAGGCGGAACTGAATCCGCGTGCGTGACCACGTAGATTGAACCCGTTCCACTGACGGCCGCCGATGGCAGCCCCACGGGGCTGAGCAGGCGCTCGTCCATAGGGCTGACGCGCGTGGCCTGGAGAACCCCTTCGAGCGTGCGTGTTTCCGCCGCAGTTCTATGCGCTTCGAGCGCCGCGTTGTCGCGCCACGTCTCGTAGATCGCGAAATGGTTGCCGCGCCCGACCTGCTGCAGGACGTCGATGCGCAGGGCGCCGACGGCGTTCATGGCGGCGCGCCGATAGTCCTTCAGCGCGGCTGCGACGCGGTTGGCTTCGGCAGGCGCGACCTCCAGATACACAAGGCGTTGCGATGCGGGAGCAATGGTTGGAGCCGCCGCAGTCTGGCCGAACGCGGGCGCAATCGGCAGCAGCAACGATACGGCAATCAGGAAGCGCAACATCAGATCCCTCCGATTCGACGCGTGCGAGTATACACAGGTGAGGCTGTTTGTCGCCGTTGAGATTGGCGAGACGTTGGCCACTGGAGCGGCCAAATTGAGCGAGGAACTGGAGCGTCGGGCAGCCGCTGCGGCGAGGCGCGCGAAGGTCACCTGGATTCCCGCTGACCGGATGCACCTGACGATTCGATTCATCGGAGAAGTTGACGAAGGGAAGGCCTCGATGGTTCGGGACGCGCTCGAGAAGCCGCTTGCCGTCGTGGCTTTCAGTCTCACGTTATGTGGTGCGGGAACGTTCCCGAAAGGTGGCACCCCTCGCGTCGTGTGGCTGGGCGTCACCGAAGGCCAGGAGCAGCTTGTTCGTGTGGAACGTGAGATCACTGCGCGGCTTACACCCCTCGGCATCCCTGAAGAGGACCGCGCCTACAGTCCACATCTGACGCTCGCGCGAGTCCGCGACCCCGCGGGACTGAAATCGGCACGCCTGCTCGATGGCTTGACCGATCGCCGGATCGGCACAACGCACATTGAGACGATTACACTGTTTCACAGCAAGCTCTCGCCGAAGGGGCCGACATATACGCCGCTTCTGCGGACACCGCTTGGGCAGGTCTAAAGACCCGCCCCTACACCGATGGAAATCGTCGCCGTTGTGTTCGGCTATCTTCTCGGGTCGATTCCGTTTGCGTTGCTGCTGACGCGGCCGCGAGGGATTGAACTCCGCAACGTCGGGAGCCGGAACCCGGGAGCCGCGAATGTACTTCGTGCCGCGGGCGTCGGTCCGGCTGTCGTCGTCATGCTGCTGGACGCCGCGAAGGGGATGGTCGCGGTGATGGTTGCGCGCTTGATCAGTGACGACGTTGCCGTGGTGACTTCCGTCGGGATTGCGGCCATCGTCGGTCACATCTATCCCGTGTGGTGTCGATTCCGAGGGGGAAAAGGAGTGGCCGCCTCGGCGGGTGTTTTTGCCGTGCTCGCACCGCTGGCGACTGCGATCGCCGTCCTGGTCTTTGTCGGCACCATTGCGGCGACGCGGTTCATTTCTGCCGGGTCGATAGCAGGCGCGCTCGCGTTGCCGGTCGCAGCCGCGGTCGGCAACGTGAGCAATTCCGTTGAAGCTGGCACCCTCGTGGCGGCCGCTATTGTCATCGTTCGTCATCGCGACAACGTCTCGCGACTCATGGCGGGTACCGAGCGGCGCATCGGGTTGCGATTGTGATTGCCGTTCTTGGCGCCGGAGGATGGGGCACCGCCCTCGCCGTTCATCTGGTGCGAACGGGTCACGATGTGTGGCTGTGGGGGCGTGACGCGGGACTAATTGGCGACCTGCGGACCCGACGGGCGAATGCGGTGTATCTGCCCGACATTACGTTCCCACCGCGCCTCAAGGTGACCGCAGATCTCGCCGAAGCACTCGGTGAGGCCGACGTAATCGTTGCGGCCATTCCGTCGCACGGCATGCGTGAGGTCCTGCACCGGGCGGCACCCTTCGTCCGGTCCGGCGCGATTGTGGTGAGCGCAGCAAAAGGGCTCGAGCAGCAGACGCTGTTTCGTCCTTCCGAGATCGTCGAGCAGGAATTCAGCTCGCGCGTGCGCGTCGGCGTGCTCTCAGGTCCAAGCTTTGCGTCGGAAATGGCGCGCGAACTGCCGACTGCGGTGTGCATCGCATCGAGCGACACGGCGGTCGTCGAGCAAGTGCAAGCCGACTTCCGGGCGCCGTATTTCCGGTTGTACGGCACGCATGATGTGCTCGGGGTCGAAATCGGCGGCGCCCTGAAGAACGTCATTGCGATTGCGGCAGGCGTTGCTGAGGGTCTGGGGCTTGGCCAGAACGCGCAGGCGGGGCTGATCACCCGCGGTCTCGCCGAGATCGCGCGTCTCGCGTGTGCGGCAGGGGCGCAGCGCGAGACACTGGCAGGACTGACCGGCCTCGGTGACCTCGTACTGACGTGCACGGGCTCGCTNAGTCGCAACCGTCACGTCGGGCTCGAATTGGCGCGCGGACGCTCGCTGCCTGACGTCCTGGCCNGCATGAAGACCGTTGCGGAAGGCGTCCGGACGACAGACGCGGCGCTCGCCCTTGGAATGCGTCATAGCGTTGAGCTGCCAATCACGGCTCAGGTCGCGGCGCTGCTGGCGGGGCGGAAGGATCCTCGTACCGCGCTGTACGATCTGATGTTGCGACCACAGAAAGCAGAGGCTGGTTAGTGGGTTTCTTTGACAAACTTCGAAACAGCCTGACGCGCACGAAAGAGCAGATCGTCAGCCGCTTTGAAGAGATCGTTCAGCAGGCGGATACCGCGGAGCAGCGCAGCCGACCGATCGACGTCGACACGATTGAAGCGCTCGAAGAACTCCTGATCTCGGCAGACGTCGGTCTGGCCGCGACGGAACGCATCGTCAATGCCGTGCGGTCGCGCGCCCGTCATGGGGAGAGCCTGCGCGACCTTGTGAAGGAAGAGATTCGGCGCGTATTCGATGCCGTCGAAGGCCCCGCGCCGGACGGGCATCACCCGCACGTGACGATGATCGTGGGCGTAAACGGCACGGGGAAAACCACGACCGTCGGGAAACTCGCAAACTTGTTGAAGGCGTCCGGCCAGCAGCCGCTCGTATGCGCGGCCGACACATTCCGAGCGGCGGCGGTGGAGCAGCTCGAGATATGGGCGAAGCGCGCGAATGTCGATATCATCCGCGCCAGGGAAGGCACCGATCCGGCCGCGCTCGTGTTCGACGCGATCCAGTCAGGCAAGGCGAAGGGTCGCGATCCGATTCTCGTCGACACGGCCGGACGACTGCATACGCGCGTCAATCTGATGAACGAGCTGGATAAGATCCGTCGGGTGGCGGCACGCGCGACCGAAGGCGCGCCTCACGAAGTGCTCCTCGTTCTCGATGCGACCGTTGGCCAGAACGGGCTGGCGCAGGCGCGGGAATTCACCAACGTCGCCGGCGTGACCGGAATCGTGCTCACCAAGCTCGATGGGACGGCGAAAGGGGGCGTCGCGGTCGCGATCGCCAACGACCTCAAGCTTCCGATTCGCTATGTCGGGGTCGGCGAAGGCATTGACGATTTGATCCCGTTCTCAGCGCAGGATTACGTGGACGCGCTCTTTCAAGAGAAATGGTGACCGATCAGCGGTGGATGCGGCGCGCGCTGGAGCAAGCGCGTCGTGGGCTGGGGCGGACGACGCCGAATCCCGTCGTCGGTGCCTGCATCGTCACAGACGAGGAGGTCGTCGTCGGCGACGGCGCGCATGAACGCGCCGGCGAGCCGCACGCGGAAATTCACGCACTCGCAGAAGCCGGTCAGCTCGCACGAGGGGCAACGATGTATTGCACGCTCGAGCCGTGCGCGCATACGGGACGGACGGGCCCATGTACCGAGCGAATCATCGCTGCTGGGATCCGGCGCGTCGTGGCGGCAATGGAAGATCCATTTCCGCTGGTGAGTGGCCGCGGCATCGCCGCGCTGCGTGCCCACGGTATTGTTGTCGACGTCGGGGTCGAACGCGACGCAGCGATCCGCCTCAATCAGCCGTTCCTCACGTCGGTCCGCGAGGGCCGCCCATTCGTCATCCTGAAAGCCGCGGCGAGCATCGACTGTCGCATCGCCGAAAGCGTGGGGAAACGAACACAGATCACCGCCGCGGCCGCAAATCGGCGCGTGCAGTACACGCGCGCACAGGTGGACGCCGTGGCGGTGGGCTCGCAGACGGTACTCGTGGATGACCCCGTTCTCACCGCACGGGAAATATATCGAGAGCGTCCGTTGACGCGTGTGGTGTTCGATCGACGGCTGCGAACGCCTTCGAACGCGCGGGTGTTTTCGACCCTCTCTGCGGGACCGGTAATAATACTGACGAGCCGCGACGTGCTCAGTGAAAAGCCCACGGAGCGCGCTGCCCTCGAGCGAGCGGGCGCGACCATTGTCGCGCCCGAAGAGAGCGGAATGCGAGCCGCCATGCGCGCGCTATCCGCGTTCGATGTTCAGAGCATTCTGGTCGAGGGGGGCGCGTCCGTGCACGCCGCTGCCTGGGACGAAGGCGTCGTCGATTACGTCCAACTGTTCGTGGCGCCGGCCGCGCTTGGCCCGGCGGGAGTCCGGCTGTTCGAAGGGCATCATCTCGCGTTGTCGTCATTGATTGAACCGAAGGTCGAGGTGCTCGGTCCCGATACACTGATCGAAGGCTATGTTCACCGGCCTCATTGAAGCTGTTGGCGAGATCGCCGACGTGAAAACGTCGCCGGGCGGTTACCGTATCCTGATCCGGACGACGCTCGCTTCCGATCTGGCGTCGGGCGATAGCCTCGCGGTCAACGGAGTCTGCCTGACGGTGGTCACCGCCGACGGCGGTGAGGTGTACGCGGATATCGGC
>Ga0065705_10104798_pt1 | contig 11062 bp, 9 predicted proteins | sample SwibulcommuniRL2_FD_59092 | JGI IMG/M metagenome (GOLD analysis project Ga0065705, IMG submission 59092) | Bulk soil microbial communities from switchgrass field near Rose Lake, East Lansing, Michigan, USA - RL2 Bulk Soil v2 (version 2) | ecosystem: Environmental > Terrestrial > Soil >... | reverse complement strand
TTTTGACCTCGTCCACCAAACCCTTGAGCGACTCGATGTCGCTCGATTCCTCGGCCGCGATGTAGAAGTTCATTCGCAGCGGCAATTCCCCCGAGCGTGCCATCTCCGCGAGCACGCGCCGATGGGCAAAACTCACGGCGCTTGTCTGGACGTCGCTGATTGAAGTGATTCCGAGCCGATTGAGCTCGCGGAAGCAGCTCAACAGTCCGCGGCGAACCGCGTCCAGCGCCGGACCAGGAATTTTTTCGTATGCCAATCGCCATGCCGGCGCGCCCTGGAGCCAACCGGTAAGCTCACCGTTCTGCGGATTGCGCTCGAATTTACCGCCGGCAGGGTCGGGAGTGCGCGGCGAGATACCGAGCACGGTCAATGCCACGCTATTCAAAAGAGCGCCCTGACGCAGATATTGAACATAAACGGGATGACCGGGCGCGAGCGCGTCCAGATCGGCGCGCGTCGGAAAACGCCGCTCGCCAAATTGCGTCGGCACCCAACCCCCGCCGACGACAATCCAGCTTCCGGGCGGCCTGGCTTTCGCCGCCGCTCCGATCTGCCGCAAGGCATCGGCAAGCGTGCGCGTGGATTCCCAATGGAGCTCGACGTCCCAATTCAAGCCCGCGAGCGTCGCGAGAATGTGAGAATCGTTGAGTCCCGGTATTACTGTGCGGCCGCCCAGATCGATGACCCTGGTCGCCGGACTGGTCAGCGGCCGCATTTCGCGTTCGGTGCCGATGGCCTGGATGCGGCCGTCTTTAATCGCCACCGCCTCGTGAATCGAGAAATCACGATCGAGAGTAACGATCTTTCCTCGGTGCAAGATCATGTCCGCCGGAGCTTTCACCGCGAGCGAGCGCGCAAAATCGACTTCATGCCCGCCGCACGCGGTCACGAGGAACACAAACACAATGAAATGAAATCTTTTCAATCTTCGCCTCATCGACGCAGGCCGATTCTACCCTCGGTCTTGTCACAATGCGAGAGTCGCGCCCCCCGCGAAATCGGTCATCATCGGTTGCGTTGCGCAAAGAATTGCAGTTATAGTCCAAAAAAATTGGCAACCGTAATCACCCGCCAATGAATACTGCGACACTTCCGAGGTGAACGATGAAACCCGTGCAACTTTTTTGCTGGCACTTTATGGCCTACCCGTACCTCGATAAAGATTTTGACGAGAAGGAATACACCGGTTGGGTCACGGTGCCGAATCGGCTGTGGAACAACAGCAAAGCGCGCGGCTTGTACCAGGAATATATCGATCAATTGGCTTACGCCGACGAACTCGGCTTTGACGGCATGGTGCTGAACGAGCATCATCAAAATATTTACGGCTTGATGCCGTCTCCCAACCTCATCGCCTCGGCGCTGACCCAATGCACGTCCCGTGGCAAGATCGTCATCCTCGGCAACCTGCTGCCGCTGCACATGAACCCGCTGCGTGTCGCCGAGGAATACGCCATGCTCGATCAGATGAGCAACGGCCGCTTGATCGCCGGCTTTGCCCCCGGCGGCGGCCCGGAAACTTTTAATTACGACGTGCCGTCAGCCAATACGCGGGAAAAATTTTGGGAGGCGGCGGACCTGATCGTGCGCTCGTGGACCGAAGACGGTCCCTTCGCCCATGAGGGGCGCTATTTTCCCCTGCGCTACGTCAATCTCTGGCCGAAACCGTTACAGCAACCGTTTCCGCCGGTCTGGATACCCGGCTCGCGCAGTCCATCGACGATGAATGAAGTCGCCAAGCGCGGCTACTGCTATTTTCTCTCGTCGCGCAGTCACGGCGGCGAGACCCACAAGGCGCAGCAGGAGTTTGCCGCCGTTCTTGAGAAGCATGGCGACCAATATCATCCTTTCCGCTTCGGCATTCTCATGTCGACTTACGTTGCCGAGACGGACCAACAGGCCCGCGAGGAGTGCGAGGAAGGCGTTTGGTATTTTCTAAAAAATTGCCTCAAGGGGCATCTGCGCCGTGTTGGACGCCAACTCACCTATGGTCCCGGCGTGCCGTATATTCCCGCCGCCGCCTGGCGCGAATATTTGAAGGGCTATACGCCCGGCCGCAAACTTCTCGGCGACGTGGAAAACTGGGAAGAGCTGGAAGCGTCGCAGTCGATCATCGTCGGCAGTCCGGAGACGGTGACCCGGCGCATTCAATCGCTGATTGAAAAAGCCAAAGTCGGCAATTTGTTGATTCAATTCCAGCTCGGCAACATGCCGGACCATCTCGCGCGCAAGAGCATGAAACTGTTCGCCGAGAAAGTCGCGCCGGCATTGCGCCAGGAATCCTTAACGCAATTCACCCGGGAATTTCCCGGCATGAACGTGGAGCAATCAGCGGAGGCACTGCATTGAGCGGACGCATCATCGAAGTCAATCAACGCAAGGTGCAAATCCTGGAAAACGGCAGCGGCGCGCCGCTGCTCTACTTGCACGGTTTCGCGGATGTTCATTCGGTCAACGAGGGCTGGCTGCCGTTTCACGATCAACTCGCCAAGCGCGCGCGCGTGATCGCCCCGGCACATCCCGGCTGCGCCCAATCCGACGAATACAAAGATCTCGACGCCATCGAAGACGTCGTGTTTCACTATCTCGAGGTTTTTGATGCGCTGAAGTTGTCCGAGTTCGATCTCGTGGGCAGTTGCGTTGGCGGCTGGATCGCCGCGGAGATCGCCGTGCGCCACCCCGAAAAACTGCGCAAGCTGGTTTTGATCGGCGCCGCCGGACTGTTCGTCGAAGGCGCGCTCATCGGCGATGTTTTCATGATGGCGCAGCCCGAGTACGGCTCGAGCTACGCATCATTGAGAGAGATGCTGTTTGCCAGCGCTGATCAACCCAACGCACTGGCAATGTTTCCCGACGGCAAAGGCGAAATCGAAGACGAAGTGCGCCGTTATCAAATGCTGCGACTAGGCTCGCGTATCGGCTTCAAGCCGCCCTACTTCTACAACCGGCCACTAAGAAATCGCCTGCATCGAATCACTTCGCCGGCTCTGGTCATCTGGGGCGAAAAAGACAACTTCGTACCGCGCGCCCACGGCGAGACCTACGCAAAGCTGATTCCAAACAACGGCGAATTGAAAATAATTCCCGGCGCCGGTCACAGCGCGCACGTAGAAAAACCCGAAGAGACGGCAAAGCTGGTTTTGGATTTCCTTGGCAAATAAAGCCGGCGGGAATTGGAAACCCTGCCCTGAAATTAAATCGTAGGATGGGTGGAGGCGCTTTTCGCCGATACCCATCGTTCGGCCGCGCGTCGCCCAGCCAAATGGTGGGCATCGATTTGCTCCACCCCTACGGATTCACAAGACTCCGAACCTTCGTCAGGGCAACCGCTCGGTCGCCCCTTCTTCCACTATTTTAAGGATAAAGTTCCTTCAACAAACCGCTCTTCTCGAGGTTATCGAGAAAACGCAGATCGACGAACTGCTCGGGCTTGGCGTTCTTCGCCGCGGGCACCGTCTTGGCGAGATCATCCAAGACATTATGGACGCCGGCCATATTGATGTAAGGCGCCTTTTCCAAAACCTTGCTCATATAAAAATCATACGCTTTTTGCAGAACCACAGCGTCCTGGATCTTGGTATATTTCGCCATCGATTTGTAGGTGAATTCGCGATCGGTGCGCGCTCGATGAATGCCCCGCGTGTAGGCGCGCATGAAGCGATTAATCACGTCGGGCTTGCTGCGGATGATCGGACCCACGGCGACTAACGCCGGGTTCGGAAATGCGAAATCCATATCGGTAATGCTGATCAGTTCCTTGAAACCGGCTTTGTCGATGGCGAACTGCGTCGGCGGCGATACCACGCCGCCATCGATGGATCCTCCCTGCAGGCCCGCGGCCACGGTTGCCATGAAGCCCAGCTGGATCAGCGTGAGATCTTTATCGGGATTGATGTTGTACTTTCTGAGCGCGTAACGAACCGAAATGTCGGGCGCGGAGCCGAACCGGGTAATGCCGATTTTTTTGCCCTTCATGGCCTCGACGGTCTTGATCTCCGGCCTTACATAAAGCGAGAAGACCATCTTGTTGCCGGAGTTGCCGATAATCTTTAGATCCGCGCCCTGCAACGCCGCGGCGATCGCCGAGCTGCCGTTAAGCGAACCAATTTCGATCTCGCCCGCAACCGTCACTTGAGCGAGCTGGGTGCCGCTGGGGATGAGAATGATGTCATCCTGCAGCCCTTCTTTGGTAAAGTAGCCAGCGTCGTGAGCAACCCAGATCGGCGTGTAAGCGCCGCTGATCGAACTATACCCAATGCGAATCCTGTCTGCCGCCGAAACCTGCGCTGCGATGAGCAGGAACGCAAGAATCCCGAGCACGATTGTTTTCATGGTCTGTCCTTTCGGTACGAGCGCATCTCGGGCGCAACGTTCCGATCTATTTATGCCACGGCGGTCATTTCTTCAAGTACGGGGCGGCATGCCGCGCCCGTATCCTGAAGCCCGACCGTAACCTTGACGCTATTTCGTGCTTTGCATATGTTGGCCGCATTCGGCGCGACAAAGAAGGAGTCACGACATGAGTCATCGCATGCTTGTTATCGGCACCGGCCCCATCGGCGGAATTATCGGCGGCCGGCTCGCGCGCGCGGGACAGGACATTACATTCGTTGACGTGGATAAAGAGCATATCGAAGCGATTCGCGAGAAGGGCCTGCAAATCGATGTGCCGGACGGACCGTTCAATGTAAAAATCAAGATTCTTTTACCCGGCGAGATCCAAGGCAGCTACGATATCGGCATGATCGCCGTGCGCTCAAATTACACGCCCGACGCGCTCAAGACGGTTCTGCCGCATCTCACCGACGACGGCGTGCTCGTGTCGATGCAGAACGGCATCAATCCACCGCTGCTCGAAGAAAACGTCGGCTCCGACCGGACCGTGGGAATGGGTATCCGCATGGGTTCGCGCAAAGTCGCGCCGGGCCATCTCCATACCGCGACGCGCGGTCATTTATATATCGGTCATCTGCACGGGCGGACCACGCCGCGCCTGGAAAATCTCGCGCAGTTATTCAACACGGTCATGGAAACCGAGATCGCCGACAACATCCTGGGCGTCCTCTGGAGTAAACTGACCTATACCTGTCTCGGCTACTACGGCTCCCTGGCCGATGCTTCGATCGTAACGAGCTGTGCCGATGAGGCGGCGCGGCGCAATCTCGCGGAGTTCTTCGCCGAAGTGGTGAGTGTCGGCACCGCACTCGGAGCGCGCTGGATCCGCCTTGCCGAATACAACCCGCCGGACTTTCATCCAAACCATTCCATTGCTGATCGCCTGGCAGTGATCAACGAATTCGCCGGATCGTGGAAACTCGACGACCGCAAAGGACCGCTCAGGCAAATCCAGGGCGGCGTCAAGACCGAAGTCGATTTCACCCTTGCATACGTGGTCAGCGAGGGTGAAAAGCGAAACATTCCAACGCCGCTTTGCCGCAAAGTATTGAGCATGATCCACGAGCTGGAGGCGGGAAAACGAAAACTAGGCTTACAGAATTACGCGGAGCTACGAGCCTGATGCAATAACGCGCGCCGCTCAACGTGGATCCATTCTCCAACCCATCACCGCAATTCTGAAATAACAGCACAACGACAACTCCATTTTCGTTCGATATTTGCTCCACCTGGGCATTCTTGTCAGGTAATTTCTACCAGCGCGCGAATTTTTTACGCCCATCAGTTTGGCCGCATTTGCCCAAGTCATTGAACCAGCGGTGATATTTCATGCTGGTATGCGCGTTGCTCCCTCATCGGCCAGGAAATTTGAAGGAGGAAAAAATACTTATGAGAAACATTGCTGCGCTATTATTGTTGGGAAGTTTAGGTTTGGCTGGATGCGAATTTGTCGCGGGAGCCGCTACCGGCGCGTTGGCAACCGGCGCGGGGTACGAGATCAATGCAAAACGGCAAATGGACAGGCTCGAAGACGATTACCGGCGCGAGCGTATCAGCCGGAGAGAATACGAGCAGCGTAAAGAGCAAATCGAAAAAGGCTCCATTATTTACTAATTGCCGGACGGCCATGGATACAGCCCACAAGATCAGCTTCTGATTGACCGTCGCCGCGGTGCTGTCTTGCGCTTCTTATCGCAGGACAGCACCGCTGTTATTTCTTTAACACTAAAACTCGAATTCGTTCTGCCAGACAGTATGACCCCAACTGATCTGCCGAAAAGTTTTGTTCAAGTTTGAAATAAGCGAAAAAATTGAACTTTTTACGATGATGATCCCTCTTCATCGTGTCTTGTTGCGTTGATCGCAGTTATCCGTCTAATCAGCAGGAAGGAGTACGTCCGATGAAGTCACAAAGATTGTTGATGGTGGTGATGCTTTTCGTTTTAACGGGCGTGATCGGCGGCTGTCATTATGGCTCATACGATGACTACCACGACTACGGTTACAGCGGCTACAGCCAATCCGAATCCGGTTACCGCGAGGGTTTTCGCGACGGGCGCGCCTACGAACGGCGCAACGAAGACTGGCGTGATAGACGTTACTCGAGTGACTGGTGGCGCCGGCGCTGATAGACCGGAAGTGCTCAGCAGATTTCCACAACCGAAGGACGAGAAGGACCGGGCCATCGCTCGCCATGTGTCCATTCAACAATTGCAAAAGACTGCGTAGACCGGACCTCACGGCGTCTCGCGATCGCTCCGCCAACCCATAAATAAACTCCAGGGCGACAAAATCCATCCTTGCCTCAGCCGGGATCGCTCGCGATTCCACGCCGCGCGATGCTATTGTGGGTAGTCAAAGGGAAACCCCCATGCCTACCCGTTTGAACTTTGCATTGGAAAATGTCGCCGCCGGATCAAAGGCGCGCGCCGCGAGATTTCAAACTCTCCACGGTGAGGTCGAAACTCCAATCTTCATGCCGGTCGGAACCCAGGCGACGGTAAAGGCGCAAACGGTCGATAGCTTGAAATCGACGGGAACTCGCGTGCTTCTCGCCAACACCTATCATCTGCTTCTTCGTCCCGGCCCGGCGGTTTTTCAAAGATTTGGCGGCATTCACCGCTTCATCAACTGGGGTGGGCCGGTGCTCACCGATTCCGGCGGATTTCAAATTTTTTCTCTGCCTCACGCTCGGGAGATGAACGAAGACGGCGCGCGCTTTCAAAGTTATGTCGATGGAAGAGCCTATTTCCTCTCGCCGGAATCGAGCATCGAGATGCAAAAAACCATCGGCGCCGACATCATGATGGCTCTCGATCAATGCATCGCCGCGACGGATCCCTACGCTCAAGCAAACGCGGCCATGCAGCTCACGCACCGTTGGGCCGAGCGCTCGCTTCGCGCCCGCGGCGAATCGCCGCAAGCGTTGTTTGGGATTGTACAGGGCGCCTGCCATCCGGAGCTTAGAAAGAAAAGCGCTTCGTTCTTGAGCGAACTTCATTTCGACGGCTTGGCCATCGGCGGCCTGGCAGTCGGCGAAACGCAGCGCGAGCGCTACGAGCTGACCGAGCTCGTCACCGACCATCTTCCTCACCATCTTCCGCGTTATCTGATGGGCGTCGGCACGCCCATCGACCTGCTCGAGAGCGTTCACCGCGGCGTCGATATGTTCGATTGTATTATCCCTTCGCAACTCGCCCAGCGCGGCGTGGCGTTTACGTCGCACGGGAAACTTAAACTGCGCCGCTCAATGTATAAACTGCGCGAAGAGGCGATCGACGCCCGGTGCGACTGTCAAACCTGCAAACAGTACTCCCGCGCCTATCTCCATCACCTGGTCAAATCGAAGGAAGTCCTGGGTTGGCACCTCCTGGGCCTGCACAACCTGACCTTCTATCATCGCCTCATGCGCGAGATGAGGGAAAGCATTTTACGGAATGATTTTCGCTCTTATTACGAAGAAAAACGGCCCGATCTCGTGCGCATCGACAACGAGAATCCCGGGCACCCGCCGAGGAAAGCCAAGCCTGCCCCAGCCGCGCATTTAGGCGACTACGAGATTCATAGATCCGTGCAGGGTTTTTTCAGCATGCGCCAAATAAGCTCCGGCGAGGTGATGCACTCGGTAAGCGCCCCGGGCGACGAAGCGAAAAAACTTTATATCGAGCAGTCCTGTCTCGCCACGCGCCTGATCAAGCGCGAAGCGGACGCAGAGGATTTGGTCATCTGGGACGTCGGCCTCGGTGCGGCGTCGAACGCGATGGCCGCGGTTCGTTGCTTCGAAACGGTTTGTGCGGAACGGGGTGAAAATGCCATTCGTCCTCTGCGCCTCTTAAGCTTCGATCTCGATCTCGATCCCCTGACCCTGGCGACCAAGCACTCCGCGTGCTTCCCTCACCTCTGGCATGCGGCCCCATTCATGATCCTTGAAACCGGCAAGTGGCGACACGCATCAAGCCTGCTGCGCTGGGACCTCTTCAAGGGTGATTTCTGCGATCTGTTGGAATCCGCTGAAGCTCCGGATCTTATTTTTTTCGATCCCTTCTCCTACAAAGCCGACGCCGCGCTTTGGACCCGCGATATTTTCTCGCGCATTTTCAATCGCTGCGCGGCGAAACCGGCCGAGCTTTACACTTATTCCGCTTCGACGGCCGTTCGGGTTGCGCTTCTCTCGGCGGGCTTTTTTGTCGCGGAAGGCATCGGCACCGGACCCAAATCGCACACCACGATCGCCTTTACGCGGGCGGCCGGAGCCGCGGATCACCCGCTGGCGCCGCGGCTCCTGGGAGAACAGTGGCTCGCGCGTTGGAAACGCAGCAGCGCAAAATTTCCGCCGGCCGTTCCACAAAATCAGCAAGCCAATTTCGAAACGGTCATTGAAAAACATCGGCAATTTCTGGCGACTTTTGAAAAGTAAATCGCCGGGTCACGGGTGGCGTAATATTCCGCGTCCGATGAGCGTCCGCTCGATCTTGGCATGATAAAGTTTCATCAGTAGATCGCGCACGGATTCACCTTCGATCACCCCGAGTCCACACGCGATCGCCTGCAATGTTGCCATGCGGTCGGGTTTGCTTTGAGCGCGCAACTGATAGGTCGAGTTGTTCGAAGCGCTGATCTTCACCCTCGGCAAGCGTCTGAGTTCATCATAGCGATAAGACATTTTTCTCACTTGTCGCCAAGTGCCGTCGGGCACCATGAGCTGGATCGGCCTTCCCTCGCGCGCCACCAGATCGTCATTCAGCTCGAGGGCATCGTCGGATGGGTAAAACAAAAAGGTCCGATACTGCGGCGACAAGCAATCCTTGAGATTGAGCGTCTCTTTTCCTTCGCCTCGAATTCTTATTTCACTATTCACCAGCGCTCGCACAGCAAGCAGGCCGGTATTGCTGTTGCGCGACAGTTCCCTGTGATGGATGACCAGGCAAATCCTCGTTTGCAGCTCAATCCGCGGCATGACGTCGCAGAGGCACAATGCCCAAGACGCGGCACAGATCGGGCACGGATTTTTTACTCTTCTTTGACCAGCCACTTTGCAGAGTAGAACCGGGCGCGCTAGACCAACCCGTACGCGGCACGCTCAAATTTCGTACATTGATGGGCTGGCCGAAACATCACGAAGTCGACTTGTCGACGGATAGGCCGCATTCATCCTCATGGGGAAAAATACAGCTTTCGCACAGGCTGGCGCCGCAAGTCGAACAGTTGAACTCGTCGCCGTGGCGGATGTCATGCCTGCACTCACCGCATTCTATGGTTCCATTGATGAATTGAAACATTGACGTCTGAACAAGGATAATCTACCTGCCGCTTAGCACGATTCGATCAAACCAATCAATGAAAACATTTTCGGTCGTTACCTCTCGTCGTTTTCGAGCATCGCGTCTCGCCATGCGCACACTAATCTTGAACAAGTTGAGCGGCTGACCTAGCGTCTGGCTTTCTCGCGCATCGCTTTGCGCGCCCGAATCGTCGTCATTTCCCGGCGCTACCACCGCAACCTGTTGCCTCCTGCCTCACGCCAATTTATTGTTGGGAGAGCATGGCTTCTGTCAAAATCGCCACTTGGAACGTCAACGGCATCCGCGCGCGGGAGGCTCAGGTGCTTGAATGGGTCGAGCGCGAGCGGCCGGACGTCATCTGTCTGCAGGAGCTCAAGTCGACCGTGGCGCAGGTGCCGGCGGCGCTCTGTGAGCTGCAGGACTATCGCTGTTACTGGCACGGCGCGCGCGCCTACTCCGGCGTGGGTCTGCACATTCGCCGCGACGCGTTCCCCGAGGAGCCGATTTTTCGCCATCCGGCTTTTGATTTCGAAACGCGCATTGTCAGCGCGCAAATCCGCGACCTGTTGTTCATCTCCACGTATGTGCCGAACGGCGGCAAAGACTTCACCGCGAAGATGGAGTTCCTGCGCCAGATGGAAGCGTTCATCGGCGAAGCCCACGCCGGCGGTTTGCGCATGGTCCTGTGCGGTGACATCAACATCACCCGCAGCGAACGCGACGTTCATCCCAGGGAACGCAATCCCGCCCTGGTCGGGCAGCGGCCTGAGGAAAGAGAAATGTTCGAGCGCTTGCTGGCGAAAGGGCTCGTCGACGTCGGTCGCGCCCTCGATCCGGATAACGATCATCTCTTCACCTGGTGGGCGCCCTGGCGCAAACTGCGCGAGCGCGATATTGGATGGCGCCTGGACTACGTCCTGGCGAGCGAGTCCCTGGCATCCCAGGCGATCCGTTGCGCCGCTTACCGTGAATTCGGCACCAGCGATCACGCGCCGGTGATCGCCGTTTTCAATCTTGACGCCGACACGGGCAAGTAGAAAGCGCGAGGGTGATCGTGCATCGAGACGGTTTGCCAGGCTCGCAACCAAGCGTCCGATCCCGCGAAACACAATGACCGCTGCTCTTTTACGACTTGAACGGTTTTACTGATGTTTCTCGATCCAACCCGAGACATCAAAATCGGCACGTCCGGCTATTCTTATCAGGGAATGCCGCCCAAGGGTTGGTACAGCGCCTTTTATCCTGACAAGAAGCGCAAGGGTTTCGACGAGCTGGAATATTACTCGGATATTTTCAACACCTGCGAAATCAATACGACCTTCTATCGTCCGCCGGCGCCCGCGGTGGCAAAAGCCTGGGCGAATAAAACGCCGGACGACTTCTCC
>Ga0065705_10002597_pt1 | contig 11064 bp, 14 predicted proteins | sample SwibulcommuniRL2_FD_59092 | JGI IMG/M metagenome (GOLD analysis project Ga0065705, IMG submission 59092) | Bulk soil microbial communities from switchgrass field near Rose Lake, East Lansing, Michigan, USA - RL2 Bulk Soil v2 (version 2) | ecosystem: Environmental > Terrestrial > Soil >... | reverse complement strand
GCCTGCGGCTGCAGGCTCGGGTTCCGCGAGGGCGTGGAGGGAAGTCCGGTCGCTGTCGTCGTTGAAGAGAAAGGTCCCGGGTGCGTTATTCCGTTGCACGTCCGCGATCTTCCGATCTACGACTATCGCGAAGCGCTGCGTCCGCCGACGCGGTTTCTGCCCATCGAAGAAGAAGAATACGAAGAAGAGGGATAGCGGCTAGCGAAACTGGATCTTCAGCTCCGCGACCAGCGGCAGATGATCCGATGCCATGAGCGCCTGCCGCGTCCGCGGCAAGTCGAGCTTCACCACCTCCACACGCCCGTCGTAATAAATGTGATCCAGGTGTAGCACCGGAAACACACCGGGATACGTGCGCCGGCGCCGCAGGTGTGACCGCAGATCGATGCTCTGCAGCCGCTCGGTGAGGAGCGTCGTCGCAAGGCCGCGCATCCATTCGTTGAAGTCGCCGAGAACGACCTTCGGCTGTGCGATGCGGCGGTCGTGGACGATGGCGCTCAACCGTCCCGCCTGATATCGCCGTTCGAGGAATGCCGTCCCGAGATGCACGTTATAGAGATGAAGCGTGTCGTCGCCAAAGGCGATATCGACGCGCTGACAGCATCGCGGTTCGCAGGTCTTCCACGACAGGTCGTATTGGGCGTGATGGATGATCGGGTGTCGGCTGAGGACGACGTTGCCGAACAGCGCGCCGCGGAGGTGACGCGTCGGCGCCATGACCCAGCCCATTCCCAGCTGTGCCCCGAGCTGCTCGGCATGGCCCGGCGATTGCGGCCCGGCGCCAATCACTTCCTGCAGCGCGATGACGTCCGGTTCGATCGCGCGAATGACATCGGCGACGCGCGACGGGTTCGTCCGCCCGTCGAGCCCGCGACATCGATGAATGTTGTAGGTGGCGATGCGGAGAGTCCGCCAGTGGGTGTCGCTCATCGGTCACGAACCATCGAACCCCGAACGTCGAACCAGTAGAATACCGTGCATGGCGAAGCTGAAAAGCGAGCTCGAGATCCAGTGTCCGTGCTGCAGCGCAATCCTCGTCGTGGACACCAACCTCGGGCGGATCATCTCGCACAAGGAGCCCGAGCGCGGCGACAAGCCGGAGCTGACCGAAGCGGCGCGGATTCTCGCCGACGAGGCACGCCGCCGCGAAGCACTGTTCGAGCAGTCGGTCGAGGCCGAGAAGACGCGTGGCGATGCGCTGGCACGCCGGTTCGAGGAGGCGCTGCGCCAGGCAAAAGAGGAGCCCGTTACCAAGCCGTTGCGGGACTTCGACCTCGATTGAGTTTCATCCGCGCCTCCGTACGTGTGCCGGAAGCTCTGTCCAGCGATCGCGGCGCGGATAGAATCGCCAGGGTTTGTAATCGTGCGCGTCGCGGAACGCACGGTATCTCGCACGCCAGCGCCGCTCGCGCGACTTCGACCAGTTAATCCGCCGATGCGGCCAGTCGAGCAGCACCTGCTCGACCTTCCAGATGTTCTTGTCTGACAGCCGCCAGTCGTAATCGCCAAGCACGCGCAGATCGACCACCGCGTAGGCCTTGATGCACCCGGTGAAGTCGATGTACGGGTCGAAGTAGCTGAGCGCCAGCGCTCGCGGTGTCGCGAAGACTGGTTTCCTGCCGTGCAGACCCGGATCACGCGACCGCGCCACCGACCCCCACCCATGCGGTCCACGGTAAACAAAGATCACGTGGTCGAGGAGGTCGATCGATTCAAAGCTGAGGACGAGCGGCGCGTAGCGATGCTGCTCGAGAATCACCGCTGCCGACAGCGCCGCTTCGAGGCAATGCGCGGCGCCATGCCTGACGACGCCGCGGAAGCTGCGCAGCGTCTCGCCTTTCTTCTCGTTGTTGTACGGCAGCGAGTTCAGCCAGCGTTGCACCGCAAGCGGCGACCGCAGACGTTCGACGATCCGCCGTTCGGCGGATGTCAAGGAGAGCCGCGGCGGCGTCGCCGGATCAGTGCGCGGGAGCGGGAGCCGCTTTGAGATCGGCAATGAGATCGGCTGGCGTCCACATGTTGCCAGGGCGGATCTTGACGATCCTGCCGTCGGCATCGATCACGGCGGTGCTCAGATTGTGGGTGAGGATGGCCGGACTTTCGTCGCTTGGCTCCGCGATGACGCCGAACTTCGCGGCGAACCCCTTGGTGTCATCGGTGCCGGCCGTGACGAAGTGCCACACGGCGGGATCGGCCTGTAACGCTTTCGCGTGGGTTTTGAGGATCGCCGGCGTGTCGTGCGCGGGATCGAAGCTCACCGATATCAAGCGGACGTCGGCCAGCGCGGGCGTCTTTTTGATCTCGTTCTGAACCGCCGCGAAATTGCGGTCCATCAACGGGCAGAAATCCGGCTGCGGACAGCTCGTGTACATGAACGTCAGTGCCACGCGATGTCCCTTCAGCGACGTGATTGGCCGCGGCGCGTTGTTCTCGTCCACCAGTTTTGTGTCCGGCACCGCTTCGCCCGTCTTGAGAATCTGCGAGTCAGTGATTGCGGGACCGCTCGTGTTCTCGATTGGCGCATGGCCCGTCTTGTCGATTTTCGACAGGTGCGCTTCGGTCTCACCGACGACAAGGGTGGCGNTGATGAGATCACCGGCCTGCTTGCCCGCGAGCACCTTCGCATCCTCCACCTTGTAGGGCATCGTCATCGCCGGCATGAACCCCGGGATGTCTTCATGCTTGACCAGGACCTCGTTGCTCTCAGGTTTGACGTCGAGAATCTGGCCGGTGAGCTGATACTGCTTCGTCGGCGGAGTGCTATTACACGCACCCGCAATCAGGGCCAAGAGCAGCAAACGTCGCATACCCCTAGACTTTAAACGTTCGGAAATGGCGGGTCCAGAAGGAGCACCGAATGATCTGGATTGGTACCTCGGGCTACAACTACCCGGAATGGAAGGGCAGCTTCTATCCGGAGAAGCTGCCGGCCGCCAAGATGCTGCCGTTCTACGCCGAGCGGTTCCCAACGGTTGAGATCAATTACACGTTCTACCGTTCACCGAACGAAAAGATTCTCGACGGCTGGAACAAGGCAACGCCCGGGCGCTTCAAGCTGACGTTGAAGGCGCCAAGGCGAATCACGCACGACCGGCGTCTGCGTGACGCAGGCGATTTGGTTCGCCAGTTTCTCGAAACCGCCGCGACGCTTGGACCCAAGCTGGGCGCGTTGCTGTTTCAGCTTCCGCCGAACTTCAAGAAGGACGTTCCGCTTCTTGATGCGTTTCTCGATGCCTTCCCTCCGCGAGTGTGCGCCGCATTCGAGTTCCGGCATGAGTCGTGGCTGGACGAAGAAATTTACGACCGCCTGCGCGCGCGCAACCTCGCCCTGTGTGTTGCGGACAGCGAACGCTTGTCGACGCCCGTCATCATCACGGCGGATTACGCCTACTTCCGGTTGCGCGACGAGGGCTACACGCCGGACGACATCGCACGCTGGGGCGACGTCATGCGTGAGAAAACGTCCACGTGCCGCGACGTCTTCGTCTATTTCAAGCACGAAGAGGAAGGGAAGGGGCCGGAGTTTGCGAAACTGCTGATGCAGCATCTCGGCGTGTCGTCGCCTGATAGTCAATGAAACGCACAATCTCGCGCTCGGCCCAGTAGCCGTCGTAATCGCCGTCGCCCCGTTCTACGTACGCACAGTGTCCACCGTGCGGCGTCATCACCACCGTGACATTTGGATTCGACGTAACCGCCGCATCACCAAAGGTCGATGTCGGGACGAACGGATCGTCCTCCGCCGTAATGATCAGCGTCGGCATGCGGATCCGGTCCACGACACGGAGCGCGCTGGCGCGATGGTAATAGTCAGCGGCGTCGCGAAACCCGTGATGCGGCGCCGTGTACGCGTCATCGAACTGACGCACCGTCCAGATGCGACGCAACGGTTCGAGCGAGAATTCGCCCGGAAACGCCGCCGATTTCCGGCGCATCCGCGCTTTGAGATTACGCACGAAGTTCCACTCGTATGGATAGTTTGAGCGCCGTTCGAGCGCTTCCACACAGGCAGCCAGATCCATTGCGGGTGACACCGCGCAGACACCAACGAGTTCGGGAGGCGCGGTGTCGCCGAGCTCGCCCGCAAGCTTCAAGGCGAGGTTCCCGCCGAGCGAGTAGCCAGCGACGGCGACCGATGGAACGGCGTTGCGGTCGATCAGCTCGTGCACGACGTGCCTGACGTCGTGCGTCAGCCCCGAATGGTATAACCCGCGCGACAAGCGTTCGGTGCCGCCGCAATTGCGCTGATTGAGCCGGACGACGTCCCACCCGGCGGCCCATGCCTTGTCGGCGACGCCGCGCATGTAGTGCGCCATGCTGGAGCCTTCGAGACCATGCAGCAGAACAAGCGTCGGCGCGCCCGTTCCGCCTCTCTCGCCCATCCCGCCTTTCTCGCCCCTAAAGTGACAGTGCGCGAGCACGCGGGCGTCCGCCGCGACGTCGAAGTACCGTTCGACCGGCACGGGCAGGCGCGGGAATTGGCGCGGGCGCGCCCACGCGAACAAGGTTTGTTTGTGGCCGCCGGTGAACCGGGGCTGGTACGAAGACGGCTTGAACATCGACAGGTTTTTTCCAGCTTATCATCCGCTCATGGAACGCACACTCGACGCGACACTGCTGCACCTGATTCGCTCACGGATGGTGGACGATTATCCGGCCCAGATCGGGCAATGCCTCGCGGTGATGACTGAAGACGACGTGTGGTGGCGGCCGGACGAGAAGAGCAACGCGCTCGGCAACATCATGCTGCACCTGATCGGGTCCAACCGCCTCTATATCGGCTATGGCGTTGGTGCGCGTTCGGTCGAGCGCGATCGCGCCGCCGAGTTCAACGCTCGCGGTAACCCGGGCCGCGCGATCGTTGTGAATGCGTGGAACGACACCGTCGCGATGATGCGCGAAGTCCTTGACAGCCTTGACCCGACGCGGTTGATGGAGCGGACCGACCGCACTGGCAAGTCGACGACAATCGCGTCGATTCTCCTGCACGCGAGCCACCACACCGCCGCACACATGGGTCAAGTGGTCTGGATTACGAAAATGCGCCGTCCCGGCGAGCTCGACGAACTCTGGATCAGGACACGGGACCAGCTGGCTTCAGCGCGTAAATCCTGAACTGCGTATTGCGATAGACCTCGCGCAGCGGCAGCGCAGCCTCGGTGACCAGATAGTCGACGCCGTACCGTGTCGCAAGTGTGCGGGCGGACTCGGCCGTCAGGGTGCTGAAATCGGCAAGTGCCTTTCGCCGTTCGACGACGCGCGCCGCGATTGTGCGGGAGTACATCGCGACAGCGGAGTCCTTGTCGTCCTCGAGGAGCACGTCACGGCATGCGGCCACGCGCACGCTGACGCCGTACTTGAACGCGTGATCCGCCGCCGCGGCCACGTGCACGTCGAGCGGCTGGTCCGCAATCCAGTGCATCGCATCCATCCATGGCGATGAGCCCAGTGACACCTGGAACAGCCGCCGTTCTGCGTGTTCGCTCCACATGATGTAGGTGGCGCGCGCGGCCGACGCCGTCAGCAGCACGACGGCGAGCGTCACCGCCTGTGTTCGGCGCATCGACTCACCGGCCGCAGCGATTAGGTAGAGCGCCGCCAGAAAATCGACGACCCAGAACACGCGCGAGAACTGGAACTGAACGGCGAGCGCCACGTGTGCGCTGACAAGCGGCAGCGTTGCCAGGAACAACGCGACGAGCGTCGTCGCGCCCCATACTAGCCCGGTATCCCGGACCGTCGCGGTGCCGCGTCGGACGCGCACGCGATGCGCAAGCCACAGAGCACCGAGCAGTCCAAGGTTCGCAATCCACGCCCACAGCGGCCATTCGTTCGCGAAGATGAAGTTCCGGCCGCCGAGAGCATCAATCCACAGCGGATCCATAGCGGCTGCAGCCACTCGAAGTGGACCGGCCACGGCCGCCCAGACGAGGATGGCCAGTGCGGCAGCGCCCCCCAGAACTCCCGGCAGCCGCCACCGGCGGTCAACGATCATGAGCCCGGTCCCGATGACGACCGCGAACCAGAATGCGGTTGTTCCGTGGCAGATTGCCGCAAGCCCCACCAGGGCGACGGCAATCGCATTCCGATGCCGCAGAAAGGCGGCGACGGCGATGATGCCGAAGCCGAATGCGAGCAGGCGCGGGTGGAAATACGGTTCCAGCGAGTTCGTGCTGGTGCGCGGAATGTGGTGCCGCAGCGTGACAGCGGCGGCGAGCGCGACCGTCAGCCACCATCCCGTCAGAAACGGCCCCGATCGTGGACCCGAGAAGTCCGCGCCGCTCGTTGCAGACTTCGTTCGGAACAAAGACGACCCAATCAGAAGAACGCCCGTCCACACAGCCGCCATGGCAACGAGGTAGGCCGCGAAAAACCGCAACTCGAGTGACGCGCCGGTCGCGCGACCAATGCCCGCGAGAACTTCGTCGACGACGAAGAACTGCCCCTGAGTACGGATGAGCGGTGCGTCGCGCGGAAATGCGGCAGGGTTTTCCGCAAGCATGACTGCTGGAACATAGGCGGCGCCGTCCGAGACGCCGTATCGATATCCTGCCCCGTTAGCTGTAGCGAGTACCAGGAAAGCCAGGAAGCCCGCGAGGGCGACTGCGGCAAGTCTCAAAAATTCGGCGCTTCGTCAGCAGTCGGACCGTACATGGCCGGCACCGGCACGTCGTTCAGCCGCAGGTACACGCCCAGCTGAGCGCGGTGATGAATGAGATGATTCAGCACGAAGCCTCGCCAGACCGACAGCCTCGGCATCGTGAACAGCTTCTGGCCGTTGCTCTTGAGCGACCACACAACCATCATTTCGGCGTCAGTCTTGGCCGTCAGCGCGGCGCGGGTGTCGGCGACGTTCTTATCGAAGCGTGCCAGCAGATCGGCGCGCGACGAGGCAGGCGTGTTCAAATTCTGCCCGCCAAGATCGAGCTCTGGCTGATTCAGCGTGGGCACGCCCCAACTCGGTATCGTGGCGACGTGCGTCGACAGCTCGATGAGCGACATCGACTTCGGGTGCGGCTTCCACGCGAACCTGTCCTCCGGCACCCGCTCGAGGACCCGACGCGTCACTCCCATCTCGTGATCGAATTCCGGGAGCAACGCGTCGACGATGGTCACGTCAGTTAGTTCCCTTGCCGAAATTTACCTTCGGCACCTGTTCGGCTGCCGACGGAGCATTGAAGAGTGGATATTCCTTGAAACCGAACAGGCTCGCCGTGATATTGGCCGGAAACTGGCGCCGCGACGTGTTGTACTCCTGCACCCGCTCGTTGTAGCGCATCCGCTCGACGGCGATTCGGTTCTCTGTTCCCGACAGTTCGTCCATCAGCCGATTGAAGGACTCGCTCGATCGCAGCTGAGGGTAATTTTCGACGACCACCAGCAGACGGGCGAGGGCAGCGCTCTGTTGATTCGCAGCCTGAATCGTCTCTTCCGGCGTCTTGGCGCCGGCCAGGCGCGCACGGGAGTCCGCGATCTGCCCGAAGACGTCCTTCTCCTGCTGCGCGATTCCCTTGGTCGTCTCGACGAGATTTGGAATCAGGTCGTTGCGACGCTGAAGCTGGTTCTCGACCTGCGCCCACTGTGTCTTGATCGATTCTTCCTGCCCTACGAACCTGTTGTACGAACAGCCCGAGGACACCGCGGCCGCAGTCAGCAGCAGAGCCAGCACGATGGTCGATCGCAGGTGTCGAGTCATGCGCACAGATTACCACCCTGCGCCGCCGCCACCGCCTCCACTCCGTCCACCGCCGAAACCACCGAAGCCGCCACCAAACCCACCCCCTCCTCGGCCGAAACCGCCGTAACCTCCTCCGAACGGTCCAACACCGCTATTCCAGCCGCTCCATCCCCCCGTACCCCAGCCGCCGAACCGCCGGCGCCTCCTCGTGCGCCCGATGACGCTCAGCAAAATGAAGAGGATCAAGAGCGCAAAGATGACATTGCCGCCGGAGCCGACATTAGGCGCGGTGTCGCGCTCGGGTCGTACGCCCTGGAGGGTGACGTTTCGTCCCTGCGCAATCCGCGCGACGACTCGCGAGACGCCAGCCAGAAGCCCTGGTCCATATGCGCCCTGCCGAAATTGCGGCGCCATATACTGGCGACTCGTTTCGCCGGCGAATCCATCGGTGACGAATTGCTCGAGGTCGTACCCAACCTCAATCCAGACCTGACGGTCGTTGACCGCGAGCAGAATCAGCAGCCCGTTGTCGCGTCCGCGCTGGCCGATTCCGCGGCCGTGGTTTTCGAACATCTTCACGGCGTATTCGCGAATATCGCCGTACGGTTTGAAGGTAGGCACCGTGGCAACCACGACCACGTCACCACTGGCCTGCTGCAGCGACCGTATCAGCGCCTCCATCGTTTGCGCGCTCTGCGCATCGATGACCTTCGCGAAGTCGTTGACGGGTTGAGTCAGCTCCGGCGGCAGCTCCTGTCCGGTCGTCGGTGCGGCCATCGTCAAAACCACGAAGGCCATGCAGATTGTTAAACCACGAAGTACAAGAAAGTTCGTCGCGTTCTTCGCGACCTTCGTGGTTACAAATCCCTTCGCGGTCAACGCCATGAATCGACGTATCGCGCCAGCTGTTCGACCGCCGCGAGATATTCGGGGAAAAGTCGCGCCGCGTCGATTGCCTTGACTCCGGACGGCCGTTCGAGTGCGAGGATGCTGGTGACAAGGCGATCGGGCAGTTCCGCAGCGCGCGCCCCTTCGCGCGTCGCCGTTGCGCGATCGGCTTCAGCCGGCCCGTTCAGTCGAGCGATATTGCGAAGAAGCGCGCCGAACGCAGGGGCGGATGCCGTTACGAGATCCGCGACGGCACGCGGCGTCCCGCCGGCTTCAATGTAGGCCTCGCGAAGATGGACGAGATGGCTTTTGATCTGCGTTTCGCACGCGCGCCGCAGATCGGCGCGCTCTATTGAGACTCCCGCAAACGGGTTGGAGCCGAACAGTACCTGATGCGCGCGAAGAATTTCCGCGTACTCGAGGGGAAATGCGTCGAGCGAGCGGCGGAATTCATCCTCGACGAGCAGCAAGGGCGTCGCAATCTGGTGGCGGGTCCAGTCGTGCGCGCGGGCCGCCGACGCTTCCAAATCCGCGATGGTCAGGCTGCCGACCAGCGCCAGACAGGAAAACGGCTCGGCAAGGTCGCCGTCCCCGTTTTCCACGTGCGGACCGTACGCCACGACTGACCGCAGCCGGTCGCCGAAGATTCCGTGCAGCGCGCTGACGATGCGATCGGCTGCAGGACGCGAATGCGACGACATGCATTGGATTCTATGGCGGTTGTCCTGTTTCGGGTATGCTCCGCGGCGACGCATGCTGATCGTTGATTCACAGGTTCACATCTGGGCAGCTGATCGGCCGGATCGACCCTGGCCGCCTGAACGCGCGGCACAGGCGCAGAAGCCGTACCCCGTCACGAAAGAGATGGTGTTGGCGGCGATGGACGAGGCGCGCGTCGATCGCGCGGTGCTCATCCCACCGTCGTGGGAAGGCGACTACAACGATCTCGTCCTCGAGGCGGTGCAGGCACATCCGGATCGATTCGCCGCAATGGGACGTCTCGCCGTCGAGGCTCCAGAAAGTCGCGCGCGCGTTCCCGGCTGGAAAAATCAACCCGGCATGCTCGGCATCCGTCTCACGTTCCACATTCCCGAACATCGGAAGATGCTGTTTGAAGGAACCGCGGACTGGTTGTGGCCGATGGCGGAGCGGTGCGGCATTCCGATCATGGTGTACGCACCAACGTCCGTCCGAAAGATCGAAGAGATTGCCGCCCGCCATCCGGGGTTGCGGTTTGTCATCGATCACCTCGCGCTCGGTGTCCATGCGCGCGGGAACCTGGCGTTTGTCGAACTCGCCGATGTGTGCCGCCTGGCGCGCTATCCGAACGTCGCGGTGAAAGCTTCCGCGCTGCCATGCCATTCGACGATGCCGTATCCGTTCCCGGACCTGCACCCGCATATCCGCCGTGTCTACGATGCATTTGGTCCGAGGCGCATGTTCTGGGGCACGGACTGGACGCGCCTGCCCTGTCCATGGCGGCAGGCCGTGACGCTCTTCACCGAAGAACTCGACTGGCTCTCCGACGAAGACAAGGGGTGGATCATGGGTCGCGCCCTCTGTCAGTGGATCGGCTGGAAGACCGCCTGATCCCCCGCATCTGACCGCCTGGCTTGACACCGCGCGCCCACAGGTGTTATTTATCTCGCACATGCTACAAAAATAACATCATGGTCAAAACGCTCCACGCCGTCCTGAGCCGCCGCGAGCGGCAGATCATCGACATCCTCTATCGACGCGGCCGGGCCACCGCCGCTGAGGTGATGGAGGACCTTCCCGGCGACTCGAGCTATTCAACGGTGCGCACGCAGCTCCGGGTGCTCGAGGAGAAAGGGCACGTCCGGCACGAGCAGGACGGCCAGCGCTATGTCTATAGCCCAGCGGTTCCAAGAGGAACCGTGCGGCGGTCGGCACTGAAGCACCTCGTGGAAACGTTCTTCGACGGATCCGTTGAACAGACCGTCGCGGCGCTGCTCGGCGGCGATGCTGCGCGGTTGTCGGAGGACGAGCTCAAGCGGATCGGCGAGCTGATTGAGAAAGCGCGAAAGGAAGGGAAGCGATGATGCTGCTTGAAAGCGCCGCACGGGTGTCGGCGGTCATCCTCGTGTCGCTGGCGGTCGCGGCGCTGCTGCGCAACCGCTCCGCCGCGCTGCGCCACTGGATTCTCGCCGCGGGGCTGATCACGGCTATCGCGATGCCAGCCTTGCAGTCCGTCGCGCCGCGCTGGGGCATGCCGCGCACGCCGGTGGGCACGCTCGTGGGGAGCACCATCGCCGCAGCGCCCGCATCAGCGGATCAGCCGCTCGCAGTCGTAACGCGGGCAGTGGAAAACGTCACGAGCGCGAACGCACCCCTATCCATGGCTTGGCTGGCCGCATCGGTCTGGGTGGCGGGCCTGCTGATCGGCTTCGCACTGTTGTGCGCAGGCTTCGCGCGTCTGGCATGGGTCGCCTCACGGTGTGAGCCAGTGATCGACCGCCGATGGACGAGAGCCGCGC
>Ga0065705_10002452_pt1 | contig 11074 bp, 3 predicted proteins | sample SwibulcommuniRL2_FD_59092 | JGI IMG/M metagenome (GOLD analysis project Ga0065705, IMG submission 59092) | Bulk soil microbial communities from switchgrass field near Rose Lake, East Lansing, Michigan, USA - RL2 Bulk Soil v2 (version 2) | ecosystem: Environmental > Terrestrial > Soil >... | reverse complement strand
TTTGCGCGAAAAATAATAAAAGTATGGTCCATGTAGGTCACCGCTCTGACACCTACAGCTTTGCTTTCCGCAACGAATCTTTTGAGCACATACAGCGCCAGGGATCATCTTAGGTAACGGATTTGCCATTTTGGTTTTCGGAATCACTGACCTTTCCTTCTGGACGCGAGCGACTTCCACACAATTTTACTCGGAGGTCGACCACTTAAATTCAGGCACCGTTGTGGCCAAATTGTGGCCGGAGGAAACCGGTACTGCCCGTTACACTGGACCACTGATCTGTAACGAAACGGGAAATGGCCCAAAATCCTCGCTGGCTGCAACCTCTTTAATTGTTATTGATTAGCAAAACGGTAGACTGAGGACTGCCAGTCATGCGCTCTCCCAGCTGAGCTACGGCCCCAAGGTAGGTTTGAGCAGACTAGCCTAGCGGTTTGGTTCAGTCAAGCAACGGCGTGATTTTGAGTGATTGCTATTGCTGATCCTGCCCTAGTATCGACGTACGCGACGCCTAATTGCCCCGGCAACTCCGAGTAAACCAATTCCTAAAGCCAATGTATCGACGGCTGCCGGCGAAGTTTTGATGTTCTCATTCATACGAATAGAGATATTTCCATTACCCTGCAAAGTGAAGGCGGCCCAGTAATACGGATGTTGCCAACGCGGATCTTTTAACATTTCTATTTGAGCCTGCCGCAGGGCCTCCGCCGGAGTCATTCCTTTCCTCCACATCCCTTCATAGAAGCGCGCCATTAAATCTGCCGTCGCTTTATCCTCCACGGCCCACAAACTTGTCATAACGCTTTGCGAACCAGCGTAAAAGAAGCTGCTGGTCATGGCGCTTATGCCTTCACCGTTCCCGGTTTCACAGGCGCTTAGAACTACCAAATCGGCCGATAGATCGATATTCGCTATATCGCGACCAAGTAGAATCCCGTTTTGCGCGTTGCCATGACTGTCAACCAATGACAGCACAATACTCGAGAGGGCCGGATCGGCGTCAATCACGCCATGCGTTGCGAAATGCACAATTTGATAATTCTCGAGAGATCCATTAATGACTGCATTCCGATTTGCATCAAACCCGACAAGCATCTCACTTGTTGCCGGCGACATTGCAAGAATTTGTTCGGCTTCCAATTTTGAACCATAAAGTCGTTGAAATGACCCGCGCGGTTTCGTGTCATAGTTTGGTTCGTCGCGAGATACACGAGGATCACCGGAGTCGAAAACTGGGTCAGCCAGGATGGCGACGGAGCCAGCAATTGGTTTACGTCGAAGTGCGGCTTCCTTCAACTTGATCAGAATTGAAGCTGAGGGAAGATTTACAATCTCATGCCGGAAAACCAAGGGCTGTTGTCCGACATTTGGTGACGGTATTGGCAGCGCCCCAAACGGAATATTTTGCAACGCACCATCACTCACAATTAAGAGTCGTTTTCCGGCCATTTGACTCACAACTGGTCCGAGCAAAGTTTGACTCAAAGCTAAAGCTTCTTTCCAATAGCGCTCCTGTGACGAGGCAAGTCTTTGTTCAGATGATGGTTCAAAGCGTTCTGACATCGCCTTCGGTGCAATTAATAATTCATGGACAGTTCTTGCCAACTGTTCAATCCTGGCTCTTTCGGGTAGTTCATAGCTGTTAATGGACTGGCGAGTAACTGCAAATAAATAACTTCGTTCCTCTCCAAGTACGTATTCGAGGAGCAATGTATTGTCATCTTCCAATTGATCTTGAAGATCTTTCAGGACAAGCCTCTTGTCCTGTGTCAATGTCCTGTAGCCCGGAGTCTGCAGCTTGATCTGGACCTGTGTCTGTTCATATTCCACCATGAGCTGTTGAATGTCAGTATCGAGAGAGTTCTTCGAATCGTTCTTTTTCTCGAGAGTTCGCAATTGATCGGATATCTTTGCACTCAGTTGCGCGCGCAGCTCTTGCTCACGCTCGAGCAGCGTCGGGTTGACATGCTTGCGGTCGAGACTTGCTTCTGAAAGTAACTCGAGCAAACTCTGACCATGGGCGCGTTCGCTGGCAAGGAATGCGATGGCATCGAAGCCATTTTGGGGATTCTGTTTGTTAAGCTCCATCAATAGATCAATATAGAATTCATAGTGACTGCGAACGGAAGTAAAATACGAGGATCGAAGATCGCTGCTAACTATGTTATCGCGTTGTAAGTCAATCAACTCTAGAGATTTCTCAATAAGGTGCTTTGAACCAACAAGTTCTCCTTGTTTGCGTTTAACTTTTGCCAGCGAATAGAGAATATTCGGCTCGTAAGCAAAATCTTTAGCAGCCTGAGCAAGAGCCCACGCCGAACCCAAAGCATTTTCGGCAGAATCAAGGCGGCCCTCCGAATAGTAAAGCAATCCCAAACTGTTGAGGATGCGATACTCCAGTCTTTGATTGTTACTCTGCCGGGCAATCATCAAGGCATCTGAATAGAATTCTAAGGCTTTTGTCAGCTCGCCCAGTTCAGCATAGACCATACCAAGTCGATGCAGGGTTAAAGCCTTCATTCGATTGTGTCCGACATTTCGTGCTTTCTGCTGTGCAGTACTCAGGAAATCAAGGGCTTCGGCTCGGTGTCCTAGCGACAAATGGTTTTCTGCGATTAAAACGAGCGCAGAAAGATCTACAAGACTATCGTTGCGTACCTCGTCGCGAGCTTGTAAAAGAAATGTGAGGGCGGTTTGATGCTGACCTAATGAGCTATAGACTTCGGCCGTCTCAAGGAGAACTGGCCCAACGAGTTGCGGATCATTGATATCGCTGCTAATTGCAAGCGATTGCTGAAGCAAAGACAAAGCAGACTGCAAATCGCCAAGACGTTCATGAACGGTGCCCAGCCTTTGGAGAGTCATGGCTTCCGCCTGGTAATCATCCACACTCCTGCTCAATTCCAATGCCTGATTGAGAGTCTCCAATGCCAGATTGGTTCGCCCCAATTCGCAATGAAGTGAGCCGAGATTAATTAATGTCCGGGCTTCCTCAAAACGTGCCGAAGCGAGTCGAAATAATACGAGCGCTTCCTTAAAAGTTTCCTGCGATTTTAGGGTGTCTCCGAGGAACGATTGTGTTTCACCAAGTCTGTACAAGCTTAGGCCTTGCTCGAGCGGATCGTTGACCGTCTGCCACAACTTCCGCGCACTTTCAAATTGACGCGTGGCAGTCAACAGTTCGCGTCGGGCCAGTTTGTTTTCGCCGAGCTGTTGAGCGTGTTGAGCTGATAAGCGAACGGCATCCTCCGTGTTGATTGGTCGTTTATCAACCGAAAGGCTGAAACTTCCGGATGCACGCTTTTTATTATTTGAGGTGACACGTATAGAATAAACTTGGCCGTGTCGGCCCACCAAATACGTATGCAGTGGTCCATACATCACCCCTCTACTCTGTTTTGAAATGAGAACTTTTCCATCAGAGTTAAGTAATGTAATAGTAAGGTCAATACCGTATCGAATGACGGTGATGTTGAGATACTGCTGCGAATCGACTCGGATCACTTGCGAGAAAGTCTCGCCACCGGCAAGTTGAATTAGTTCGCCTACCCGTTCAGCACTTACCTTCTGCGAAGCCGGTTGTTGGTTGCGGAAGGAAGAAATAATATCCGTATCAGCCGCTGTCCTTGAGAATAACCAGGGTAAACACAAAGCGAGCACCCAGAAAACCCGAACTGGAGCGGATCGAAGATTAGTTAAGTTTTTGACCTTCGGAACCATTCGTTCAATCAAGAGTCAGGTTAACGATCGATAACAAACAAATAAAACTCCAACACTTGAGTGTCGCGCGACAAAATCAAGCGATATTGGCCTTCCGGAAGCAATCCCTGATTTAGAGCAAAAGATATGGCTTCATCACGTGCCTCGATGCCCGCCAATTTAAGCAGCGTGGCGTCGCTGCGTTCGTCTATTAAGCTGACATCATAAATTCCAGAAACTCGCGTTTCCGGTCTTCTTAGTTCTAAATGGATACGGTCCGGTGATGATGGCAGTACGATCAGATCACTATGAGCTTCTCCTCTTGTGCTAAGAAATGGAGTAAGAATGATTCTTGGCAGGTCCGAATCAACATCCTTCTCAATGATTCCAGCGAGGTGTTCACGCTCACGAGGCAACTTTGAGTTTAAGCGCCAGACCACGCCACCAGCGGCAATGAAGAGCAGCATGGTGACGGCTAAGGCTGAGCTCGAACGTAATCTAAAATAATTACTAAGGGATGTAGGGCTGCTCGGTTGCCGTGGGGGTTTTCTAGAAACTTGCTTGTGTTCCCTGGGTTTTGAAGTCCGGTTAGTAACAGCAGAGCTGGCTGGTTGAATTTCGACCGTTGAAGTCTGTTGTGCTAATACGGGATAGTGGTCCTTAATAAACAGCGCTAGATGTCCAAATAGTTGGTCCTCAAATTCACGGGTGGATTTGAATGTCCACCAGAGACCTTCCTCCGGAAACTCATCACGAAATTTTTTAACTTTGCGATACTGCTTGAGTTCCTCTTTCTTTAGACGAGAAACCGAGACCTCCTTGAAATAGAACATGATATGGGGCCGATTGTTCTTGAGATAGGAATTGTATGCGAGCTTGAATTCGTGTTCAGTACCAGATCGCGCGTCATGAACGGGGGTTCCGAACCTTTTCCATAAGATGGCGATAAAGAGATCCGCTTTTTCAATTTCCAAGGCGTCATCGATCTTGCATTGACGGCCCTTGAGGTGAAAGCCCGGATAGGCCCTTGTTTCCCACCTATACAATTTCAACTGAAGATTTCGGTCCGCGAGCGTAGCGTTGATGCGGTCTATGACGCGAGCGACCAGTTTTCTTTCTGGTCCAACATCATTGGGCGAGGCGAGAATAACCCTTACTATTCCTTCGTAATCCATCTCTTCCTTGAGTTTCGGAGGATATGGTCGAAGTATGGATCAGATCTATGAGATGAACAAGTTTTTCGGAATGTAGAAATTTTTTATTTTCGTGCTTGACCTAGCTACGGCCATTGTAACGGCCTCGTAGTCCGGAGTTAATCAGGCGCTAGTGCTCCCTGTACTGACCCCGGTCCAAGCGTGGAGTCCGACTTTGAGTCAAAGCCGCACAGTCGTTTATAGCTTGCCCGAGGATCGTTTGCAGAGTTGAATAACTAACCGCGGTTTGGTTCAGTCAAGCAAGCACGAGAACTCAACACGATGACGCAGGCACCGCGACGGCGGGGTCGCCCGTAAACGTGTGGGCTGTCTTCTCGAAGGGATTGCCACAGCCCATCGTGTTCAGGTCGTTCCAGTCGCCGCCCTGGGCAGCACCCCAGATTGCACCAACTGTTACGTACGTGAAATAGAAGCCGAGCTCACCCAGTGCCGCGACTGTTCGGCTGTGATATGACTCGTGCCGGGCGAGATTATCCGGAACTGTTCCGTCGGGATTGAAACGGCCGCTCTGCGTCCACGCAACTGCGCCTAACGTCAATGCGCCGCCACCCGCTCCGACTTCGATAAACAACATCCCGCGTCTGAAATCTACATTCCCACCAGCGGCCGCCACGACTATCGCGGCAATCAGGCCTACGGTGGTAAGAATCGGCGATTGCACCCATTTCAAAAAGAAACTGATTCCCCATAGGAATTCGCTGTTACTGGCGTCCAGCAACGGCGTAAAAATCGAACCCAATAACGATGCCGCACTCCAGACTACGAGCGATACGATCGCAACGGTGGAGACAACTGCCGCACTCGCTCCGGCAATATAAGCGAATCCTCCAAATGTCAGCACTGTCAGCGCAGCGCCGATAGCTCCGCCTATGATCCACAACAACCATTCGTCCCATGTCTGCGCGCCGTTCAGCGCTGCACCGATCGCACCCAACGCCGCGCCGACAATCACGGCGATGAGCAACACGACGAGAAAAGCGATCTGTCCCGTCGGATCCGTGAAGTTGACCGGATTAGCGAGCGCGTAAAGATAAAGGTTCGAAGCCGCAATGATACCGGCCATCTTCTCGGGGTTATCGAGCAGATAGTTGTCTGGTGAAATGAAACGGCCAAGCATCGGACGGTAATGACGCGCGCCTAACAACACCAGGTCCGTGCCATCACTGAACTGCGCACCCTGAAACTGGAAGTGCGGTTGAATGACGATCGAAATAGAAAGACGGCCATACGGCGTGTACTCGTCATGCCCGACGAAGGCTCCGGTGTTGAGGTTGCTCACCACGTTGACATTGCCCAACCGGTCCAGATGGTGTAGCAACGGATCACCAGACTGCGGAACAATCGCCAACCGGCGATCATCGTCAAACACAACCTTGGTGGCACTATCACCTTCGATAAGGTAGATACCATCACACTCATAACGGATCGTAGTCGCACCATTGCGCGTGACGCGACTCTCAGTGCGACGATCATTGTGATCGTAACGATACTCAACTATCGCGCCGTCAGATTTATCCACACGCACCAGGCGCCCGCGCGCGTCGTAACTCAGAGTGCCGAGCGCAGGATCGCGGACCAGCCGGCCCGAATTGTCGTACTCGTACTCTGGCGTAGCCGCAGCTCTCCTCTTGATCAGGCGATTCGGATGAAGCGCATCTCCCGCCGCAAGACCATAATCCATGTCTTCGGCAAAAGACTCGGCAGAAAAAGTCAGGTTGCTGAGCTCGTCATAGCGGTAACGGAAGTCGTAATCACCACCGGCTCCGCGACCAGTCGCACGTGAGACACGATTGCGCTCGTCGTACTCAAACGTTTGATTGTTTCGCATCTTGCCTGCCACGTTCGACAGGTCGTCGATCTGGAAAACTCTACCCAACGCGTCGAGGTGATGAAGCAGGTGTTGAAACTTCGGACCCGCCGCCCCAACCTGCGTCAATATCTCAGTGAGGAGATAGTCGCCCGCCGTCATCCTCCGGCGCGTTTCCAAACCGTTTGCAAAGACGATGCGCTCACGTTTTCCGGTTGGGCCATAGGTGATGGATTGAATGTAACCGGGAATCGAGGCAAGCATGCCTGTCGGATGGTAGTTGTAATCGACGCGCGTTCCATCCGGGTAAGTTACGAAGCGGACGCGTCGCTGGTGGTCATAACCAAAACGGATCTCGTAAGTATTCGGATTGCCCGTGAAGGTGCGCCGCACCGATGTGGCATCGCCTTCGACGGAGTACGAGTAGTCGACCGTCCCGAATGAGCCCGCAACGCGCGCGAGACGGCCCTTTAAATTTGCTCCAGGTCCGGTGTCGTAGCTGTATGCCTCTTCAATCGAACCGGATGGACCACCGGTGCGAACCTCAGTAATACGCCCGCGCAAATCGCGCGGCGTGTAAACCGCTCGCCCGTCAGCATCAGTGCGCAGTACCTCGTTGTTTGCGGCATCGTAGATCGACGTCTTTGTACCAGCTTCAGCCGAGTCGCAGCGCAGACAGTTGCTCCACAAATCGAATTTGCGATCGAGCACGACATGGCCACGCGAATCGTGAATTGTCTTGAGGCGTCCGAGAGCGTCGAAGGTGCGGCGCTCTTCGTAAGTACCGCCTGCGTCGATCTCCACAATCGACACTACCTTGCCGCCGGCGTTTGCGCGGCTCATTCTGCTGGGAGGCGTCGCGGGATCAGCGACAAGCGCAACGGCTTTCAAAGGATCATAGAAGCGTGTTTCGTTTCGATCGTATATGTAGCGGGTGGTTCCGCCGTCAAACAAACGCTCTTCAACGACTCGTCCGGCAAAGTCGTAACGGTTAGAACGCGACACCAGGGGCACAGGCGGTGTGGCTTCGAAGTTCGAAGTCGGCGAGTAATAAGCGTCGAACTCGCGCAGCACCTGCGCCGAAACCGAGCGCACTTCCTGTTTACCGACAGCCCAACGGCCGTCTTCGCTCAGCGTGCGTTCCTGACAAACACGGCCGGCACCGTCGTGGTACTGAAACTTCACCGCTCCAGGCTCAACATCGTCCGGCGACAAACGCAGGCGCCGGATCGTTGCGTGAGGCACCGTGTCGCGACGATATTCGTAAGTCTCAGTTGGCCGTGACGGATCTGCACCGCGCCGGAAAACCGCGATGATATTTCCCAACCCGTCGTAACGTGTTTCGACGATATTGTTATTGAGATCGGCAATGCGTGTCGCCTGCTGCGCGATTGGATCGAAGGTCATGACGCGCATTGGACCGCCGTCTTCACTGATGCTCACGGGATGGATCGACTCAGCATCGTAAGCGATAACGGTGCGGTGTCCGATCAGATCGAGCGTTTCGAGCTGATTGCCGGCCGCATCGTTGCGATAACGAAAGACGTCTTTCACAAACACTGCGCCCAGCTCAGGATCAGTCTCGCTTCGATAGAGCGTCGGGATCAGCGGGGGCACCACACCGCCGTACGATTCGTTGATCTCCGCAGTGGTCAGCGCGATTTCCGTCTGCCGGCTCTTGAAGCCATTGTTCACCTGCCCGAAGGGTAAGCCAACNAAGGCGGGNCCATCGTAAAAAATCGTGAAGTGCTTGAGCACGCGGCCACTNCCATCCGTGCGTTTCATACGAGTGGGAANACTGCTCAGACCGTGTNCNGGATGAGTGGCGTAAAGTGTGTCTATGATGAGCTCGTCAATGTGTTGTGTACCGGCAGAGTCTTTCCAACGCTGTGACCGGCGTTCGGTGGTGACGTTGCCCGCGAGATCGTATTGAAAGTCGATGCGCTCGCTTTCATACACTGTTCCGGCCTGGAAGCGCTTGCTCTCTCGTGAACGTTCCTGAGCGAGATACGCGTGACGGTCGGGAGCAATCGTCTCAACCGGACGCGCTTCCCACACCGATTCTTCAACTCGACACACTTCGCCTGTCGCCGGATCGATAAGTTCCGATCGATGTGGCTGGCCTTTTCCCGCAATGAATGCAAGGTCGCGAGCGCTCGTGCCACGATTGTGAAAATAGAAACGTTGCCAAACTGAGGCCTGGTGCTCTGTTGCCTCTCGTATTGATTCCACTTCCGCGAATCCGAGGTACTCACGCGCGCGGCCGTCGTAATGTCCATCGTGATAGCGGTATTCAGTAATCTGAGTCTGACCAGTCACGCGATCGCTTTCGGTCATGCGTTTCACCACGTGGACCGGAAACGGCAAATAGCCTGACCAGCGGCGGCCCCGGTCGAGATCTGCAGTGCGCTCGAAGACGGAGGTCGTGTACTCGATTGTCGTTGTCAGCCCGGCGCCGTTATCAATCGATTGCAAAAGGTAAGGCTTCACGCCGTTGAGCGGATCGAGATACCAAAACACGTGTGGTGTAGCAGCAACGGAATCCAGACACCAGATGAAGCCGGGCGTACCCGAGCCCGCCAGATCGGCGAGCAAAAACTGTTCGACACCTAAACGCGGCGCNCGTTCGAGCACGATCGGATCACTAAAGCGCTCGCCCAGNGCATTGAGGAAGATCCGGATCTCGCCACTTCCGACGAGGATCAGATCGGCCGTGCCATCACCATCCAGGTCGGCGAGATAAATGTCCTCGTCAGGGTTGGGTACATCAAACTCCGGCGTGTGCGTCATCACTCGGGGCGCGCCCCAGCGACCGTTACCCAGACCAGGCCAATAAGTGATCTGCCGTGATTGCAGCATCACCATGTCCACCATTCCGTCGCCGTTCATGTCAGCGAAGCGGAGACGCGGCTGTTGTTGATTGAAGTTCGGTAGATTGGCCGCAGGCAGTGCGACTGGTCCTTCCCAACGCTCGCCCTGACGATTGAAAAACGCCATCGGCGTGCCGTTGCGGAACGTCAACAGATCGATGACGCGGTCACCGTCCAGGTCCAGCAGGTAACTTCCCTCTTCGCCGAGATCGAAGCTCGGCGTTAGTGACGAGAACTGCTTGCGCTGAAATCCCTGCTCGGGATCGTGCGGGTAGAATCCTCCACCCAGCGCGCGTCCAACGACTAAGTCCGCCGTGCCATTGCCGGTGAGATCTGCAAAGCGAACTTGATCATCGCCGAGGTTCAAACCCTGCGGAAGCGCCGCCAATCGTTGCGGTGGTCCCCAACGCAAACGACCACGATTCTCCCAGAAAGTCGCCTCGATCCCATTCATTCGCAGTATTCCGGGCAAAGCGGTGCCGCGATAATCCAACAAGGTGACATCTGCGCCGAGCGACGGCGGTGGGATTGTGTTCGAGTCGAATTTGACGATTCGCCGTGAGTCGGGTGAGAACCCTGTATACGTGAATGTCAACGGCGCGAGTGACGTAGGCTGCAAGGCACCGTTCTCAAAACGAAATCCAGTGATACGGATACGCTGGAGCAGGGATGCGCCGGCGCGATCGGCAGCGACGTAGTCGAAAAGAATTTCGCGAGTTAACGTTTCCGGTGCAAGCCGATCCTGATGCAACGCCAAACGTCGCAGCCGGCGGCGCGTGCGTACTTCGAAGCCTGCGTCAAATTGTGAGAAAGCATCGGGCCGGTCTTCGTATTCCCATTCCAACCGGAAAACACTCCAACGGATGCGACGCAGATAACGTTGCGTGCCGTCAGTCTCATACTCAAAATCAACCTGCCGGTCACCCGGAAAGGTGACGCGGTCCAACAACCAGCGAACGACTCGAGGCTGCCCGTCAACAACACCTTCGACGCGGCTCGCCGCCGTCGAGCCAAATCGCATCGCCACGAGGTTCGGAGCTCTTGAATTCCACTGAGTGCCGTCGAAGCGAAACTGCTGTGAAGTCTGGCCGATGAAAGGCACAAACACTCCATCGCTCACCGGCACCAGGGTCTCCGCGCCTGACAACGAATATTCGATCTCACCTTGCGGCAGGAACGGCGATGTGCGATTGCGCTCGACGTAAGGCACCGAGGCGATCCAACCCATTCCCATTGGCCCATTCCCAAAACCGGTGTTGTAAATCAGATCGATTTTGGGCGAGAACCCGCCTGGACCTTGCGGCAACTCAACCGGAACTTTGTAAGAGCCGCCGCCCATCGCGAGGTTCGGTTGGAAACTGTCGCCGATTGACTTAACCGCACCACCGCCGCTGGGCAGCGAAGTGGCGTTTTCACTTGTACCGCTTTTCTTCTCCATGACAACTCTTCCTCACGGCCAGCTCTCTGTGCAACCTCTGTGTTCT